>JAAUYD010250033.1_pt1 | contig 12951 bp, 17 predicted proteins | sample 7278101 | NCBI WGS metagenome assembly JAAUYD01 (sample SAMN14350128, study PRJNA611818) | marine sediment metagenome | isolation source: surface marine sediment (0.6m) | place: French Polynesia: Moorea | collected 2018-08 | reverse complement strand
GTGCAAGACTTTGAGTTCTTGATAGTTTGATTTTGTATGTTTTTTCCTAAATCCGTTTACAGATAAGCCTTTTACCCAAATTCAACACTGTAAGTTCGGTAGAGCCTAAAATATAGCATTCGAGTTTCTATCAAACATCAACAAACCAATGTATAGCTACTAACATATTGCGAGACTTAAATCGGGTTCTTATTCATAGGTGTCTTCTAAATTAAAATCAAGATTACTAATATTCGTTCCTGCGAGATAACCAATAGGATTTAAACCAGCAGTAATAATTCTTTGGTAAAAGTTATCTGTTGCTTCTTGTCTCAGCTTGTTTATAATTGCTTGACGTTGTTCTAAAGTTTTATGTTTAGAATAACTTCCAACAGCTTCTCGATATCCTTTTTTTAGTTTACTATTAACTAAACGATAAAAAATAGTTTCTGCTTCATATAAACTAATTGGATCGGGAGTTTTGGTAATCTCTTTTAGTTTATTGCCTCTTTTTCCATAATGCACATCTACTTGGTATACACTGTCAGTTGCTCTGATTAAAAAAACTTTATATACTTTATCAGAATTATTTTTTTGATATACAAGTATTTTTTCTTGAATAATTTGAGATTTCATAGATTATGTCACAATCAAATTAATTACAGTATTAGTAATTTTAGAAAATCTTATACCTCAAAGTTTTTTTTTGATAACTTTAATTGCTAATATTTACATTTATCATGAAAAATATTTAGTTTTATTACTCTAAATACAATAAACTCATTTAACAAAATAAACTAATTATAATCCTATCCGTGTCGCTCTGTGGATAATTATTAAAATTCAGATTTTTTAAATTAATATTCAATTCAAATGAACTCAAAAAATCCTGCTAATGCTTCAGCTAATAAACCCTCTCTAGAAATATCCACTTCTCGCCAATTTAACTCTTGGCTATACGAACAAAATTTGAGTCTAGCCTTTACTACTTATCAAGCAGGAAAAATATTTTTTATTGGTTTACAAGCCAAAGGAAAGCTATCAATTTTTGAGAGAACTTTTGACCGTTGTATGGGTTTATATACTTCTAAAAACACCTTATATTTAAGTTCCTTATATCAAATTTGGCGATTTGAAAACCCTCTAGAAGCAGGGCAAATACACAACGGTTATGATGCTATTTATGTGCCACAAATAGGATATATAACAGGTGACTTAGATGTTCACGATATGATCATTGAACAATCAGGAGAATTAGTATTTGTTAATACTCTATTTAGTTGTTTAGCTACTGTAAGTCATACCCACAGTTTTAAACCAATATGGAAGCCTCCTTTTATTACTAAACTAGCAGCAGAAGATCGTTGTCATCTCAATGGTGTAGCTTTAAAAGATGGAAAAGCCAGTTTTGTAACAGTTGTGGGAAAAACTGATATTGCCGATGGTTGGCGAGATAATCGTCAAAATGGTGGTTGTATAATTAACGTTCAAACTAACCAAATAATAGTAGAAGGTTTATCAATGCCTCACTCTCCCCGTTGGTATCAAGATAAACTTTGGGTGCTAAATTCTGGTACAGGAGAATTCGGTTTTATTAAAATCAAAAAAGGAACTTTTGAACCGATCGCATTTTGCCCTGGATATCTAAGAGGCTGTGCTTTTATAAATAACTATGCCATTGTGGGTCTTTCTCAGTCAAGAGACAATAAAACTTTTGCTGATTTACCTATGAATGAAAAGCTAGAAAAACAAGGAGTAGAACCCCGTTGTGGTTTAATGGTAATTGACTTGAATAGTGGGGATATTGTTCATTGGTTACGCATTCAAGGAGTAGTAAAAGAACTCTATGATGTAGCAGTTTTACCTGGTATTAAAAGACCCATGGCGATCGGTTTTAAATCAGATGAAATTCGCCGTATAATTAGTATTGAAGAGTGAATATAGTAGAAAAATACCAAGATATAACAATAACATTTCAAATAATTTATTGCCCCAACCCTACAATTAAATAATAATAGTAAATACGGAGATGCAATTATGTCTGAGTCTTCCAGAAAGGAAAGGATCATCAATGATTTACAACAAGCTAAACAAGCAGGAGAATTAACTGCGGAAAGAATCCGTGAAATTGTTAAAACTGCTATTTCCCTGGGAATAGAAGAAGCTAAAGAAAGTAAAACGGAAATTAGTGTCTATGTGCAAGATGCAGTAGCAGCCGTAGTGGAAATCTCTAAGGAAAAAGGTGGGGAATTAAAAGAAGCAATTTCTGCTTCCATTGAAGGAGCGATCGCTGGTATCAGTAATAGTCAAAGACAACAGATCGGTAAAAATCAATCTCAAATCCAAGATTTAGAGACTAAAATCGAATCACAAGAGCAACAATTGCAACAACAAATTAATAGTATTCTCCAAGATATTCGTAGTAAAGGAGTCGAACAATCGGCAAAAGTAAAAGAAGCCATAGACTCAGCAATAGATAATTTTCAAGAGACAGAAGAAGCTGCTCTTCTACAAAAACGCTATGCTCAATTAAAAGCTCAGTTAGCAGTCTTACAAGCTAATCTTGCTAATCGCTACGGAGAGCATTATGACGAAGTTAAGCAATATTTAGATGAGGCTAAAACTTGGTATGAAAAAGCCAAAGAAGAGCCAGAAGTTTTTACCGATAAAGTAGCTCAAAAGCGAGTAGAATTTGAAAATAAACTGGGAGCAGCAGGGAGCGCGATAGCCAAAAAAGAAAAGCAAGTAAAACAACTTTTACAAGAACTTTGGCACTCCATCACAGAAATATTTAAGTAGTAATTAGAACTCTAGCTTTTCTCCCTCAGATATACTCAAAAATTCTCAACTAACTTCGACTAACTAACTCCAAATACCAGGACATAATACTCTACCTCATGACTCTAATAATTGCTATAAGTACCTAGGCAAAATTATTTACACATTTTTCGCGTCAGGTGGAACAATATTCCCTATTCCCTATTCCCTACCCTCACTATGTAATTTATTCTGCACACCTACTTATATTTAAGCGTTGGCTTGTTCTGACTGCTTAGACAGTATCCACAAAGCATGAATCACTCCTGGTATCCAACCTAATAAAGTGAGGAGGATGTTAATAATTAGTGAAGTACTAATACCTGTAACCAAAAATACTCCCAAAGGAGGAACTAAGATTGAAGCAACAACTTGAATAATTTTCATGGCAATTTCTGGACTGTTTTATTTATACATAAGTATTTATCAGTATTCTAGCTAACTCCTAATTTTGTCTTCTGTCTTAGGTTAAATAATTAACTATTTCTTAAGTTTTTCTTTATCCTACTCCGAAGTAAAAAATATATCTTTAAAGAGAGGCATAAAGTTATTTAGAAGAGGAAAATAAAAATATTAGACTCATCGTAAATCTTAAAAACAGATCTTTTAAGGAGAAAATATTATGCTAGGAAAGCTTTTAAACTTACTTGCTATAGCCCTTAGTCTGTTGGTAGTTGATATTATTTTCCCAGGAGTAGATTTAGCTAACTTTCCCGCAGCGATGATTGCAGCAGTAGCTATTGGGATTGTTAATGTAGGGATCAAACCAATTCTTTCTTTACTATCTCTACCTGCTACGATTATCACTCTAGGTGCATTCTCTCTCGTTGTAAATGGCTTGTGCTTCTGGTTAGCTTCAGTTTTTGTACCAGGATTTAAAGTTGTTGGTTTATTGGCATTTATCCTAGCACCAGTAGTTTTATCTGTAGTTAATACTTTCTTGACGAATTATTTTGCTGAAAAATACCCTGAGTTAACCGAATAGTCATCAATACCCATAAAAAAAAGGGAAAATTCATGAATTGTCCCTACAATGATTGCATTACAAGCATTATTTGATTTGATATGACATCGGTATAACGTTAGTAGGGTGGGCAATGCTTCACCCTACATTTGTTTGTGAGTAATATTAATTTTTTAATCGAATTGGGAAAATCTAATAGAATTTAAAGTAGAACAAATATTGCTATATGTAGATAATCAATTTTGTAAGATTATTTTTCCAAGTTTGTTACTATTTATTCTTTCAATAATATTCATGAATTGTACAAAAGGAACATCACCAAATGGAAAGACTAGAAATATTGATTTTACAACAGTCAAAATACCTGATAAAAATGTTTAACAAAATAAGTAGGGTGGGCATTGCCCACCCTACTATGTATTTAACCAACAGTACCCTCTAACTTGAGGCTGAGTAATTTATCTGCTTCGGCTGCGAATTCCATTGGTAACTCGTTTAAGACATCTTTACAGAAGCCACTGACAAGCATAGAAACAGCGTCTTCTTCAGAAATACCCCGTTGAGCGAAGTAAAATAGCTGTTCTTCCCCAATTTTAGCGGTTGAGGCTTCATGTTCCACTTTGGCGCAATTATTATCTACCTGAATATAGGGGAAAGTATTTGCTTCTGCATTATCCCCAATTAACATGGAGTCGCACTGGGAATAGTTACGCGCACCATCCGCTTTTGCTCCCATTTTCACTAAACCGCGATAGCTACCTTTAGATTCTCCTGCGGAAATACCTTTAGAAATGATGGTACTACGGGTATTTTTGCCGATATGAATCATTTTTGTGCCTGTGTCTGCTTGTTGCTTGTTATTAGTCAGAGCAATAGAGTAAAACTCTCCTACAGAGTTATCTCCTACTAATACACAACTAGGATACTTCCAAGTAATTGCAGAGCCTGTTTCTACCTGTGTCCAAGAGATTTTAGAATTAACTCCTTTACACAAGCCTCTTTTGGTAACAAAGTTATAAATACCGCCTTTGCCGTTTTCATCTCCAGCAAACCAGTTTTGCACTGTGGAGTATTTAATATCAGCATTGTCTAATGCTACTAATTCTACTACTGCTGCATGAAGCTGATTAGTGTCAAACATAGGCGCGGTACAACCTTCTAAATAGCTGACAGATGCTCCTTCTTCTGCCACGATAAGGGTACGCTCAAACTGTCCTGTATCTCCATCGTTGATGCGGAAATAAGTAGATAATTCCATAGGGCATTGTACTCCTTTGGGAATAAACACAAATGACCCATCACTAAATACGGCGGAGTTTAAGGCTGCAAAATAATTATCTGCTACAGGTACAACACTACCCAAATATTTTTTGACTAATTCAGGATGTTCTTGGAGTGCTTCAGAAATAGAACAAAAAATTACGCCATCTTCAGCTAGTTTCTCTTTAAAGGTAGTAGCAACTGAGACACTGTCAAAAATCGCATCTACCGCTACATTACTCAGTCTCTTTTGCTCAGAAAGGGGAATACCCAATTTGTCAAAAGTTTCTAGTAAAGCAGGATCGACTTCCTCTAAGCTATCTAGCTTGTCTTTCTTCTGTTTGGGAGCAGAGTAATAGACAATATCCTGATAATCAATTTTAGGATATCCCACGTGCGCCCAAGTTGGTTCAGTCATTTTTAGCCACTGATGATAAGCTTTGAGGCGAAACTCTAACATGAATTCTGGCTCATTTTTTTTCGCTGAAATTAACCGAATAATATCTTCACTCAATCCGCGAGGAATAGTATCTTTTTCGATATCGGTAACGAAGCCATATTTGTAGGGTTGATTGACTAGATTTTTGACTGTGGTACTCATTGTTAGCTTTGGTATGTACTGGATAGTCGCACTTAACTCAAAATCTCTGTCTTATTAGACAGAAAGCTTATAGCTAAGAAGATCGTGGGCTTTTTAGACTCATGATTTATGAGTTAATTTACGTTGTACTTAAACAATAAATTTGTTGTTTAAGTCTATTTTAGGTTACATTAACAATAAATTTGTTGTCAAAGTAGCTAAATTTTTTTCTGTTAGGAAGTAGCTCAATCTCAGAATTCATCATTCACAATTCACTATGAATACTACTGGTTTCCCATCTACCAAACAGAATATCCTGCAATACTTTCTTAAGAAAGGTCAGGGGACAGCTACCCAATTAGCTAAAGCCTTAGAATTAAGTTCTCAAGCTATTCGTCGCCATCTCAGTGAACTAGAAGGGGAAGGATTAATTGAGTATGAGTCTGTACAAAAGGGTATGGGAAGACCCCAACATATTTATCGACTTAGTCAACAAGGGCGATCACTGTTCCCCAATCGTTACGGAGAATTTACAGTATCATTTTTAGATACTCTAGTAGAAACTGTTGGAGAAGATAGAGTAATTAAGCTTTTAGAGAAACAATGGCAAAGAAAAGCCCAAGAATATCGTGATCGCCTAGGTAATGGTACTTTGTTAGAAAGAATCTCGAAACTGGTGCAAATTCGTCAAGAAGAAGGTTACATGGCAGAATTATACCAACAAAATCAGCAAAACTTTATTCTCACAGAATATAACTGTGCTATCTCCCAGGTTGCGGAATCTTATCCTAGTGTATGCGGACAGGAACTAGAAATGTTTTCTGCTATTCTTCCTGATTGTACCGTTGAGCGCACTCATTGGCTCAATAATGGGGAACATCGCTGCGGATATTTAATTCAAGCTAAGTAAAATTGTTAGTGGTTACTGGTAGGTTTTTCTTATAAGTACCTAGGCAAAATTATTTGTATATTCTAACATTGCCTATTCCCTATTCCCGCTTCTCAACTATCGCGCCATTATGACGCGCCAACTACTTAGATATTTTTCTAACGTTTATTTAGGTGCTGGTATTTAGTGCTTTGGAAGTAAATTAAAATTATGGGCAAATATGAAAAACTACTACTAAAAATTTTAGAAGGTAAATCTGATGCCAATATTTCCTTTAACGAGTTATGTCAATTATTAGAAAAATTAGGTTTTGAAAAACGTATTCGCGGTAGCCATCATATATTTCGTAAAGCAGGTATTACAGAAAAACCTAATCTACAAAAAGACGGAAACAAAGCCAAAGATTATCAGATACGTCAAATAAGAACCATTCTTTTAAAATATAAGTTAGAAATAAAAGACTAAGGCAATGTATAAATATCAAATAATTATTAACTGGAGTGAAATAGACAGAGTATTTGTGGCAGAAGCTCCAGAATTACCTGGTTGCATGGCTCATGGTGAGACTCAAGAAGCTGCACTAGCCAATATTAAAGAAGCTATAGAATTATGGATTGATACAGCCAAAGAATTTGGAGATTCTATTCCTAAACCTCAAAGGAATAAAATTTCTGTCTAAATATTATTTGTATTGTTAAGTACCAAGCGCAACATTATTTGTACAACGAGCGCATTGCCTATTCCCGTTTCCCAAGGATGAAGGATGAAGGACTCAGAAATAATAAGTAATAAGTAATAAGTGTTACTTGCCAATCCCCAATCCCCCAATCGCGAAGCGAAGATTGAACGCAATAAGCTCGTAGTTTTTGTGTATTACTTAAACCCGCTACTTCGGCGATCGTGATCGCTGTTATACTTAATAAATTAGCTAAGCTAACCCACATCAGATGTAAATAATAAATCTAAACCTAAGAATAAAGCAGCAATACTACCACAAACGCAGATTTCCCCTGAGATAATCTTACTTTTAACTTCTGCTATGGGAATTAAGACAACTTCAATAGCTTCTGTATCATCTAATTGCTGTTTTCCCCCAAGAGTAACATTGTGAGCAGCATATAAATGAATCCGATTGGTATTTTTCACAGGATTATCATACAAAATAGCTAAAGGAGTTAAGGTTTGGGCGACATAACCAGTTTCTTCTCTTAGCTCTCGTCTAGCAGCATTCAAACTATCTTCAGTATTAGGATCGAAAGTACCAGCAGGAAGCTCTAATAAGATTTCTCCTGCTCCATGACGATACTGTTGCACAAAAACTATCTGTTTATCTGGTGTGATGGGTAAAACTAAAGCAATATCAGGTCTAACATGAACAAAATAATCATCAACAATTGTTTCATTAGGTAACTTGACCTTATCTTGTCTCACCCGACACCATTGGTTATCAACGACAAATCTAGAGTTAAGAGTTTGCCACTTTTTTATTTCCGTCATTAATTTTTTTGTTAAGTAGATCGCTCTAATTATTCCTAGGATAATGAAACTTATCTATTGCTAGTAGGTTGGGTTTCCCAAATTCAACCTACTAGCTTAGTAATTAATCTTGAATATACTCTTCTCCTGAAATTAAAGCATACTCAGCTCGCATAAATTCCCGTCCCAGATAAGCAGCATGATCCAACATAGTAATAGGACAGGGTTTGGGTTCTTCAATAACTTTGACACAAAGTTCTTTAGCAGTTCTAGCAGAATAGACTGTTTCTGCTACTCGGTTGACTTTTCCTCTAGCAGCAATCACTTCTCCGCTTTCTGGGTCGGTTGCTAGACCTTTTTCATTAATAATATTTGTATAGTGTTTGGCATAGATTAACTCAGCCTCTCGGTCTATATAGATAATGTAGTAGCCCCCTGGATCGAGAGCTATAGGGCGTTTCGAGAGTTGATCATCAATTTTTTTAATGTTGGTTGCTAACTCACTCATATATAAATTTAGATTTTTATGATTATTATCGGATAATTATCTGATAACAACAGTAATATCTTGATTAATAGTGGGCTGATAGCTCTATTTCAGCAAACTACTTGTAATGATTTAATACCATGACTATTGAAAGCGATCAACGTTGTACAATTCCAGTAATTAAAAAATCTCAAGACTATAAAGCTTATCGTATCAGTGATCATGATACTAATCGTCTAGCTATTATTTTTGATTCTGCTAGTGCTGATAGCTCTTTGACTGTTTGTGTGGAAATTTTTGATCCTGGTGGTGAAACTCCTCCCCATCGCCATAATTATGCTGTAGAGATGTTTTTTATTCTCAAAGGGGAAGGAATGGCTGTTTGTGATGGCAAAGAAGTAATCCTAAAAGCAGGGGATAGTGTCTTAATGCCTAAAACTGGAACTCACTATATCAAGAATACAGGCTCTCAACGCCTATATGCTCTTTGTATGATGGTTCCTAATGAGGATTTTTCGGAACTGATTAAAAGTGGTATTCCTGTAACACTAGATCGAGAAGATTTAAACGTGATTACTCGTCTTGATTCTCTGGCGGTATGTCAATCTTAAAAATAAACAGTATTAAATAAATATTAAGAAAATCCCATGTTGTCACTAAGTAGAAGATACTAGTCCTAAAAGAGTTTTAGTTTCTATAGATATTGCCCTGTATTAAGTAATTAGTCTCTGATCCCCATAACTTAAGCTAGAATTAGACTGACTTAGTGCGGTTACTAAAACTGGTAAAAAAAAAGATAGATAGGGAGAAAATCCTAAGCTATCTGATGTTTTGTATCAAAACATTATCAAAAAAGCAAAAAATAAAACAAAAACGGTGGAGATAATCGCCGAGCCTAATGTTATTATCAAATTGCGTAGCAGTTAATACATAATATAGGGCAATAATTATGGATCAAGCACCTGTATCTCCAGTGGTGCTAGCGATATTAGATGGCTGGGGTTATCGAAAAGAAACGGAAGCTAATGCCATAGCTATAGCTAGAACCCCGATATTCGATAGCTTGAGGACAGCTTACCCTAATACGCTTATCAATACTTCTGGGAAAGACGTGGGTTTGCCAACAGGTCAAATGGGAAACTCAGAAGTAGGGCATCTAAATCTTGGCGCAGGAAGAGTAGTTCCTCAAGAATTAGTGCGAATCACCGATGCAGTAGAAGACGGTTCTTTATTTCATAACGAAGTACTAGTAGAAATCTGCGAAAAGGTGCGTAATTCTGGGGGAAAACTACATCTAGTAGGTCTTTGTTCCGAAGGAGGAGTCCACTCTCACTTAAAGCATTTAATGGGGTTATTGGATTTAGCCAAACTGAATGCGATCGCCAATGTGTGTATTCACGCCATTACAGATGGTCGGGATACTAACACTACCGAAGGAATTAAGGCATTAGATAAAATCCAAAAATATACCGAAAAAATTGGCATCGGCAAGATCGTGACCGTAAGTGGTCGTTACTATGCTATGGATCGTGATCGCCGTTGGGATAGAGTAAAACAAGCCTACAATGTAATGACTCACAATGAAGTCACCCATGCTGTTTCTGCCACTAAATTTTTAGAAAAATATTATAGTGAATTTACTGACGAGTTTATTCCTCCCACTAGAATTGCGCCTGGAGCAGTAGAAGCAGGAGACGGAGTAATTTTCTTTAATTTCCGCCCAGACCGCGCTCGACAGCTAACCTATGCTTTTGTACAAGAAAACTTCGACGGTTTTGAGCGAGAGCAAATTCAACCCCTTCATTTTGTCACCTTCACTCAATATGACCCCAACATTAACGTTGAGGTTGCCTTCAAACCTCAGAATTTAACTAATATTCTGGGAGAAATCATCGCCAAAGAAGGTTTGCGTCAATTTCGTACCGCAGAAACTGAAAAATATCCCCATGTCACCTATTTCTTCAATGGTGGTTTAGAAAAGCCTTTTGAAGGGGAAGAGCGAGAGTTAATTCAAAGTCCTATGGTAGCGACTTACGATCAAACACCAGCCATGTCAGCTCAAGCAGTAACGGATGCAGTGTGTAAAGCGGTGGATAAAAGAATTTACTCTTTAATTGTGGTCAACTATGCTAACCCCGATATGGTAGGTCATACCGGTAATATAGAAGCAGCAGTGACGGCAGTTGAAACTGTTGATAGTTGCTTGGGTAAAGTCATAGACTCAGTGGTTAAAGCTGGAGGAACTATGCTCATTACCGCCGATCATGGAAATGCTGAATATATGCGAGACAGTCTGGGTAATCCTTGGACAGCCCATACTACTAATCCTGTACCCTTGATTTTGATTGAAGGGGAACAACGCAAGATACCTGGACATGGCGCAGAGGTAAAATTACGAGAAAATGGGCGTTTAGCAGATATTGCTCCTACTATCTTAGAAATACTCCAAATACCTAAACCAGAAGAAATGACTGGTACTTCTTTGATTCAGCCAGCAGCATACGACGTTACCAAAAATCGTACTCCCGTAAGGATTTCCCAAGCAACTTTTTAAATGCTGGATTAGGGAAATTGTTTGAACCTAGTGTGGCAAAAAGTCTCCATCCTTCTACAAGATGGGGACTTACCCGTATGAACTTCTGAGGTTTTAGCTTCTCAAGAATTGCGACGAATAAGCTAATGAGCATTTAAACAGTCAAGAATAATTCACCACTAACTAATTCATGAAAAAAATTATTACTCTACTAACGTCTGTAATTCTGTTTTGTACTTATTTATAGCTTGCTAGCCAAGCTCAAGAGGATTTAGACGTTGAAATCAATTCAGAAGAAGAAAAGAAACCAACTAGTAGCTATCTTGGTTTAGGGGGGACTATTGGTATTAGTGGGGATGCTACTCCTCTATCAGAGGGGGGGTTTTCTCTAATAGGAAGAACAGCATTTACTGATAACTTATCCTTACATACTTCCAGTGTTTTTCAAGATGATGGGCTAAGTTTATTTGCAATTACTTTTGGTGTTCCCATTAACAATAACTCCTCAGAACGGGAATTAAGTAGTTATGCAAAATTAATTAGATAGTTGAGATAGGCAATAGGCATTCTTGCAATAGTGAATAGTGAATAGAAAATGTACAAATAATTTTGCTTAGGTACTTATTTTTCCCTTTTCTTGGTGCAGGAGTAGGAATAGAAGATTTATTTGGGGATTTTGAAGCAGACGCTTTAATTACTGCTGGTGTAGATATTCCTATTGGGAGAAGGTTTGTCGGAACAGTTAGGCTTAATACTACCTTTCCTGAAGATGATACTGATGTCGGCTTGTTACTAGGAGTGGGCTACAACTTTAGCATTTTTGATCTATTATTCTAAATTCTACTCTAAAATATCAAATAGTCGAAACTACTACCCTTGGAAAAGGGGAAACTGGCTTCTGTGTAGTCAATTTTTAACCTTAAGTATTACTTTATTCAATGAAACTTTATCAACTATTTCAAATTATTTGGACAACTTCTGCATTTCTGTTAATAGTTTTAGTATTGCTTCACAGCCCCAAAGGAGATGGCTTGGGTGGTATTGGAGGACAAGCACAACTCTTTACTAGTACTAAAAGTGCGGAAACAACACTTAATCGTATTACTTGGGCTTTAAGTATTACTTTTATAGCGATAACAGTAGTATTAAGTGCTGGTTGGGTAAATTAACAGTTTCTGTGATGAATAAGCGATCGCCTGTTAGAAAAATCCAGCTTGCGATCGCACACAGTTTCCGAAAACAAATCCCACTATGCTTATTAATCACTGTTGGGGTGATATTTTTTTCAAGTGCTTCAACCGTTTCATCTGCTTTACCACCTCTTAAGACTCATCCTTTGCCCTCATCTTTGGCACAATGGCAAGATAAAAGTAATGTGGGCAATTATTTTACTAGTATCCAAACAACCCCAGTGGGTTACTTGATCTGGTCAGATTTTCCCATTTCAGTTTATGTAGAAACACCACCTCTACCAGATGATTCTGCGAGTAATCTGCGTTTTCAACAATGGTTTAAAGCAGTTCAAAATGCGATCGCTGAATGGAATGTTTATCTTTCTCTACAACAGATAGACGCTCCTGAAACAGCAGACATAGTAATTATGCGCTCGCAAGTAAATAGAGAAATCCAACTTAACCCCGAAACTGGACTCTATGACATTCCTCGCGCTATTACTGCTCAAACCAACTACAAATTTTATTTAGACCAAGCAACAAATACCTTATCTCATAAAATGACTATTAATATTAGTCCTGATTTAAGTCAAACAGCAATCCTAGCAGCAGCACGTCACGAAATAGGTCATGCTTTAGGTATTTGGGGTCATAGCGATCGAGAAACTGATGCTTTATACTTTTCTCAAGTACGAGATACACCCCTTATTTCAGAAAGAGATATCAATACTCTCAAAAAAATCTATCAACAGCCTACTAGATTAGGCTGGAAAATGCCTTAAATATTCTAATTT
>JAAUYD010047002.1_pt1 | contig 12951 bp, 8 predicted proteins | sample 7278101 | NCBI WGS metagenome assembly JAAUYD01 (sample SAMN14350128, study PRJNA611818) | marine sediment metagenome | isolation source: surface marine sediment (0.6m) | place: French Polynesia: Moorea | collected 2018-08 | reverse complement strand
GCCAGGGCAGCACAGGCGATCACCAGCGCCGATACAGACCTGCTTCGCCGATCCTGAATTCCCATCTGCGTTGGCTACCTCAGCTGCCCACACCAGGCCCGCGCAAGCGTCCCTGCGCGCCCTTCGGAGCCTCCCGAACCAATAAACTCACTAACGCCGATCCTCACTGTCGATCAATTCCCCCGACCATGCACGTCCTCCTCGTTTAGACGGTGACCAGGGAGCAATGAGTGTAAAACAAGTCGACACCCGATCAGGGGGCGACGCCTCGAGACGCTTGCGACCGGCGACGATTTGACTGAACATCCGCTCCCTGTCGTGAGCTTATGACACAAGTGACAGCCCACCCCGTGCGGGTAGAGTCGGGCCTGTCGCAACACGGGGCGCCCTGCGGCACCGCCCGAAAACAGGCGCCACGGCAGTAAACCAAGGTGGAACACCGTCGCACCAGCGCGATCCGGTGTCCGGCCTGAACACAGTGATCACGGCACGAGGTGAAGCCCCTGAGCGGTAAGCACAACGCGCACGGATGCGCTCATCACGCCCCGTCCGACCAACATAAGACTCAGCGCTTACGCAACTTGACATATCCTGCGGCTTTGCTTACCGCTCGTCGGCGGGCAAGCGGCGCTGTTAACAATATTACTGGGTTGCTAGCAGGGACATCGTTCACATCTCCGTGCGCCGAAGGGCTTAGATCCCGTCAAGTCACCGCCAAGTTGGCAGCGCGTCACAGAATGGCGCTCTGGCGGCCGGGAACATGACCGTCCGCCTACTGTTGACGCGAGTCACCCGATGACCTCTTTGCCACCCTGCCCCGATCGCGCTTTCCGCCTGCCCCTGATCGCACTTCTGCTCACGCTTTCGCTCGGGCTCGCCGGCTGTGCAGGGGGCACCGACGGTGCTTTCGGCGGCACCGCTGATGACGATGGCGGCGTGCAACAGGAAACGGGCGGTCCGCCGCCTGGCGGCGATGCGCCGCCGGCCGACCCTCCCGCGGACGATCCACCGGCCGAGGACCCTCCTGCCGAGGACCCCCCTGCCGAGGATCCTCCCGCGGACGACCCGCCGGCCGAGGACCCTCCTGCCGATGATCCTCTGCCTCCCCCGCCGCCGCCGGAGGACCCGCCCGGTGACGATCCTCCTGGCGAAGACCCGCCGGCTGAAGACCCTCCCGGCGAGGATCCACCCGGTGAAGATCCCCCGGGCGAAGATCCGCCCGGTGAAGATCCCCCCGGCGAAGACCCTCCTGGTGAGGACGACAGCGGCGACGATTCGCCGCCAGCACCAGGGGGCGCGTTCGGCAAGTTCACCTTTGCCGAAGTACCGGACATCGCTTTCGTCGAGCTCATCGGCGAGACCGAAGAGATGGGCCTGTTCTTCCTCGAGCCCGAGGCCCGCGTGCAACCCGGCGACGACTGGTGGTTGACGGGCGCTCGCCTGCAACTGCACGACGAGCTGGGCGGCGGTGACTATCAGGCACCCGCGGGCATCAGCCTGACCAGCGTTGCCGGGGACCAGCCGGTCGGCATCACCTACGACGTCACGACCGGTGAGCTGACCTATGACGGCTCGGCGCAGCCCACGCCCGTGGTCGACTGGACCGTGCGCCTGCGCTACGAATCAGAAGGCGGCGTGGTGGAGTCGGATCCGTTCCGCATCCGCGTCCTGCGCCCCACCATCGTGTTCGGTTGGGACGCCGCCAGCGCCAACCTGTGGGGCAACACCGCCGACACCATCGACCCGGCGACGGGCGGCGGCTGGTTCCAGTCTGGCAGCCCCCCCACTTCGGTCACCGGCACCTTCGTCAACGCCTCGTCGGACGCCGCGCCCAACGTGGTCTTCATCACGTCGGGCGTCTACGACAGCGATGCCCAGGGCCTGAACTTCTTCATGAATCAGGCCGACGACATCTACATCTTCGGTGACCCGAACGATCGCGCCGTGCTGATGGACGAGTACTTCTCCTTCTCACGCTGGGGCACCAATCGCACCACGTACATCAAGAACCTGGAAATGGTGAACTTCGGCATCACGGGCACGCAGCTGAACCTCGACGAGCCGCAGAACCTGACCTACTCGAAGCTGCTGATGCGCGACGGCATCATCGACGACAACGCCATCGGCACGCCCAACTGGGAAAGCACCACGGGTACGCCGATCACAGGCAATGCCTCGCTCACGCTGACGCTGCTCAACCTGCAGCTGCTCGAGGCGGGCGGCTCCGTGCTCAAGCACCCGATCTACGTGCAGAGCCGGCCGAACACCATGCTCCACGCCAACAACCTGTTCATCGCCGGCGGGCGAAGCAACTCGGGGATTAAGAGCACACTGTTGCGCAATCGCATCCGCAACACGCACATCCAGACCAGCCGTACGCTCGATCCCAACGACGACTCGAAGCGCCTGGCGAAGGGCATCGACATCTCCACCGCGACCGACTCCTCCGTCTACAACGCGACGATTATCGGCCTGAAGCAGACACCGAATGGCAGCGGCATGGCGCAGTTGATCTACTGGCGCGCACGACGCAGCGAGTTCGGCAGTGAGATGCCCCCACCGCCCGACCTTCTGAGCGTGCCGCCGTACCTGACGAGCGTAGTCGGTGGTGGCTACGAGCCGCCGGGCGGCCTGCCGGACGGCTGGCCGAGCACACCGGACACCTACATGGATCCGGACTTCTGGGCCGCCGTCGGCGCCAAGGCCTTGAGCGATCCCACCAACGAGTACAGCTACAAGAAGTACGTCTCCTTCACCCGCATGATCTGGGTGGAGCGCACCGAGCGCGGTTACACCGCTTACCGCGACGACGGCACCTTCCCGGGCTACAGCATCGGTACCAACACCAGCGGCCCGTGGCCGATTGCCACCACCCCCTACTGGCGCGAGCGTTCCGCCTCCTTCATGGCCAACAACCACTACCAGGGCTGGTTGGAGGAGGATACGAGCACCGCCGAGCACTTCCGCTACTTCACCTGGACGCCGGATGTGAAGGCGACCCAGGAGGAGGCGACGGTCAACGACTACTACGGATCGGGCGTTGGCCCCTGGCCCGGCGTGGAACCATTCCCGGTCGACTTCGACCGTACCGCCAACCACACGTACCTGGGTGGCGATACGGGTCCCCATCCGGAGGCCGCCGTGGGCGTGGATGGCGATGGCAACGCGACCGGCGAAGCCGAGTACATCGCCCTGCCGGATTGGTTCGTCCGCTAGCGAAGTTTGAGCAAGGTCGCTTACCGACCACAGGAAAAAGCCGCCTCTCGAATGCGATAGGATGAACAGCTTGAACGGCAAGGATGATCCGTCCGATGATATTCACAGCCGTACGGGGCGCACGGACAGCGCTTTCGCTCGCGCTCGGCCTGTGCCTGCTGGCCTTGTGCCCGGCGTCCTACGCAGATCAGGACAGGCAGTGCCGCCGTGCCGCTGCACCGCCGCTGCCTGGAGCGTCGATGTCTACGCTCGGCCAGGTGGCTTTCGCGGATATCCCCGAGATCGTGTTCGTGGAGCAACTGCCGGAGACCGAGGAACTCGGCCTGTTCGTGCTCGACCCGGCCCGTCGCACACGACCGGGCGATGACTGGTGGCTCACGGGCCAGCGACTGCAACATCATGAAGCTGTGGGCGGCGGCGACTATCGTCCGCCGCAAGGCCTGAACCTGCTCACGGCAGCAGGCCGCCCGCCCGCCGGCGTCACCTACGATCCTGAAACAGGCCAGCTGCACTACGACGGCAGTCAACAGAACCGTGCGGTGACCAACTGGACCGTTTACCTCTGCTATACGGCCGATGGCGACACGCTGGCCAGCCAGGCCTTCCGTATTCGCGTCCTGCGCCCCACCATCGTCTTCGGCGAGCAGGCAACGACCGCCAACCGCTGGAAGGGCCCATCCATCGTCGACACGAGCAACGGCGGCACCTGGTTCTCCCCCGGCGCTCCCGCCAGATCGGTCAACCGCGCCCTGCGCGGGGCGTCGACGGACGCTGTGCCCCACGTGATCTTCGTGACGCCGGGCGAGTACCTCGCCAAAGAACGGGGCCTGGACTTCTACACGCCGCGTGCCGATCACCTCTACATCGTCGGTGATCCGGCCAACCGTCCCGTGCTGGCCCACGAGACCCTCGCCTTCGCTCGCTGGCGCAGCAACCAGACTACCTACCTGAAGAATCTGGAGCTGGTGGACTGGGGGGTCACGGGCAGCCAGTTCAACCTTGATGCACCGCAGGCCATTACCCTGTGGAAGCTGCTGATGCGCGACGGCGAGATGGATCAGAGCGCCATCGCCACGCCGAACTGGGAAGCGATGACCGGAAAACCACCGGTGGGGCCGGCCGCCATCACCCTGTCCCTGGTCAATCTGCGCATGCTCGATGCGGGCGGTCGCCTGCTGAGACATCCGATCTACGTACAGGGACGACCTAACACACGCCTTCACAGCAACAATCTCTACGTGGCAGGCGGTCGCGACAGCTCCGGCATCAAGAGCACCATGTATCGCAACCGCATCCGCAACACCCACGTCCAGGTCAGTCGCTCGCTCACGGCGAACGAGCAGGCGCCGAGACTGGCCAAGGGGATCGACATCACCGCTGCCTCGGACACGGCGATCTACAACAGCACGATCATCGGCATGAAGGAGGGGCCGAGCGCCGCGGGCATGGGTCAGCTCGTCTACTGGCGTGCACGCCGCTCGGAGTTCGGTGGCGAGATGCCTCCGCCGGCGGACCTCTCGAGCAGCGCGCCCTTCAAGACCAGTATCCCGGGTGGCGGCTATGCACCGCCCGGCGGCCTGCCCGACGGCTGGGAGAGCACGCCGGCCACCTACATGAACCCGAATTTCTGGAAGGCCGTGGGCGAGAGGCCCTTGAGTGACCCGAGCAACGCCTACAGCTTCAAGAAGTTCGTCTCCTTCACCCATTACGAGTGGCGCGCCCGGGGCAAGCGCGCGTACACGGCTTACCGCGACGACGGCACCTTCCCCGGCTTCGTGCGCGGTACCAACCCGCGCGGCCCCTGGCCCGTGGTCACCAGCCCCTGGTGGCGCGAGCGCTCTGCGTCCTTCATGGCCAACAACCGCTACGTCGGCTGGCTGTCGAAGGACCTGCGCAAGGAGGGCCATTTCCGGGCCTTCGCCTGGACCCCGCGGGTGGTGGCCAGCCGCGAGCAAGCGGGCCCCGGTGACTACTACGGCTTCGGCGACGGGCCCTGGCCGGGTGTGGCTCCGTTCGAGGTGGACTTCGATCGCCGCGCCAACCACGTCTACCTGGGTGGCGATACCGGCCCCCATCCGGAAGCCGATGTGGGTGTCGACGGCGACGGCCAGCCCCGGGGCTCAGCGCAAGCCATCGCCCTGCCGGACTGGTTCCAGCGCTGAACTTCCCCCTTGGGAGACCGCGCACCTGGGACGTGAGCGCGGCCGCAGCACGTCGCCGCATCCCCGCGTATCATCGGCGCTCCCGGTCGGGTTCGGCCGCGTTCCACGGGCACCGCTTTGAAGATCCTGTACATCTGCCACCGCTTTCCCTACCCGCCGGCGAGTGGCGCCAAGATCCGCTCCTTCCACATGATCCGCCACCTGCACGAGCAGGGGCACGAGGTCACCCTGGCCACCATCTATCGCTCCGACGAGGAGCGCGAAGCGGGTGCCGGCATGGCGGATTACTGCAGCCGCATGATCACGGCCCAGGTGGGAACGGTGCCCGCCGTCGCCCGCATGCTCACGCGCCTGCCGACGCCGATCCCCTCGTCGATGGGGTTTTTCTTCTCGCCGCAGCTGGAAAAACAGATCCGTGAGGAGCTTGCCGCCAGGCGACCGGATCTGATCATCGTCCATTGCTCCTCCGTGGCGCACTACGTGGCCGACGTCACGGACGTGCCGAAGATCCTCGACTTCGCCGACATGGACTCGCAGAAGTGGCTGGCCTACTCGTCCTATCACGGCTTCCCGCGCAACCTCGGCTACTGGCTCGAGGGCAGCAAGATGGAGCGCGCGGAGAAGTCCCTGGCGCCGCGCTTCGAACTCAACACCTGCACCACGCCGCAGGAGACGGCCACCCTCGACGACTTCGGCACGGGGGCGCGCAGCGGTTGGTTCGTCAACGGCGTCGACACGGAGTACTTCTCCCCGGTCGCCGAGAGCGATCGCCACCAGATCTGCTTCGTCGGTCGTATGGACTACTACCCCAACGCGCAGGCGATGGTTAACTTCTGCGCCGACGTCTGGCCCCTGCTGAAGGAGCGCTATCCGCAGCTCACGCTGGCGATCGTCGGCGCCGAGCCGACACCGACCGTGCGCAGGCTGGCCGATCTGGAAGGCGTGGAGGTCACCGGTTCCGTGCCCGACGTGCGCCCCTGGCTCGGTCGTTCGCGCCTGAGCGTGGCGCCGCTGACGATCGCCCGTGGCACGCAGAACAAGCTGCTCGAATCCATGGCTATGGGCGTGCCGGTGGTGTGCAGCGCCATCGCCGCGCGCGGCGTCGACGTGGAAGCCGGACAACACCTGCTGGTGGCCGACTCACCGCAGGAGTACCTCGACCAGGTCGGTCTGCTGATCGAGTCCGACGCGCGCCACGGGGAACTGGCCGCGGCCGGTCGCGAGCGCGTCCTCAGCCATCACACCTGGGAGACGGCCATGCACCGCTTCGATCAACTGGTGGCGCAGACGGTGGCCAACGGCTGAGCGCCTAGTCCCAGGCGGGAACTTCGTAGGCTGAAGTCGCAGGGAAGATCGCGGCAGGGGCGGCGTAGCGATCGGGCCAGGTGAGCCAGGGGACATCCGTGCTGCCGAGGTCCAGCGACACCACCCGCCAGACTCCCGACGCATCCCGACCTGCGAGCGCACTCAGCCGCGCCTCGGCTTCACCGGCCTGCGCCCGCTGCGCCAGACTCGAGCGCTCCAGAGGATAAGCACCGCCATCTTCCGCGCGTAAGGCGGCGGTGACGAAAGCCCAACCGTCCGCTTCGGCGAAGTGATCGGGGACCAAGGTGGCGGTCGGCCCGGAGAGTTGCGCCTGTGCAGCGGCCCCGACCACGGCCAGCACCTCGACCTCAACACCTGCCACGGCCTGGTCCACGGACACCACAGGCGCAGTTATGCTGGCGCTGGAGCCTTGCGGATCCGATGGGCGCCCGCACGCCGCAAGGGCCAGCAGCAGCAGCAGGGCCAGAGGACGCCAGGCGACCTGCCTTGCAGCCTCAGGCGAAGCGGACGAAATCGTACTTCACCCCTTCCATCGAGCGCACCCGCGCGCAGGCCTCGAAGCCTTCGCGACTTCCCGAGTTGTTGGTGTTGCCTTCGATCGTGTCGAACACGGTGCTCTCTCCCGCTCCGGCGAAGTCCACCAGGAAGCCCGTGTGCACCCAGTCGTCACTGGTGCGCCGACGCAGGAACAGGGCGCAGCTGCCGAGGTCCGTCCACGAGGCAGCCCCGCTCACCAGGTCCGCCCCCGCCACGAACAAGCCGGCCTGAGCCCCTTGCATGGCCAACAGATCACAGGAGAGCGAGCCGCGAATGGGCGGCGATTCACCGCGATAGAAATACGCCTGTTGCATGATCATCGAGACGAAGCCCGCGCACCAGGCGAAATCGGGACCGTCGTGACCGCCGCAGTACAGGCGCACCCAGGGGCCTCGATTGTCGCCACCGAGCTCTACCGGGTGGACGTCCAGGTGCTGACGAGCGACGGCCTCGATCGCCGCCGCCGCGGAGAGCTGACCCAGGCCTGGCGGTTCGCGCAGGGCCGATTGCATGGGCGCGACAAGCTTGCGCCAGGTGCCCTCATCCACCTCGCCGGTGGACGCTAGCCCGTGGGCGGGTTCCGCCTGGAAGCGACGGATGCCCTCCTCCGTACCGGCACCGAACACGCCGTCGATCTCCACCCGGAAATCATGGAAGGTGAGCCACTCCTGCACACGGCGAACGTCCTGGCCCCTGGCGCCATTGCTGAGGACGCCCTCGAGCACGAGTTCAGCCCGCACGTAGTCAGGCACGTCATTGAAGTTGATCGCCATCGTCGCTACCTCCTTGAGAGCCTTCGTCGTGGTCAGGAGCCGCGCCGCGCCACGCGCCGCGCGCGTGAGCTTCACTTCCCCGAAAGACAGCGTCAGGCACCGGAGTATCGTGGGGGCTCACGCGGAAGGTAACATAATCAATAGGCCTCGCCGGCAGGCTTCCGCTGAACGTACCGTGGCATGCGCGCCGCAGCGCGGCAAATCGAGACGAAAAAAAACCGGATACGCATGGCCGCGTATCCGGCAACTCGCACTCTCGCTCGCAAATCGTTACTGGCCGAACCGGAAGCTCGCCTCCACGCCCCACGCCTGCAGCGTGCCTGGGCTGACGAACGCACCACCGAACTCCGGCGCAGGAATCACTTCATTCAGGAAGTTCTGGTCGGTCAGGTTGTTGATGAAGGCCGTGACCGCCCAGGTGTCCCCCTGAATCCCCGCTCGCAGGTTGACCAGTCCGAATCCATCGCGCTTGGCGAAGCTCAGGTCAGACGGCGGGAATACCCCTCCACCAAACGCTACACCACTAAAGACATTCGGGACAACATTGTCGTCCTGTAGCGTGTGGAACCAGGTGTCGCCCACGTAGCTGTAGTCGGCGCGGCCGAAGAAGGACAGGCCGTTGCCAATCGGTTGGAGCAGTTGCAGCCCCACGTTGGCGGTCAGCTCCGGCGCGTAGGGCACCTCGTTGCCCACCGTGGCCGGACGGTTCGCGTTCTCCTTGATCTCGCCCTCGATCAGCCCGAGGCCGCCGTACAAGGTGAGGTTGTCGGTCACCTTCACGGTGGCGGAGAACTCGCCACCGAAGATGTCCACCTCATCGATGTTGGTGACCACGCGCAGCAGGCCGAAGGTGCCCACGAAGAACTCGAAGAACTGCATGTCATCGACGTTCGTGTAGTAGGCCGCACCCTCCAGGCTGACGCGATCATTCGGGTTGGCCTTGAAACCGACCTCGAAGGAGTTGTTCACCTCCTTCTCGAACACGTCACTGATTGACAGGGGCGTGCCCCCCGACGGCTCGATGTACAGGTCGTTGAAGAAGATGTCGATGAAGTCGGCGCTACCCTGGTTGTTGAAGCCGCCGCTCTTGAAGCCCACGCCCCAGGAGCTGTACAGCGTGAGGCCCGGAGCTGCATCCCAGGACAGGCTCACCTTGGGCTGCAGCTGCTCGAAGGTCTCGTTGCGATCGGGCACGCCCGTGTTGAAGCCAACGATGGCGTTAGTCACCGGATCGTATTGGACCAGGGCCGGGTTCAGGGGTGAGCCGCCGTCAAAGGGGCCCGAGAAGGGCAAGGCCACCGTGGGATCGAGATCCACGAAGTTGGTACGCAGATCCGCCGGCACCAGGTTGGTGACGTCGCGATCCTCCACGTCGTAGCGCAGGGCGACGGCCAGCTCCACCGTATCGCTGAGGTCGTAGGCGATGTTGCCGAACACCGCGAAGACACTGGTATCGAAGCGGTCGTAGAGCAGGGACTCGGTGTTGCCCGGCACGATCAGACCCGCCGGCGGGTTGCCGCTGCCATCGTCCACGCCCAGGTTCACGCCCACTTCTCGTTCGAGGTCGAGGAAGTAGGCGCCCGCCTGCCAGCGCAGATCCTGATCGGCATCGGAGGTCAGTCGGATCTCGAAGCTCAGGTCCTTCTGGTTGCGGATCTGGTACTGAGTGCCGTCGCAGCTGGTCGGCGAGTAGGGCCCGAAGACCGTGGCGCCGCCACCGGCACCGGGCAGGCCGACCACGCCACCGAAGCCGTTGTCGAAGATGGCCGGTGCGTTGAGCTGGAAGCCGGCGGCGTTCAGGGCCTGGGCGCTGTCGATACAGGCCTGCTCGGCGGCGGTCAGGTTGGCGTCCGGCGTGCCGATACCGGCGATGCCGGTGAAGAAGCCGAAGTCACCGCTGGTGCCGTCGGCGAAGAAGAACTGGTCGACGTCGCTGTACAAGCCCCAGGCCGTGAGCGTACCGAAGTCCAACTCATAGTCGAGCTTCACCGAGAACTCCGTGGACTCCTGCTCGTTGCGCGAGTCCACGTTGTTGACGAAGCGGAAGTCGTGCTCGTTGACATCCTGCTCGAAGGTGCCCGCCTCGCCACCACCAAGTCCGGCCAGGAAGAAGCTGGCGTTGAACACGATGGCGCCCGCGTCCACCTCGCCGTAGCGGAACTTCGAGTCGACTTTCAGGCGATCGTTGGGCTCATAGACCAGGCGGCCGTTGAAGTTGTAGTTCTCGAAGCGATCGATGGAGCTGTCGTCACCCGTGAATTCGTTGGTGTAGAAGCCATCGAAGTCGCGGTAGTCGGCGGAGATACGGCCGAACAGCTTGTCCTTCACCAGCGCGCCGCCAGCGAAGGCCGATCCGGTGAACAGTCCGAACTCGCCGCCGCTGGCCTTGAAACCTGCCTCGAACTCGTTGCCCGGCTCATTGGTGGTGACGATGATCGCCCCGGCACCGGCGTTGCGGCCGTAAAGAGCACCCTGAGGCCCCTTCAACACTTCGATCTGCGCCAGGTCGGCGAACTCACGGTTGAAGGAGCTGGGGTTGGTGTAGAGGATGCCGTCGATGATGAAGGCGAAGCTCGCCTCGCCGTCGCGGGCGCCATTGATTCCGCGGATGCTTACCTGCGTGTCGCCCACTTCCGCCGTGTTCACCAGGGTGACGCCCGGCGTCAGGGCGATGAAATCCTCGGCACGCTTGATGCCCGCATTGTTGATGTCTGCCTCGGTAAAGGCGGTAATCGCCGCAGGTACATCGGACAGTGATTCTTCGCGCTGGCGCGCGGTGACGATGACCTCTTCCACCGCTTGCGCTCCGGCCGGTGCAGCCGTCACGAACAGCCCCGTGCCCGTGACAGCTGCCAGTACCGCTGGCAGCAGGCAACGCCTCACACTCATATGTTTTCCCCCGGTCGGTCGATGAGCCGCTCCACCCGCCAGGCCGGGCTGCGAGATGCACAGCCCCCCTGCAACCCGCCGGGTGCGCGGACAGTCCAGCGAAATATACCCGGCGATCCGGGCGCCATGTATACGATATGGCGGAATTTTGGGGGGCACGACCCGTCCAATGCCCTGATTATGGGTTAATGCTGTATACAATCCCTCTCGATCAAGGCCGGAGAGAACGATTGAGCAGAGCCAACGACAAGGCCTACGAGCGCATCCGCGAGGAGATCCTGAGCGGCCGTCTGGCGGCGGGAGAGCACCTCCCGGAACAACATCTTGCGGAGATCACCGGCGTCAGCCGCACGCCGGTGCGCGAGGCCCTGCGGCGCCTGCATGCCGAGCGCTTCGTGCGCTACATCCCCAATCGTGGCGCCTACGTGGCCGAGTGGTCGGCGGCCGAGGTGGCGGACATCTTCGACCTGAGGCTACTGCTGGAGGGCTACGCCGCTGCACGCGCGGCCGAGCGAATGACCGAGGAGCGCTTGCAGGTATTACGTGATTGCGTAGCGCAGATCGACGCGCTGCTGGCGCACGGCGAGGCCCTGGATTACGACGACCTGATGCGTGCCAACCACCGGTTCCACGACACCCTGATCGAGGCCGCTGAGAGCCCGCGCCTGCGCGATCTGCTGCAATCGCTGCTGGAGACCCCGATGATTCTGCGCACGATGAAGCGTTACAGCCTGGCCGACATCGCCCGCAGCAACCAGCATCACGCGGAGATGGTGCAGGCGTGCGCTGCCGGCGACGCGGACTGGGCCCGCAGTGTCATGACGGCCCATCTGCGCGCCGCCCGCACCACGCTCGGGGCCTAGTGGACCGCTAGTGGGCCGCTAGTTCAGTTTCTCGGCGCGCCAGTAGCGGGTGCCCGTGATGTCCGCCTGGAGGATCAGGCCCGCATCGGTGAGCTGGTAGTAGGCCACGCCGTTGTGGAAATCCGCCCCCACGTCGCCTCCCTTACGCCCCGCCGTGGCGTCCGCGGACACGCCGCCCTGCCAGCCGTTGTCGACGAAGCTCTCGTACTTGCTGGGCGTCTGGAACAGGAAAACGATCTTGTAGGCCTTGCCGCCGAGACCCAGATTGAGGCCTCCCGTGCCCATGTTCATGTAGGTGCGCTCGCCGCTCGAGCGATCCACCGCAACCCCCTGACCGCCACCGCCGGTCACCACCAGGGACACCTTGACCACATCGAACACGGCATAACCCGCTGCCGACTCGTACAGAGACTTGGCGGCGGGCTTCTCCTCGAACAGGCGCTCGAGCGTCTGCCGAGCATCCAGATCGATTTCTTCGCGCTTGCGATCGACGCGATCGGCATTTGCCACCAGCGGCACCAGGCCGGTCAGCGTTGCCAGCAGCGCCAGGGCGATACTCGCAGGACGGGTTACGTGATGTCTCATTGGACCTCCACTGATCCTCAAATTCTCAGAAGCGTAGGAACGCAGGGAATATCAACGGGTTGACCATTGAGCGCAAGGAACGTTCCTTACGCTCGGGGAAGTACCGAAGTCAACGGACCCCGTGCCGGCAACGCACCAGCGATTGCACCTGTCGCCGATCGGCGCCACGTAACACATGCAACTTAATTCGAGCGTTAACCAACGGTGCACTTCGATGCGAACTTCAACATAGCGTCACCGCCGCATGGTGTGGGGCTTTCGACCAGTCCCGAACCCGCACTTCCTAAGGCAAACATGGGATAATCACCGGCCGCGGGACATTCGCACTCATGGCCCCGCCCTGCAACGACCAGAACGACAAGCAGAAGGAACGCTCCCTCGTGAGAACTCTACGCACCTCGTGCCTGGCCGCGGCGCTCGCGCTGCTGCCGGCCCTCTCCTTTGCCCAGGATATCGACACCACCCGTGGCGCCGATCGCAACGTCGACTACGCGGCCCCCAAGCGCCTCGGCGGCTGGGACGATCGCAACTACCAGCTCACCGCCCGCGACCTGGCCCTGCTGGCCGATAACGAGGCCGACCTGAAGGTGTCGATCCCGG
>JAAUYD010226365.1_pt1 | contig 12952 bp, 10 predicted proteins | sample 7278101 | NCBI WGS metagenome assembly JAAUYD01 (sample SAMN14350128, study PRJNA611818) | marine sediment metagenome | isolation source: surface marine sediment (0.6m) | place: French Polynesia: Moorea | collected 2018-08 | reverse complement strand
TGATAGATTTGAGAAAAGACGGCGGGAACTGCCTGGTGGAGCAGACCTCCAGAGGTTTGAAACCGGATCCGGTGGGTCTGGCAAAAATCAGCCGTGAAAGCAACGTTTCCGTGGTGGTCGGCACCGGTTTTTATACCGTCGAGTTCGCGGGTGAGTCTTTAGCGACGTTGAGTCAAAAGCAGATCACCGAGCGCTTATTTACCGACCTGCACCGAGGAATTGGCAACACGGATATCCGGGCGGGGTTTATCGGTGAAATGGGGCTTTCAACGCCGCCTCACCCCGATGAAATCAAGGCCCTCCAAGCTGCAGCCCGGACCCAGAGTCAAACAGGTGCAGGGATTTGCATACATCCGCCGCGAGACCCTGAGGCCCCATGCCGTTTGGTGGCGCTGATCAAGGACAACGGCGGGCAGGTTGAAAAAACCGCCATCGCCCATTTGGAAAGAACCTTGCCCACAGTTGGGGACTATCTGGCATTGGCAGAGACGGGCTGCTTTCTGGAACTGGATTTTTTCGGCCTGGAGTCAGGCTTTTATCCTTTTGCACCGGTTGACCTGCCCAACGATGCCGGCCGTTTGGCCATCATCCGGGCGCTCATCGACCGGGGCCATTTGGGACAAATACTCATCTCCCAGGACATTTGCCACCTGACCCGGCTTAGACGCTACGGCGGCGAGGGCTACGGTCATATGTTCCGAAATGTCGTTCCAATGATGCGGACCAGGGACTTCCGACAGGATGAAATAGATGCCATTCTGGTCGAAAATCCTCGGCGTTTTTTGTCCATGGACTGAGCTGATATCCAGAGCTGCACGCTATCAAACGGGCAATGAAATAGGAAACACTCGTCATGACGGTCCCGGATCTGTCATCCCGGACTTGATCCGGGACCGGGATGACGGATCCGGCATCCAGGCTGTTTTCCTGGATTCTGGCGTTCGCCAGAATGACATTGGTTCAGGTGTTTAATCGATGGAGTAATAATAGCAAAAATCGGGCATAAACTTAGATTGAATATGACCTTTTAGCATTAAACAAAGATATTCTTAGGAATTGGGAGCTACGATCATGGAAAAACAGGAAATCGATATCCTCATAAAAAATGGCGTCGTCGTCTCTGGCAGCGGAATGAAGAAACAGAATGTGCTGATCTGTGACGGTCGTATCCATGATATCGTCTCGGATTCCGGCGCTGTTATTGCGGATAGAGAAATTGATGCCGGCGGTAGATATGTCTTGCCCGGAATTATAGATGCCCATTTTCACCCGGTCTATGCTGACCGCATTGATACGTTATCCAAAGCTGCGGCTACCGGTGGGATCACGACCCTGATTCCCTATGTGGGCGCGGTCAAAGCCTGGGGACAAGGTGGCGATCTTGTCGATGCGGTAAAATCATTTATTGAGGAGGGTGAATCTTCATCTATCCTGGATTTCGGCATCCATTGCACCTTTACTCAAAATGATATCGCTTCAGCGGAAAGATCCATTCCGGCACTCATCGAGATGGGTATTGTCTCCTTTAAAGGTTTTACGGCCTATAAAAAACGCGGCATGAAACTAGAAGACGAAGAAATCCTCAAGGTCATGGGATTGATTGCCAAGTATCATGGGGTTTTTGCAACCCATTGCGAGAACGGCCCCATCCTGGATCTTCTGGAAGATTCGGCCATTGCCAGGGGAGATTTGAGACCGGAGCACTTCCCGCCGACGCATCCCGGCATAGCGGAAGCAGAAGCCGTGTTCCGGGTATTATCACTGGCCCGGATCAGCGGATGTAGTATGTATCTGCCCCATTTGAGTGCCAAGGAAAGTCTGGAGGTGCTCCGATTGTTTAAATCCTGGAACGGTCAGACAATTTACGCCGAAACCTGTCCCCATTATCTTGTTTTTACCGATGAGGAACTGAAACGACGAGGCTCTCTTGCCAAGATGTCCCCGCCGCTGCGCCAGCAGGCGGATGTGGATGCTCTCTGGCGAGCGGTTGAAGGCGGTGCTATCGACGTCATTGGATCGGATGCCGCCGGACACACAGTTGCCTCTAACGAGCCGATTTTTGACGATATTTTTGCAGCACCCCACGGTATTCCGGGATTGGACACCATGTTTAATCTCACCTATGAGATTGGGGTGAATGCCGGAAGAATTACGCTTCCCCATTTGGTAAAGATGACCTGCGAAAACCCCGCAAAAATATTCGGTCTCTATCCACAAAAAGGCGTTCTTGAAAAAGCAGCCGATGCGGATGTGGTGATCTTTGATCCGGCCATAGCCCATACCATACCGGACAAAAATCCCCATACCCATGTGGACTACAGTTTGTATGCCGGACATCAATGTTTGGGTGCGCCTGTTCTGGTCCTTCAAAGAGGACAGGTGGTGATGGAAAACGGTGAAATCAAAGCCGAACCCGGGCAGGGGCGCTACTTGGCAGGCCGGTTGACTTAGACGCAGTGAACATGATTTAATTCGTCCGAAGAGGGTATCTATGGGAGTACGCATAAAGAAATGCTATTTTGACAGACTCAACTGGACGTCAGCAGATGAAACCAACACCAATGACTGAAAAACAGCTTGAGTATATTAAAACAGAAATTAAAAAGACCTATCTGTACATTATCAGCCACACTGCTTATGATCCGGAGGTAATCGAGGTCATGAAACTGGCTGCCTTGGCTGATGTTCAGCGACGATTTGAGGCCGGGGAGGCGTGGTAACAGATGCGTAAGGCATTTTGCTATGGCGTTGAATGTTCGATCAGATAGAAGATTGAGGTTATTATGCTGGGACTTACCAAACGCAAAATTACGGGCAACCTGATTTTCATATTAATCACCAGTATTGCAATAGCAGGTTATGGTATGGGGGTGGCCCACGGGGGCTGCGCTGGTGGCATTTTACTGAATCATGATTTCGAAACTGGAACGACTGATAATTGGGTGGGGTATAGTGATGGGGCCGCAACCTTTAGTGCCGTCTCACCTGGAAAAGACAGCGCTTATTCAGCAAAATTCAGCATTGCGACTGAAGGAGGTGATGTCAAGGTTTACCAGTCAGGTTTTGATTTAGAACCTGAAAAAAGTTATATATTAACCTTTGACGCCTATTCCAATACCGGCCAGAATTTAAAAGTTTTACTAACAAAAGATATCGATGGTCAGGACAATTACGGCATTGATCGCGTGTTTAATTTGACGGAATCCTGGAACGACCACAGAATAGAGTTTACAACGCCTGGTGATCCAACTGGTGCACGGTTGACTTTCTGGCTTGCGGATTGGGATACTTCCGGCGGTGAGTACTTTCTGGATAATATTTGCCTTCGGAAAGCTGAGGATATTACCTGCCAAGATAATGACGATGACGGATACGGTAATCCCGGTGATTCAACCTGCGCCAATGAATCCATACCTGATTGTGATGACGATGATAACACAATTTATCCTGGAGCACCCGAGGTATGTGACAATAAGGACAACAATTGTGACGGGAATACCGATGAGGAGTGCCTTGACTTAGCCGCCCCCATTGTAAATGCTTTCAATTTGACAACAGAAGGTTCAGTTGAAATTTCATGGGATATATCTGACGCAGGCGGCTCTCATCTCGCCAGAATCGAAATCTGGCGCTCGCCTGACACCGCACCGGACCCCACCCCGGAACCCTCGACGATATCGGCATCCGCGGCAAGACCAATGTATTGGGAATACAATAGCGAACCCGTCTTGCTTATTGGCGGGTCTGATCTCGATAATCTTTTTCAGTGGGATGGCACCGTATCTCCCTGGCCTGATGGAACAAGTCTTACTGAACATCTTGACTTGCTTCAGAGTAACGGTGGTAACTATGTTCGCAATACAATGAGCTCGAGAAGTTATGAACCAAGTGACGAGAATAATCCTTATCGATACAATGAGCTCCCCTACCCATTTAAACTGACTAACGGCAAATATGACCTAAATCAATGGGATTCATTGTATTGGCAAAAGCTTGAAACGCTTCTGATCGAAGCCAAGGAAAAAGACATTATTGTCCAAATAGAAATTTGGGACAGATGGAATGAGTGCTGCGATGATAGTAATCCTAACCACGGGTGGTATCATTCCCCGTGGAATCCAAATAATAATATAAATTATGATTGGTCAGACAGTGAGCTGTTGGTCGAGGGACGTACTCCGTTTTATAACCCCTTCCATATGGCGGCGGTCGCAAATGATCCGGTTCTGCTTCCATATCAGCAGAATTATGTCAAAAAAGTCATCGACACCGTCATCGATGGCAATTATACGAATGTACTTTTCCAGACTGACAACGAGAGCGGCATTGGCGATAATGACCTCGAGCCAGACCCCTACTGGGCCGGGTACATTCGCAATTATGCCGCATCGAGGGGGTGGGATGTGTATGTCACTGCTTCACGGCGGTTTCACTACCCCACACCGTATCTAACGACTAATTTCCAGGATTGGAACAATCCTGAAATATACAATATCGTTTTAAACCCGGTATTCAACTTCCTTGATATCTCACAAAATAACGGCAATTCAGGTGAGATTCATTATGATAATCTCGTCTGGTATCGCGATCGGGTGATTGAAAATGGCCGGCAACGACCGATTAACAATACAAAGGCCTATTATTTCAACTGGCCCACCGGATCCAGCTTCTCGGACCGTACCGAAGGAAATGATGCTGAGGCTGGATCAAGAATGTGGCGGGCTGTCTTTGGCGGTGCCGCAAGTTTTCGTTTCCACAGGAACTCGCCGACGTTGGGGGCAATATCGCAGGAGGGACTTGGATTGTCAGAATTGGGCCAGACACATATCCGCAGCATGAAAATGCTCCGTGACCAGGTTCATCTGTTCTCTATGGTTCCGAGCAATGAGCTTCTGACACAGCGGGATGTTAACGAGGCTTACTGCCTGGCCGAGGCAGGAAAACAGGTCGCTGTATTTTTTACGGGCGAAGGTGACCACTCTATCCAGCTGGATGTATCCTCCATTACTGAAGAAGATCTCAAATTCCGATGGCTTGATGTGGCTAATAGTCTGTGGAATCCGGATCCAACATCTTACCAAGGACCGATTGTCACCCTCACCTCGCCTGATTCCGGACATTGGGTGGCAGTTCTTGAAAGACCAGATCCTCTGAACAGAACAGAGCTTGTTGATCTAAGACAAAATATTGCATCCCAGAATATAGATGCGCACACTGGACAAGTTAATGATTATCCACCAGACGGGACCTGGTGGTACGGTCTGCGTATATTTGACCAAGCAGGTAATTGCATCACTGAAGAAAACAAAGACTGCTCAACTGGTGCGACCAATGGTCAGCCATCAATAGGCCCCTTTAAAATAAATGCTTCTTTCGGATGTAACGCTGATTTTGATCAGGACGGTGATGTCGATGGCAACGATTTATCAGTGTTTGCCTCCGATTATGGACGCATCGACTGTGATGTTGAACTTCCCTGCGAGGGCGATTTTGATAACGATAACGATGTAGACGAATCTGACTCGGATGTCTTTGCCGCTTTTTTTGGTCGAACCAATTGTCCATTTTAGATCCATTTAATCGTAGTTTATTTTGCCTACATTCTCCCAGATCGGAATATGGAAAAAATCAACCAAAAGCCTAAAACAGTAGCAAGAGAATAACCAAGTAGGCCCAGCAGGGCGGTGATAGAAATGGTATGAATACCGAAAATATCGATCGTAATTTCCATCACCTTTTCAGATGAATCTAAAACCAGTGAGCCGGCGATTAACGATGCACTGATTATCAACCCGACCGTCAGTCGATTGATGCCCTTTTCGATTTTGGCGTCGGTTTGCTGAAAGCCACTATGCCGGATTTCAATCTGGTGTTTTCCGGCGGCAATCCCTTTGAAAATATCGTGAAATAACTTGGGAAAGACTTTCAGGTAGCCGCGGGTGGAGCGGAAATCTCTGGCGATGTTGTGTACTAATTTTTGGGTGTCGTAGCCCTGTTTAAGCAATTTCTTGGCGTAGGGCCTGGTGACCTCCAGAATGCCGGCGTCACTGCCCAGGATTTTCCCGAGCGCCTCAGCCTGAATGAATGTTTTAAACAGCAGCATTAAGTCACGGGGCAAACGAATGTGATATTTTAGCAACAGCTGCATCACCTGATCATAAACGTCTTTAACCGATATGTTTTTCAGAGATCGTCCGTAAAATGGTTCACTGACATCCCTTAAATCATTGCGAAAATATTTCAAATTGACTGTTTCTTCATTAATCAACGCGGCATCCACAAGGGCATCTATTACCATGTCGTAATTATGTTCGGCGTAACCTAAAAATACATTGGCAATTTCCAGCATCGTTTTCTCATCCAAATAGCCTATGATACCGAAATCCACCAAACCCAGTCGACCGTCGTTCATGACAATACTGTTCCCTGGATGTGGATCGGCGTGGAAGAGACCAAACTCCATAAGCTGGCGGGAAAAAGAACGTAGACCGATCATGGCGATTTCTTTGGGATCGATATCCAAAGCCCTGATTTCATCGATCCGATCGATTCTGATACCTTCGATGCGCTCCATCACCAGGATAGACTTTGAGGTATAGTCCCAAAACACCTTCGGAATGTAAAGTTCCCGGCTGTCTTTGAAGTTCTGCGCAAAACGCTCAATGTTGCCTGCTTCGATGTGCATGTCGAGCTCACGAAAAATACTTCTTTCAAATTCTTTGACGATATTTACAAAACCGATGACTTGTCCAATCTCAAAGGTGTTTTCAAATTTTTTTGCAAAATAGTACATGAGCCGGATATCTTCACGGACTTTTTTATCAATTCCGGGACGAATCACCTTCACGACAACCGATGCGCCATCAGCCAGTTCTGCCGCATGCACCTGGGCTACCGAAGCAGCTGCCAGGGATTCTTCTTCGATGGATACAAAGAGTTCTGAAATGGGGTGTTTGAGTTCTCTTTCGATAACGACCTGCAATTCTGGAAACGGGACTGGCGGAACGCGGTCCTGCAACTTTTTAAATTCTTCAAGGTATTCCGCAGGGAACATATCGGCGCGTATGCTCATCAGTTGTCCCAGCTTGACGAAAGTGGGTCCAAGCTCTTCTAATACTAAACGGATTCGCCGGGGTGAAGGATAGACCGTACCAACGAACATGGACTTTTCATCACTAACTTTGGCTCCGCCACGGTCGCGGTCGAATACCCGATCCAGGATTTCACCAAGACCGTGTTTCACCATAATACGGCTAATCACAGCGAAGCGTTTGATGTGTCTGACCCGATGTTTCTTTTTGGAAAAATTCATTCGTTTACTTTTCCGATTCGAAAGCCTCTGATCCCTTTAACCAGATAGTAGTGCGCGAGACCGGGCTGGCGCAGTAGACCACCTTCCTTCGTGTTAAGGATAGCCTTCACAAAGTGTGGTTTACTCACCCCAGGTTTTAGAATATATTCGTGAATGCTAATAATCTTGAGCATCTGAGAAACCTTTATATTTTATCTTTGAATGAAACCGAACTATCACCTTTAAGGCACCTTGTGATACCCATTGCTTCAGAATCAGATTTGATTTAATTTTATCTGTAGCAGGTTTCAAAGTGATATCGCAAGGCTTTTTAAAGGAGGGACGCCCCTATGGCGAGGTGTCAATTGTGTGGAACCACATCTCCCGACATTTCCAACACATTGGGTGTTTGTCTGATCTGTATTCGGCGGCGACCGCAAATGGCGCTTGAAATAGCCGCAGATGCTCACCGGATCTGCAGAGCTGCGTTCGGACTACCGCCAGTACCTCCGGATGACCCAGATGGAATACAATGCGATCTTTGTGTAAATGCCTGCAAAATTGGCAAAGGTTGTATTGGATATTGCGGACTGCGTAAAAACCGGGACGGTCGGTTGACGGGGGCCTCGATAACAACAGCCAAGCTCTCCTGGTATCATGATCCGCTCCCCACCAATTGTGTGGCCGATTGGGTATGTGCGGCGGGAACTGGCGCAGGGTACCCGACCTATGCCCATTGCCCGGGAGCTGAATCCGGATATAAAAATCTGGCTGTTTTTTTCCAGGCCTGTTCGTTTAACTGCCTTTTTTGCCAGAACTGGCACTTTAAAAATGAAACTTTTTCATCGCCGGACACAATGATTGAGGATCTGGTTCGGGATGTTGATCCACAGACTTCCTGTATTTGTTATTTTGGCGGAGACCCGTCACCACAACTTCCCTTTTCTATAAAAGCCTCCCGGTCAGCGCGAGATCAAAAGAAAGGGGAAATCCTGCGCATCTGTTGGGAGACCAATGGATCAATGAATCCCAACCTGCTGGATCAGATGATGGAGTTGGCGCTTCGCTCCGGTGGTTGCGTCAAGTTTGATCTGAAGGCATGGGATACAAATCTTCATTACGCCTTAACCGGTGTCGAAAATCAAAGAACCATCGACAATTTTACCCGGGCTGCAGAACACATCAGACGAAGGCCACAGCCCCCGGCATTAATTGCCAATACGTTATTGGTGACCGGCTACATTGATGAAGAAGAAGTGGCCGCGATCGCACGATTTATTGCGTCTCTCAATCCGGATATTCCGTACAGTTTGCTGGCCTTTCATCCCCAATTTTATATGTCGGATCTGCCGATGACCTCCAGAGTTCTGGCGAATCGATGCTTCCAAGCGGCCAGGGATGCCGGCCTAAATAATGTGCGTATCGGGAATGTGAGTTTGTTGACGTAATCATTAAAATTATTTTGTTGCTCATTTTTATCGCATAGAGCGTCAAGGCATAGGTTCGGATGGTTTGCCTAACAAGATGTGTGAAATCCGGCCGAAACCTCTTTTTCTTGCTGCAGCAGACTGTTATGCGTCGTTAAGGATTGAGACGTTTTCTCCTCTAATAATTCAAGAACATCACGGATTGTTTCGCCATTGACATGCAAGGGAAATTTTCATATTCTTCGGCATTCAATAAAGCGTACGCTTATAATCTAAGAATTCAGAAGGGAAAAACATTATGAGTCAACCCCAATTACCAGAAGAAAGCGACGAGAAACAAAAAGATTTTTATCTTCAACTGCGGGATAAGGTGAGTCAGTGGTTTGAAAAAAATGCGGATCAAAAGCCCGAATATGCAAACTACATTCTATTGGTTCCGGATTTTTTTTATCTCCTGGTCAGGCTGACACTGGACGATCGCATTCCGGCGATGGATAAAGCTAAATTTGCCGGGGTCATTGCCTATTTTTTTAGCCCCATCGATTTTCTGCCTGAGGCGTTGCTCGGACCACTGGGATATCTGGATGACCTGATTTTAACATGCTATGTGCTTAATCTCTACATCAACCAACAAGAGGGGGCCAACAAACAGGTCGTCAAAGAGCTGTGGCCTGGCGATCAAGATGTGTTGAATACGGTCCAATCTGTTTTGCAAAAAGCCGATCAATGGATAGGTTCCGGGCTGCTGAAGAGGATAAAAGACGCCTATCATTCGTTTAAGAAATGAGATGTTACCTTAAAGGCATTTAGCCGATGCTGGACAAGGACGTTACCAAGGCTGACAAACAGTTCCGCAGCTAATGGTGTACAATGGCAAAGCCGAATCGGAAAATGAAATTGTTGGTCACCGGTGCATCCGGATTCATTGGCTATGAAGTATCCCGCCAATTATCCATTCGGGGGTACCGGCCCAGGCTTATGATTCGCCGAGCGGGCGATGACTGTGAAATCTGCCATTTCGATGCAGACTTTGCCATGGCTGATTTGAGAAATCCCCAAAGCCTCGAGGAAGCGGTCAAGGGCATCGATGGCATCATTCATCTTGCGGCAAGGGCCACGTTCGAATCCTATCGTACGCTGAAGCCCTCCATACTGGATGGATCGCTGGCTCTGATGAGGGCCGGTGCAGACGCCGGTATTAGCAGTTTTGTATACAGCTCCAGTCTGTTGGTCTACAGTGGACGTGCGGCCATGGTCAACAGCCGGACCGAAGTCAGGCCGGTGCTCGATTACGGCCGTATCAAGGTGGAAACCGAAAAGCGGCTCAAGGAGATTGCCGATTCTGCTGGCATCGCATTTGCCGCACTTCGGTTGCCTCACGTCTACGGCGTTCGCGATCTCTATTTTCGTCAGCTGCAATCCGGCCGTTTGATTTTGCCGGGTTTGGGCAATAATATCTACACGCACCTTCATGTGGCCGATGCGGCGGCTGCCATTATCGCCTGCGCCGAGCAGGCCTATTCAGGTATTTCGCCGCTGGGGGACCGCCTGCCGTCTACATGGGCCACATTTTCAAAGGTAGCCCGGCAATTCTATCCAAAAGCCCGGGTTCATTCCGTACCCCAATGGCTGGCGCTGCTGGCAACTTTTCTGCTGAGACCGTTTCGCAGCGTTCGACCACACCCCGGACTGGAGACGCCAGGTGCGGTGCGCACCTATAACTTCAACCTGGCTGTTGATCCTGACGCATTATGGAAGGACCTGGGTTTGGCCCCCAAATTTCCGACAATATTCGAAGGAATCCCTGCCACGGTGGCTTCGGCCAGAGAAATCGGTGCACTGATCAACTGAACTGATGGGTGGGATGATTGGCCTAAAATGCGAAGAATTGACTTTACTTTCAAAACTGCCAGCGATTCCGGGCATATCATCGCTTCGTTTTCGTCGGTGTGGTTTTCTTGCCGCCATCGTATCTAAATTTTAATCAAGTCAAATGCTCTACGCTTGACTACTTACCTATCCCCACATAATTTATCGCTTAAGACCCATTCCATCCGTCGATCCGGTAATCAGTATGGTTTTACCGTTCATTTTATCCCCACTCAATTCACAATATATCTTTTGAGTTTTTCATTTTGTTATACCTCATTACGGAAACATTCTGCCTTGATTTAACAAGGTCAAGTACCAGAGAAACAATACACAGAAACATAATTAGCATGAAAGGTATTCCACCAACGATTGTAGCAGATTGTAGGCCTTTCAAACCGCCAGAAATATCGAAAACAATAGTTAAACCTCCAAGGATTATTCCACAAGCAACTGTCAATCTGTTGGCCGTTTTTTTATCAGAAGCTTCTTTGCCTCTTGTGGCAAACCGCGTTACTACATAAGTTGCGGAAGCACAGGAAGTAATTTGAAATATGGATATGAGAAGCATCGCAGTTCCAGCAATGAAATGATAGGCTGGAAGATATTTCATGGTTTCGAATAGGGCCATGGCCACATTTTCTTTTATAATCGCGCCAATGCCTGCAAATTCTATAATTTCAAGGTAAATCGTTGTTCCGCCAAGTGCTGTAGAAAAAAGAAATGAGAAGAGCGGTGGCAATAGTATAACACCCATAATAAATTCTCGGATTGTTCGTCCACGTGAGATCCTCGCGATGAAAAGCCCAACAAAAGGTGCCCATGCAACCCAAAAAGTCCAGAACCAGACGGTCCAGTTTCTGGTCCAATTGACATTATCAAACAGAACTGAACTGAATGACCAGTTCGGTAAGTCAATTATATAGTCAAAAAGCCCTATGCCAAACGTTTTAAAAATAAAAAAAGTAGGGCCAAATATTATGAAATAGCTGAGAAGTGCAATCATAAGGTAGACGTTCAATTGGGAAACATAATTAATCCCCTTCGATAGTCCTGAAATTACCAGAATAATAAATATCAAGGTGATTATTCCTATAGTAATGGCTGTTGTTGTGTGTCCACTTGAAATTCCAAATAATTGGCTTACACCTCCGGCAAGCTGCATACCACCTATGCCGAATCCTGTAACCATGCCAAAAATAGTGGCCCAGATCGCCAGGGTGTCTACTATGCGTCCAGGCAGGCCTTCAGAATTTTTTCGTCCTATGATGGGGATTAAACAACGTGAAATTAGAGCATTTTCTCCTTTCCGGAATTGAAAATATGCCATTACCAAACCAACGATTGCATATACTGCCCAAGCATGGAATCCCCAATGGAAAAAATATATCTCTATACCAAGCCTAGCTGACTCCATTGTGTTTGGTCTTCCTGCTGGAGGTGAAGCCATATGAATCATCGGCTCGGCAACACTCCAAAAAATTAAGCCAATTCCCATGCCTGCTGCAAACAGCATACAAAACCAACTAAACCTTGAGAATTCAGGCTTGGCACCGTCCTTTCCGAGCTTGACTTTGCCATAAGGAGATAATGCTATAGCGATGCAAAAGATTAGAAAACCTGTAACACTCCACAAAATAGTGGACTGAAACACCCGGCAGATGTACCCAACCAAAAGAGTACTCACCTTCGCTAGACCCTCTGGCCAAAAGGCACCAAGAATTATAAATGGAATTGTCAAAATGGCAACGAAGTAAAATATTGTTGTATCCAATTCATTTCCAAAATACCCTTTCATCTATTCGACTCCGATTTGCTATCTAGAAGAAGAAAATTGTATGTAAAGACTATATTATGGATCTTTTTTATCATTTTGGATGGAGGGTGTGGAATACTAAGCTCCTTGTTGTTCATCATCTACACAAACAGGGAAACCCAGATGATCAGCCAATCCGATAACTATTGGTTAACAGCTACGAGAGTAGCCATCTTAATCGTTTCCGGTTTTCTGCTCAAATTCTTTTAACACCTGCTTAACCTTAGACTCCTTCCTGCCATGCAGGACGACTCTGCCTCCCCATTCGGCTCTCATATTTTCCAGCCCCTAAAGAAAGTAGGATCAAACTTAACCATTCATCCAGATAGTAATAAAAATGTTTGCATGTTTGCTTTCTTTCTTGAGCTGACGTTATACCAATAAATTAACATTGGATCTCCATCCTAACTCTAATGCTTCTGTCAACCTATGGTTTCTGCAAGATAAGCCTCGTCCCATAATTCATTGCCGGAGATCTGATTCAACACCATTTCGGTAGCTCTTTCAAGAATTGAAGATTCCGATATTCTTTTGACCTCCTGAGCGATG
>JAAUYD010135773.1_pt1 | contig 12952 bp, 11 predicted proteins | sample 7278101 | NCBI WGS metagenome assembly JAAUYD01 (sample SAMN14350128, study PRJNA611818) | marine sediment metagenome | isolation source: surface marine sediment (0.6m) | place: French Polynesia: Moorea | collected 2018-08 | reverse complement strand
GATTTTGAGCCAGATCTGGGAGCGAATGGTCTCATAGATGCGGGGTGCGCCAAACATGAAGTGGGGACCGATCTCCTTGAGGTCCTCCATTGCGGTTTCCACGGATTCGGGGAAATTGATGGTGATGCCCGAGGCCATGGCCACCCCGAAGGAATTCATCTGCTCCCCGATCCAGGCAAACGGCAGGAACGAGAGGTATTCGTCGGTGTTTTCCAGCGGGTCGGCCTCGATCAGCTGGAGTCCCATGTTGATGTAGTTCTTGTGGGTCAGCATGGTACCCTTGGAAAGGCCTGTCGTACCTGAGGTCAGGCAAAGGTGGCAGACATCGTCCGGTGCGCCCTGATCCACCAAGGACTCGAACCGGTCGGCATCTTTTGCCTGGGCCTCTTCCCCGAGGCGGTAGAGCTCCTCGATGAACATGAACCAGTCATCGGATCGATAGCCCCGCATTCCCCGGGGATCCTCATAGATCACTTTTCGCACGCCCGGTACGCGATCGCGGATTTCGACTATTTTATCCACCTGCTCCTGGTCGTCGCAAAAAACGATCGTGGCGCCGAGGTAGTCGAGCAGTTGGGCGATTTCGTCGGGCATGGTGGTCTGGTAGATCGCCGCCGAAATCGCCCCAATGGCCTGGGTGCCCAAAGCGACAAAGAGCATTTCGGGAATGTTGTCCCCGATCAAAATCACCACCTCTTCCTTCTTCAGGCCAATTTTTTCCAGCCCCAGGGCTACTATTCTGACGTGGTTGTAGTACTCATCCCAGGTGTAATCGTTCCAGTAGCCGAAGTCCTTTTCGCGCAGGGCGACTTTGCTGCCGGTCTCTTTAACTCGCCAGCGCAGTAGCTGCGGAATAGTGAAATCGAGCAGTTGATAGGTCTCTTCCATCGGGGTTATTCTTCTCCAATATAGGCTTCGATCACCTTGGGAATCTTGACGACCTCGTCAGGTGGTCCGGAACCGATCAATTCGCCGAAGTCCAGCACGTAGATCATGTCCGAGATGTCCATGACCACACCTAAGTCGTGTTCGACCAGAACCACGGTGGCGTTGCGCTCTTGCTGGATGTCAATGATGAACCGCACCATGTCCTCTTTTTCCTCGATGTTCATGCCGGCCATGGGCTCGTCGAGCAGCAGCAGTTGGGGGGCCAGGGTGAGGGCGCGGGCGACCTCGACACGTTTCTGGATGCCATAGCTGAGGCTCCCCACGGTGTGCTTGCGGTAGGGCTCCAGTTCCATGAAATCGATGACTTCTTCCACATACCGGCGGTTTTTGGCCTCTTCTCTCGAGGCTCTGCCGAAATAGGTCATGGCTTGCAGCAGGTTGTAGCGGAGCTTTTGATGGCGGGCCAGCATCAGGTTGTCCAGCACCGTCATGCCGCGGAACAATTCGAGATTTTGAAAGGCACGGGCAACGCCCATGCTGGAGACTTGGTGGGGGCTGGCCTTGGCGATCTGCCGGTCGCCGTAGTGGATGTCGCCCGTGGTGGGGTGATAAAATCCTGAGATGCAGTTGAGCAGGCTGGTTTTGCCGGCGCCGTTGGGGCCGATGATTGAGGTGATCAGACCCGGCTCGATGGTCATGCTCACATTGGAAAGTGCGTTGAGCCCTCCAAACGTCAGGGTCACGTCGGAAATGGTTAAAGCGGTCATATTCTCAGCTGTCGGTTCGGGTTGAATCCGCCAGGTTGGCGGCAGCTTCAGATGGAGGCGGTACCATCCATTCCCGGAAATGAATACCTAAGTCTTTAGTTGCCATACATATTTTTATATATCAACTATAAAATGAATAAGATTCATAGTCTGTGGTGTGCTTGTTGCGTCGAGGCAAGGCAATCACGAGAAAGACGTCAACTGTCTGATTTTCGCCAACTGTTTAGATTTAATTTTGATTACATATGTTCTTGAAAGGGTTGGGCAACGACCCGTTTGCCTACAATCGTTTAACAGGTTCACTCTATCACTCTGGATCGGTTTGTTGTCAAGTTGATAAAGTAGTAGTGAAGTAGTGGGTAATAACCGCTACTCTTCGTAAGAGAGCAGGTGGGTCCGCAGGTTGATTTTCTTGTTTTTCAAACCCAGTTTGGTGCGGATGTTGTGGCGGTGAAACAAGACGGTGTTTTTTGAAATCAGCAGGAGTTCGGCAATCTCCTTATTGGTTTTGCCCTCTTTGATCAAATTGGCCACTCGAATTTCAGTCGGCGTGAAATTCAGGTAACGTGAAGAGATTTTGCTGATGAACGGCGAAATGATATTCTCCAGGTTGGCTTGCAGGATTTCCATCAAGGTCGCCTGGTGCGGTTCCAGGCGGCCTCGTTTCAGGCGTGCCAGGTAAGGCAACACCAACTCCTTGACGTTGGACAGGACATTCTCCTGCATCTCATGCCGATCCTCTTCACGTTTTTTGAGCAGCACGCGCAGCGCGGTATTGACCTCCTCCAGGTGGCTGGATTGGGCCCGTAGGGCCGATTCGGCACGTTTGCGCTCTTCGACCTGTTGCTTCAGCCGGCGGTTGGCGTCGGCCAGTTCCGCCGTACGCTCATGCACCAGTTCTTCGAGCTGGTCGTGATACAATTGAAGGGCCTCTTCAGCCTTTTTGCGGGCGCTGATATCCCGCAAGGTGACGATGTTGCCGACCGCACGGCCATTTTGATTCTGAAACAGGGTTGAACTGATCTGGACGTCCAGTACTCGGCCGTCTTTGGCCAGGCGCTTGGTTTCGAACATGGTGATTTTGCGGCCGCTTAGCATACGGTCGATGGCTGCCTTGGTTTCCGGCCAGCACTCTTCGGGGACGAAATCGATCTGTTTGCCCAGCAACTCATGGCGAGAGAGCCCGAAGGTCTGTTCGAATGCGGGATTGACGTAGGTTGCGATACCTTGCATGTCGTAGACCACGATGGGGTCGGGGGAGGACTCCAGGAAGGAGCGGTAGCGCTGTTCGTTTTCGCGAATGCGGGCTTCCGCCTTTTTCCGCTCGGCCAACTCCCGGGTAACCTTGGTATACAGGGTCGCCTTCTCAAGCGCCAGGAGCGCCAGGGCGGCGAAGCGCTCCAGAACAATGACGTCCTCTTGGTCGAAACGCTTGTGCGGATCCACATGGGCCAAACCGATGACGCCCTGGACCTGATCATCGGATTTCAAGGGAATGCCCACGATGCAGCGCAATCCGTCCAGAGCTGGGTCGGCGATGCGTCCCGTCCATTTGCTGTAGTCCGGCACCAGCACCGGTGCTTCGGCTTGCCAGACACCCCCGCCCATGCCTTCGCCCATGTGCACCATACGCCCCCGCTGCTTGGCAAAGAACCCCTTGCCCACGCGCATTTCCATCATCTTGCGCTCAGGATCAAGCAAGTAGATATAGCCATGCTCGGTGCCGGTGAGGGCGGCGGCCCGCTCGATGATGGTTTCCAGCAGTTCTTCCGTGTCGATTTTGTCGAGCAGGCCCAGGGCGGTCTCGTGCAGGGCCCGCAACGACGCATTTTGTCGTTGGACAGCCGGGTCGGTGGCAATGGCTTCCGGAGAGGGTGTCAGCGGCATGGGCGTTTGGGGGGTGAATCCTCACCGGTCGTTTCAGACCACCACGATTTTTCGGACAGTGTCAACGATCGTTTCGGGTTCATCGATCACCTGTATAATGTCCATGTCGTCGGCAGAAATAAGGTGCTGGGTCAACAGCTGCCGGCGGATCCACTCCAGCAGGCCGTCCCAATAATTGCTGCCAACCAGGATGATGGGAAAGGGGCGGATGCGTCGGGTCTGGACCAGGGTCATCACTTCAAACAGTTCGTCCAAAGTACCAAAGCCGCCGGGCATGACCACGTATGCGGCGGCATATTTGATGAACATCACCTTGCGAATGAAAAAATAGTTGAATTCAAGCTGAACCGTGGCGAAGGGATTGGGTTTCTGCTCGAAGGGCAGGCGAATATTGAGTCCCACCGATGTGCCGCCAGCCTCACGGGCCCCCTTGTTGGCGGCTTCCATGATGCCGCCGCCGCCACCGGTGATGACGCCGAATCCGTTTTCAACAAATCGGGCGGCGATGGCCGTCGCTTTTAGGTACTGTGGGTCATCGGGCGACGTTCGGGCGGAGCCGAAGATACTGACCGCTGGACCCAGATCGTGAAGGCCCTCCACGCCTTCGACAAACTCGCCCATGATTTTAAACAGTCGCCAGGATTCTCCCAGCTTCAGATCGTCGATTACAAACTGCTTTTCCATTCAGGGCCCCTTGCGTTTCACGGTCGTCGGATGGCGTCCTCGAAGCTTGTCAGGTAGCTGCCAGCGGCCTCCGGCCGCCGGTTTCAAATGGTTCACCCCTTTCCCTGATAGCCCACGATGATGCGCTCACCATCGACAATCAGGGGTATTTTTCGCTTACCCCCCGAGAGCCTCAACATGTGTTTCAGGGCATCGGGTGTGTCGACCACGCTGATGTATTCGACGGGTCTGCCGCTGCGTTCATAGGCCGCACGGGCCGATGCGGTGTGGGGTCATGAATGCTTGCCATAGATGATCACCGGCGTAGCCATGTGCTTCTCTCCCGATAGTTGATGGGGCTGCTGATCGGCGGGGCTTAATTTGATGGTTCCGTAAAAAGTCCGATATTTGCGTTACGCGTCATCCCTCGTCATTGCGGAGTACCCGCGAGTACGCCTCATTCTTCGGGACTCGCAAGCCTTGATCTCGGCGCTTTTTACGAATCCATCTGAAATGAGACTTTTTACCGGTTTATCAAATGTGTCGCACATATAATACAACGATAAATCATAGCCGGGCGCCCCGGTATTGCCAATGTTTACACGTTGACATCGCTTTCAACGCTTGATAATTAAATAAGGTTCTAATAAAGGGATTGTTCCCTTTTTTTTATTTTTGGGGAAGCCTGGCAAAGGGTTCAACAACCCTGCGCCTCGGGGCCAGCGAAGATCCGTGGTTGCGTTACCGCCCTCTACGTACACGATGAACGAGACCAAGTCCAGAACCCTGACGATCACCAATGAACTCGGACTGCACGCGCGATCCGCAGCCAAGCTGGCCAAACTGGCCGAGTCCGCCGCCGGAGGCGTCTGGTTGATTAAAGACGGGTCTGCGGCAGATGCCACGTCCCTGCTGGACATTCTGACCCTGGCCTGCCCCAAGGGTACTAAAGTAACCATCAGCGTTGACGATGAGACGGATATGGAAATCCTGGAACGCATCGCTGCATTGATACGCTCCGGGTTTGGAGAATAAACGTTCATGAAAGATCAGGACGTTCAAGAGATTATCCTGAAAGGTATCGGCGGATCCCCGGGTATCTGCATCGGCAAGGCCTATCTTGTCGATAAGGAGGGGGTGGATGTCATCAAAAAATATGTGGTTCGCGAAGCGTCCCTCTCCACCGAAGTGGGCCGTTTCAAGACAGCGGTGAAAAAAGCCCGCGAAGCGCTGCGCAAAATCATTGACGATACACCCGAAGAGTTGCGTCAGCATGCGCAGATTCTGGAAACCCATATGCTGCTGCTGGAAGACAAGATGCTCTATGACCGCACCATCGATGTCATTGAAAAGGAGCGGGTCAACGCCGAATGGGCCTTGAAAAAGGTGGTCTCATTGGTCAAGCCCATGTTCGAGAACATGTCCGATGACTACCTCAAACAGCGCGCCGAGGATATCACCCATGTGTCCGACCGCATCATGGAAAATCTGGTGGGGGCGGATCAGATCAACATCGCCCGCATCGACAAGCGGGTGATCCTGGTGGCCCGGGACCTGAGCCCGGCGGAGACCAGCCAGATCCAGCTGGAGCGCATCAAGGGGTTCGTCACCAATCGCGGTGGCCGGGCGTCCCACACCAGCATTATCGCCCGCACCCTTGAAATTCCGGCTGTTCTGGGCGTGGGCAATGCCACCTTGAAGATAAAAAATGATGATATCATTATCGTCGACGGCAAAGCCGGCATCGTCGTGGTCAATCCCACCGAGCAGACGCTCCTGGAGGCCGAAGAGCGCACCGAGCGTTACGAAGTTCAAAAGGCGCTTTTGGTGAGAAAAAGTCACCTGCCCGCCCGTACGCTTGATGATGTTCGCATTTCGGTGATGGGCAACATCGAACTGCCCGAAGAGGTGGTCTCCGTCCTGGACTACGGCGGCGATGGCATCGGTTTGTACCGAACCGAGTTTCAATATCTGAGCCGGGCCGATTTTCCCAGTGAGGACGTGCTATTCGACAACTATAAGGATGTGATCGACGTGATGGGCCAACGTCCGGTGACCATCCGGACCCTGGATATCAACGGCGACAAGGCGGTCAACTATATTCGGGACGCCAATGAACTCAACCCGGCCTTGGGCCTGCGGGCCATCCGCTACTGCCTAAAAAAACCCGAGATATTTAAAACCCAGTTGCGGGCCATTCTGCGGGCTGCAGCCTATGGCAACGTGCGCATCCTGATTCCTATGATTTCGGGAATCGATGAAGTCGAACAGGCACTGCGTTTGTTGGACGAGGCCGCCCAATGCCTGGAGGACCAAGGGGTAGTCCACAATCGAAACGTGCCGGTGGGTATCATGATCGAAGTGCCCTCGGCAGTGGTCACCGCCGATATTCTGGCCCAGAGGGTCGATTTTTTCAGCATCGGCACCAACGATTTGATTCAGTACACCCTGGCCATCGACCGCGGCAACCGGCATGTGGCCCACCTCCATCAGCCGCTGCATCCGGCCATCTTGAGAATGATCAAACGGACCTGCGAGGTGGCCAAGGAAAAAGGCATCAGGACCTACATGTGCGGCGAAATGGCCGGTGAACCCCTGTTTGCTCCCATTTTGCTCGGTTTGGGCGTGGATGAGTTGAGCATGAATCCTCAGGCCATCCCCCAGGTGAAGAATGCCATCCGGTCGATCAGTACCGACGATGTGCGCGGTTTTCTGGATCAGTTGATGCAATTGACCACACCGGAAGCGGTTCAAGAACTGCTGGAAGCTACCTTCGATCGGGTCGTATCGACGATAGAGCCCACGCAGGAGGAACGGTAAGCGTTTGGAAAAGAAACGGATAAAGTTAATTGCCGAGAACCGCAAGGCCCGGCACGATTATCACATCGAAGACACGTACGAAGCCGGGATCGTGCTGGTGGGCACCGAAGTCAAATCCCTGCGCATGGGCAAGGCCAATCTCAAGGATTCCTATGCCCGCATTAAAAACGGCGAAGTCTTCGTCTACCAGATGCACATCGGCGCCTACCCCTTTGCCTACTACAACAATCATGATCCGCTGCGTTGGCGAAAACTGCTGCTGCACAACTACGAGATCAGAAAGCTGTACGGCAAAGTCAATGAAAAGGGGTACTCTCTGATCCCCTTGAAGCTCTATTTCAAAGACGGCAAGGCCAAACTGAGCCTGGCCCTGGCCAAGGGCAAACAGAGTCACGACAAACGCGAAACCATCCGGCGCCGAGACCAGAAGCGGGAGCTGGAACGGGAACGAAAAAACAACCGATGATACCGGTCACAAAACCCCAGCCAGCCCCCCGGGCAGTGAAATTGCGAACTCTTGATGCAGGAGCGGTTGCCACGACAATGAAATCCAAGCGTGCCCCATATAAGCAAAAACCGCCGGTATTCACCGGTCCCAGAGAGCGCATCAGCCAGATGCTGGTTCGCATGCGTCAGCTGGAGGGCAATCCGCATCATCTCGCCATGGGCATGGCCGTGGGTATCTTCGTGGCGATAACGCCGATCATTCCCTTTCAGACCATAGTGGCCATTGCCCTGGCCTTTCTGGTTCGGGGCAGCAAGTCGGCGGCGGTCTTGGGCACCTGGTTGAGCAACCCGCTGACCATTCCGCTGGTCTACTTTCTCAACTACAAACTGGGCTGCCTACTGCTGGGCTATCAGGCCGTTTCGGACCATATCGCCTTCGATTCGTTTTCCCAGCTGATGGAGCTGGGCTTGGAGGTCACCCTGGCCATGATGCTCGGCGGTGTGGTTATCGGGGCGGTGCTTGGCCTGATCGCCTATTTCGTCACCTTTCGAGGGTTTGTCATCATCCGGCGCCGGTCCCGTCAGGGGGTATCCGACACCGACACCGATGCCGGGTCGGGGCCATGACCACTCCCCGGGCCCTGCTGACGGCCTGGAACATTCGGGCCAAAAAACAGCTGGGCCAGAATTTCCTTAAAGATGCCAATGTGGCCCGGGCCATCGTGGACCACGCCTGCATCGACAGCACGGATGTGGTCCTGGAGATCGGCCCCGGTCTGGGGGCCATTACGATTCCGGCGGCCAAGGTTGCCCGCCGGGTGGTTGCCGTGGACAAAGACGGCCGCATTATCGGCCTGCTCAACACCGAACTGCTGGCTGCCGGCATCCACAATGTCGAGATCCGCGAGGCCGATATCCTGCGGGAGGACCTGACATCGATCGGCCGTGACGCTTTTCGGCGGCTGGTGGTGTTGGGCAACCTGCCCTACAACATCTCATCCCAGGTCATCATCCAGCTCATTCATGCCCGCCATCGCATCGATCGGGCGGTACTGATGCTACAAAAGGAGATGGCCCAGCGCCTTTGTGCCGGTCCCGGCTCCAAAGATTACGGCCGGCTTTCGGTGATGTTGGGATACTGTGCCCACACCCGGGCGCTGATGCAGGTGCGCGCACACCAGTTCTTTCCGGCCCCTAAAGTGGACTCCACGGTCGTGGGCATTCAATTTGCCGATCCGCCGCCGGTGGCCGCCGACGATGAGCAACAGCTTTTTCGGGTCGTCAAGGCCGCCTTTGGCAAACGTCGTAAAACCCTCAGAAACGCACTGGCCCAGAGTGACCTGCAACTCGATCCCGCCACCAGCAGACGACTGCTGACCCAAGCCCAGATTGATCCCATGCGACGTGCGGAGAGCCTCTCGGTGCCCGAATTCGTTCGCTTGAGCAATGTTGTCGGTCGCGCACTGACAGCTGTCCGGCCGGGTGATTGATCCGACCCTGATCGCTTACCGCTGCGGCATCATACCGCTTCGACGGTATGCACGACGAGGGCATGTTTAGCGATCGTCCAGCGAACATTGGCTTCATACAGTCGCAGTCCGAATTCCGTTCTGGTGGCCTGCCGGTCGGCATACGCCGGTCGGGGGTCGGCGCGCAACACCTGTTCCAGAAGGTCGACGAATCCGGGATGCGCCGCTTCCAGCCGGGCACACGCTTGTTGTGCCGCCGCTGTGAAGACCACCGGCAGCTGTGTGTCAGGCGGGCGTCGATCGGCAAAGCCGCCCTCGGCCTCGGGAATCATGTCGGCATAGGGCAGGTACGGCTTGATGTCCAGCACCGGCGTCTGGTCCAGGATGTCGATGCCGGACACCTCCAGCAGCAACCTGCCTGATTCCCGGTGGATGGTCTCCAGGGCCACCGCGGAAATGCCGATGGGATTGGGCCTGAAACCGGAACGGGTGGCGAAGACGCCGGTTCGGCGGTTTCCCCCCAGACGTGGCGGTCGCACCGTTGGCCGCCATTTCCCGGTGGGATTGCCGTGGAAAACAAACACGAGCCACAGGTGAGAGAAGGCTGACAGGCCGCTGAAGGCCTCGTCCTGGTCGTAGGGCGGCAAAATTTCCAGGGATGCCCGGGCGGTGGGCACCAAGCGCGGCTGTCGGGGGATTCCGAACTTTTCGGGAAAACATGAGTGGACGATTCCGATGGGCGTGAACACAAATGCGTTGTCCATAATCCTCCTCCAGCGATGCGATGGTTCGATGACACCCCTGCTGAATGACCTGAGGTTGTAGCACAGCCACGATACCTTGAACAGCCATTCATCCGGCCCCATATTATCGCTTGACAGGCCATTGGCCCTCCTTCAGAATTCGACCTGGCAGTGTTTGCATGGCTGCTGGCCCCAACAGCATTGATTCAACCTACCAAAAGGGGGAAGACCCATGTTTAATCCAGAAAAACTACTTGGTGGATTGATCCGCAGTTCGACCCGGGGCAGCCGCGGGGGACTGGGCGGTCTGGTATCAGGCGGCGTCGCCCTGGGCGCCCTGGGCGTTGCCATGGAGGCGGTTGAGCATTTCATGAATAAACCCCAACACAGCGGGGCGCCGGCATCCGCAGGGCCGCCGCCGATGCCCGGATCTGCGCCGCCGCCCATGCCCGGATCCGCACCGCCGCCCCCGCCGACGCCCGGAGCATCCACGGCGGCACCCCCTCCGCCGCCCATGGCGGGGCGGGCCGTACCGGACACGCCGCCGCCCTCACCCGACCAAGATCCGGACAACACCGCTGCGGTGCTATTGATCCGGGCCATGATTGCTGCTGCCAATGCCGACGGCGTCATCGATGAGACCGAGCGGGAGGCGATTTTGGGGCGGTTGCGGACCGTGGACCTCTCACCGGAAGAACAGGCCTTCATCACCCAGGAGCTCTTTGCTCCGGCCGATCTGGAGACCATCGTCAGTGGCGTGACGTCAAGCGATCTGGCCCAGCAGGTGTATGCCGTATCCTTGATGGCCATCGACGTGGATACGGAAAAGGAGCGCCGGTACATGGCTACCCTTGCCGATCGGCTGGGGCTTGATCAGGGGGCGGTGGCGCAAATCACCCGCAGCCTGGAATCAGAGTAGTTTCCATCCATAAATGACCAAATTGGTTAGTATCCTGGTCATACTCGAAAATTACGCCTCGGAATAACGACGATACGCTCGGGAGAAATTTCTCCCTTGTCTTGATCTTGAGAAAATTTGCCTGTTTTTACACGGACACTTGAATAAGGAGGAACCCGATATGAGCCAATGGTATCTGAGCGTGGACGGCAACCAGATGGGCCCCATGGATATTGCCCAGGCCATGACCCAGGCCAAACAGAATCCCAACGCGTTCGCCTGGCGGGACGGCTTTGCCGACTGGCAGCCGGTTGCCAGCATTGGCGAACTGAATCCTTCCCAAGGCGTGCCGGTGCCCGCACCGCCCCCGCCCGCTGCCGCCCGTGCCGGTGCGGACGAAATCGATTACAAGGTCTTCGGTGCCGAGATGCAGTTCGTGGAGGTGGAATTGGATCCCGGTGAAAGCGCCGTGGCCGAAGCCGGCGCTATGATGTACAAGGACAGCAGTATCGACATGCAGACCGTTTTCGGAGACGGATCGGCGCCTTCCGACAGCGGTGGCGGATTCATGGACAAGCTTATGGGGGCGGGCAAACGACTGCTTACCGGAGAGAGCCTCTTCATGACCGTTTTCACCCACACGGGCCAGAACAAGGCCCACGTAGCCTTTGGCGCGCCCTATCCGGGAAACATCATCCCCGTTCCCTTGCCCAGTGTGAACGGCTGCCTGATCTGCCAGAAAGACAGTTTTTTATGTGCGGCCAAGGGCGTCTCCATCGGCATCCATATGCAGAAGAAAATCCTCACCGGACTGTTCGGCGGCGAGGGCTTCATCATGCAGAAACTGGAAGGGGACGGCATGGTGTTCGTGCATGCTGGCGGCACTGTTGTGGAGCGTCAGCTGCAGGCCGGTGACGTGCTGGACGTGGACACCGGCTGCATCGTGGCCCTGGAGCAGTCGGTGCACTACGACATCCGCCAGGCGGGCAACATCAAGACGTCGCTGTTCGGCGGCGAAGGTCTGTTTTTTGCCACCCTCCAGGGTCCGGGCAAGGTGTGGCTCCAGTCCCTGCCCTTTTCACGCCTGGCCGGGCGCATGCTGCAGGCGGCGCCCCAGCGTGGGGGCAGCCGTGGAGAAGGCTCTATCCTGGGAGGCTTGGGGGACTTGATTGACGGGGACAACCGTTTCTAATCAACCAATTGAATGCATCAAAGGGCCGAACACCGATTTTGTGTTCGGCCCTTTATCGTTTGATGGACCCGTAAAAAGTCGAAAAGCAGATGGTTTCGTAAAAAGCGCCGAGATCTCCCGCTAAACAACAGACGGGACAGGAAGGCTTGCGGGCCGCGACAGCGAGCGCGAGCGAGCGAACAGCAAATCGATTATCATCCTGTCGGCGAACCGTCAGGTTCAATCCCGAGAGATGAGGAGTACTTATGGGTACTTCGCAGTGACGAGGGATGACGCGTAACGCAGATATCGGACTTTTTACGGAACCATCATCGTTTCACCCTCCAGCCTTTTTCCTGCGAGTTACCATTCTAATGTCTGATACGGGCCGTTCTGATGCCCACTGTGCCCCGCAATCAGCAGCAGTCTGGCCAACGGTAATTCATCTGAATTTTTTACTTAAGTTTCCGTATTGATAACCGATCATGCTTGAACGCACTATCATTAACCTATGCGGGCAGCCGCAATTCAATCGGTTGCTCCTGACTGCATTTGTTTTAGATAACTCAAAGAAAGAAAGGTACGCTGCATGTTTGCCAAATTGAATCTCAAATTGAAGCTCCTCATCGCGTTTCTGTGTGTCGGCATCATTCCCTTCGCCATCATGGCAATCGTGGCCTTGAACAAGGCAGAGTCAGCCCTTTCCACCCAAGCCTTTGCCCAGATGCAAAGTATGCGAGATGTCAAGAAAGGACAGGTGTTACACTATCTGCAGACCATTAAAGATCAGGTTCTCACCTATTCTGAAAACCGTATGATCATCTCTGCCATGGACGAATTTTCCAGGGCATTTAAATCCATTACGGATGAAAATGAATTAAGCGACCAGGAAATAGCCAATCTACGCAAAAAGTTGGCAACTTACTACCACAAGGACTTCAGTGCTGCCTACCAAGATCAAAATAACGGGCAATCACCAAATGTCAGCGACATGGTCGGGAAGCTGGATAGCCGCGCCGTGGCCTTGCAATACAGCTACATCAAGGCCAATACTCACCCCTTGGGCGCCAAGGACAACTTGGACCGTGCTAGCGATGGATCCCGGTACAGCCAGATCCATCAACAATACCATCCTATCATCCGCAGCTATTTAAAGAAATTCGGCTACTACGACATCTTTTTAGTAGACTCAGAATCAG
>JAAUYD010104919.1_pt1 | contig 12954 bp, 10 predicted proteins | sample 7278101 | NCBI WGS metagenome assembly JAAUYD01 (sample SAMN14350128, study PRJNA611818) | marine sediment metagenome | isolation source: surface marine sediment (0.6m) | place: French Polynesia: Moorea | collected 2018-08 | reverse complement strand
GTTAACAAATACATCGGCGAAACGGAGAAAAATCTCAAACGACTCTTCGATGCTGCCGATATTTCCGACACACTGCTCTTTTTTGATGAAGCAGATGCTTTATTTGGTCGTCGAACGGAGGTAAAAGATGCCCACGATCGCTACGCCAACCTAGAAATTAGCTATTTATTAGAACGGATGGAAAGATTCAAAGGATTAGCAATTCTAGCCACCAATCGCAAGAAAGATTTAGATGAAGCATTTTTGCGCCGGTTGCGCTACATCATTGATTTTCCCCTGCCGGATGTACGCGAACGCCAACAAATTTGGCAGCAAGCAATTCCGGAAAAAGTTGATGCATCTGAACTAGATTTTGAGTTTCTTGCCAAGCAATTCCCCCTAGCAGGCGGGAATATTCGCTCGATCGTTTTTAATACCTGCTTGCAAACCGCAGGAAAATTTAAAATCGAACAATCTCCATCATCCAATCCCAAATTAACGATGGAGCAGGTTATTATCTGCGTCAAACGGGAATATGACAAGCTAAACCGTTCGGTCAGCCTAGAACAATTCGGTGCTTATGCCAAGTTAGTGGAGAAGATTAATCAATAATAAAAACGTAGATTTGATTTTATTCATTAGTCATTATTTATTAATTGAAAAACAAAACAACAAGGACAAAAAACAATGGATAAAAACGAGATTTCAATTAACCAGATTGCCCTAAAAAATCGAGGAATATCTCCTCAAGTCAGTCGTGCTGCTGTTGATGGATTGGGGCAGGAAGTAATGAGCAATTTAGCACAACAGGGTCTAGTTAAATCGGGGCAAACTATTCAATTAGGCGACTTAAATTTAGGAACATTGAGTTTGAAACGAGTGGGAAATGCGAAGGAACTCAGAAGAGAAATTGCTCGCATGATCACTCAAGAAATTGCCGCCAGAATTGGGAGGAAATAACCAATGGTATTACTGCGAGGCGCACTGATTGAATATGCCAGCGATTTTTTAGGTCCGCTGCCAAATGTCGTCATTTTTCAGTTTAATCCAGACACCCTCACTCGCAATTTACAAATTCCCCCACGTCCCACGGGTGCAACCAGTCGGGAAACCTCTCAAGCCGGTGACATTACGGTAGAAAAGATTAATTTGACCGCTCACTTCAGTGCCGCCGATCAATTGGATGCAGGGAATGTCATTGCTCAAACCTTGGGTATTGGACCCCAATTAGCAGCTTTGGAAAAGATGGTTTATCCCAGCAATGTTATTGGTGAATTATTAGGAGAAGCGATCGATGCAATTGGAGACGCGATTGGTTTGGGAGGTAACGATGACATTGCTAAACAATACATTCCTCGAGAAAAATATCCCAAAATTCTCTTTATTTGGGGAGCGACGCGAGTTTTACCCGTGCTGATCGAATCGATGAGCATTACCGAGCAGCAATACGATAGTTTACTCAATCCCATTCAAGCAGAAGTGGCATTGGGTTTGGCAGTCACCTCCAATCCTGAGGATAAGGTGGGTCAAGGTGCGCTGAAATATTCCAATGTTGCGAAAGAAGCCCAGGCGATTGTCAATTTAGCAAATACTGTCGAGTTAGCGGTCGATCTGATTCCATTTTAATAATTACCAATTACTAATTACCAATTACTAATTACCCATTACCCATCAACCAGCTATGTTTCTAGAAACCTCAAGATATTTTCGACAAAAGCAAGTAAATATTGTTACCAAAAAAGGTCAAACTGTCAATGCAGTGAAATTGAGACGACTTCCCAAAGTTAATGGAGAACCCACTGCTATTGAAGAAAACCATCGTCTAGACATCATCGCCCAACGCCAGTACCAAAACCCAACCTGGTTTTGGCACATCGCCGATGCTAACACCGAACTCGAAGCGAATCAACTGGTTCAAGAAGTCGGAAGGATTATTCAAATTCCAGAACAATAATCAGTCATATGATGTCCGGCAAATCACCCATACTATCAAGCCCGGCTAATTAATTACGATATAACCCAATTGAAAAGATGGCGAACCTTACTCATTACTCATTACTCAACCCCCACAGATATGATAACTGTTTAACCAGACATCATATCAGGAGTGAAGCATAATTAACCACAAATGAAAAATGACGATTTACTACAGACTATTTTTTAATAATAATCCTGCCACTCGCGAACAACTGGATAGCGTCGAAGAAATTACCGTAGAACAGGAAATTGATATGGCGTGGGAAGCGCGAATTCAAATTCCCATTGCCACCGACGCTCAAGGCAATTGGACGGGAGAAGACGAAGAGTTTCTCAGGGAATTTACCCAGGTTCGGGTCGAAATTCAAATCGGAGATGGAGCATTTGTACCGTTGATTGATGGCCCCATTGTGGAGTTGAGTGATCACATCAGTTCTGAACCCGGTCAAAGTATGAAAACAGTCGTTGTTCAAGATGATAGCGTTCGTTTGAACCGGGAAGATCGGGTCTTCCAGTTTGAAAAATTACTTGACCATCAAATTGCCCGCCAATTGTTTGAGGAAGTCAAGCAAATTAAATCTCCTGCCGAAATCGAGGATACTCCAGCCCCCGGTAATAATTCGCCAACAGTCCTACAGCGAGGAACAGCAATGCAACTATTGCGCCGACTCGCCCGCCGTCAGGGAATGCACGCCTACGTCCTCCCCGGAACCGAACCTGGTGAAAGCATCGGCTGTTTTAAACCATTTCCGACTGAAACTGATGGTTTACCACCACTAATTTTATTAGGTGCAGAACGCAACGTCTCTGAATTTAACCCTAGGAATAATGCCCAACGTCCCGCCAGAGTTACCGGGTTTACCCTCAATGTTTTCGACAAAACGGTGACTCAGCGAACCTCTGATTTTGGTAATTTGGACTTACTTGGAGAGGAACAAACCTTTGCCGATGAAGGTAATACAGCACCCCAACTTTTATCTCCCCGCGATGGCGATGCTGTAGACTTAGACCAGGCGGTTGCAGCAGAGGCACTGCGTTCTAGCTATTCCACCGAGGCAACGGGAAGCGTCATTAATGACACCTATACTGCCATTCTCTCCCCCTATCGCGTTGTCAGCGTATACGGTGCAAACCAGTTTCGCAGTGGTGATTATCTCATTCGCAAAGTCACCCATTCTTTAACCCGGTCTTATTATTCTCAATCCTTTTCCCTCCAGCGCAATGCTCGATCTTCGGGTTCTAGTGCCGGATTAGCCAATTTAGCGGAGTCTATAATCTGATGTTGACTTCAGACATGGAACAAATGGTTGTTGAACTCGCTGAGTCCCAGCGAGGGCGGTATTTCGGCAAATATCGAGGACTCGTCCGAGATGTGGATGATCCGGAGAATATGGGTCGGATTATTGCCCAAATTCCGGAATTGTATGGTGAGGGAGATTCCCCATGGGCATTGCCTTCTGTGCCTTTTGCCGGACCAAATCATGGCTTTGTAGTATTGCCAGAAGTGGGAGATGGAGTCTGGATCGAGTTTGAAGCAGGCGATCCATCGCGTCCCATCTGGACGGGTTGCTGGTGGGCGAGTGGGGAAATGCCAACTTCCGCCGGAACTCAAACTCGGGTGCTGGTGACTTCTGGAGGGCATGAGGTCATTCTGGATGACGAAGCCTCCAAAATACAACTCCTCCACTCCGGCGGTGCAGAAATTACCCTCAGCGACAGCGAAATCAAACTCAAAATTGGTTCTACCCAACTGGTTCTTTCTTCCAGTGGAGTGAATATCAACAATGGCGCATTTGAAGTTAGGTAATGCGTTATTTGTTCTTTGTCATTTATTTTTTATCATTCGTTATTTGATCTGGAGTTTTGAAAATGCCAAATTATCTCACAACAAGTAGCACAATTCAGTGTTTTCACGGCGGAAAAGCAACTTTATTGACAGCAAAAAATACCCAAGTCTTTGCCAACGGAGCACCGGTACTTTTAGAATCCGATGTTCATACCGTCGTCGGTTGTCCCTTTACCCTTCCCAACGGCAAATATTCCCCCTGTGTTCGCATTGAATGGTCTGCTGGATCGACTAAAACCACGGCCAACAGCACAGCTCCCCTACTGAAAAACAGCATTGGTCAATGTTACAACGCCGAAAACGCAATTCAAGGAGTTGCCACCATTGTTAACACCCAAATGAAAGCATCAGCCCAGTGAGCGGGGGAGTGGGGGAGTGGGGGAGTGAGGGAGTGGGGGAGTTAAGAGTGAAGGAGTGAAAGAGTCAACTATCAACTGTCAACTGTCAACTGTCAACTGTCAACTATCAACTGTCAACTATCAAATGACTAACAACAAACACCTATCCTTTCCCTTTCGCATCGGTTCCGACGGACGGACAGCACAAGCTCCAACCCTAGAAGCGCATATTCGGGACGAGTTAATTCAGTTAATCCTCACCAACCCCGGAGAACGGGCATTTTTGCCCGAATTTGGGGGTGGAGTACGGCGGTTGATCTTTGAAAATGCCAGCGAGACAACGGCTGGGATGACGAAAGCAACGGTGACTCAGGCAATTTCTCGTTGGTTGGGACACCGAGTAACTTTAGAAGACTTACAAGTGACGGTGGAAAATGCAACCCTGGAAGTGCAAATTCAGTACCGAATTGCGGGTACGGAAGACAGCAGAATTATGAAATTCCAACGCAATGGTGAAGTGTGATGGCGATTAAGAATCAAGAAGCACTCAACAAACGGGCAAATAATTTAGAAACTTTCAACGGCATTCGCTTAGTGTTGGTGTCGTTATCTCCTGATGTAAATCCCCCAGAAGCGATTCTGACGGTTCACTTCTACAACAACAATGAACTTAGCAACATTGTGAGCGAAATTGCGGCAAATTCAGGGCGAGGGCGAGAAATTTTTCCCATTACGGGTGGTCATAGAATTTTAGGCGGGTCCCTGACAGGTCAAGTTCAGGTTTTCGCTGTTGCTGAAGATACGGAAGATGACAAAGTTTTATACTTAACCGTTCGACCCATCGGCGACTATTCTACTTACACCTTAAGCGTAGTTTACTCCAACATTGACCCAATTTTTAGCGAGATTGGGTTCAAATTCCGTCCGGGATGTTTCAATAATTGCGCGCCAGATTGGGATGCACCGCCGAAACCGAAGGAAAATCCTCCTATTGACTATCTAGCTAAAGATTATGACTCGTTCCGCCATACTCTATTTTCCTGGATGACGAACCACGTCCCTGGTTGGCAACCAACGAGTGAGGCCGATCTTGACCAAGTGTTACTTTCGCTGTTCGCTGTAGCGGCGGACGAGTTAAGCGATTTTCAAGACCGGGTGATGAATGAGGCATATTTGGCAACTGCCCGTAAGCGCGTCTCCCTAGCGCGACACGCCCGTTTGATGGACTATCACATTCATCAGGGGAACCAGGCAAATACTTGGTTGGCTTTGAAGCTAAATAACTCTAAAGCTATTGTTTTGCCCAAAGGTTTTCAAGTCGGAACGGATCGTGAAATTAATCATCCATCTAATATCTCGTTCATAACTCGCGAAGAACAATCGCCCCTGTTTAATATTGATTTCGGATTTATAACCGATCTCAATAGCAATATTTTCTCCTCGGATTTACGAGATCGATTTACCGAGAATAGCATCACACTTTCTCCAACTGTTAGTATTTCAGTTCAAGAAACTAACCATGAATGGATTGTTTTTGATGAAGAACAATATCAAACTTACCTGATTTTAGAAAAAGGTGGAACTCATCTTCATGTCTACATTCCTCATCTGCACCATTTACTCAATCAGATGAGCTTGTACACCTGGGATGATGCAATTCCCGCCTTAGCAGCAGGAAGTACAAGTGCAGATTTAAAACTTTCTCAATCAGGAGAGCGTCCAGCAAAAACAGTTGAGAACTTGATTGTTGAGGGAAAGATTACCCATTTGCTCATTCAAGAACATCTCAATCCTCTAACTGGAGAAATGGGAGGTCGCGATCCAACTCGACGACAACTATTGAAACTCATTTTAGAAAAGACAGAAGCATTACAAGATCCGGTGACAGAGGAGGAGGAGGAGGAGGAGTGGTTTGTCCGGGTTCATTGGGAAGAAAAAGATCAACTTCAACGCAATTACTGTTTTACTGTTGATTGCTCTACAGATGACAATACGAACAAAATTGAAGATGTTTCCCTGTTCCACGGAAATCTGGTGCAAGTCTATCACGGTCGTCCCATGGCCGTTACGTTCCAAGAACGGGATGAATCCTTACCATTGCTGCCAGAACTACCTCTATTCTACGAGAGAACGAAACAACAAGAAGCAATTTGTCGGCTACCGAAAATTCCTTTGCTGTATCTCGATACGCCTCCCGGTGGAGAAGTAGCACCGAAATCGACTTTAGAAGTTAAGGTTGGAGAAGATGATTGGGATGAAGTAATTGATTTAATTCACAGTGATGACAGCGATGAACGAGGCGATCGCTTTGTGGTAGAAACGGATGAATTGGGACGCAGTTTAATTCGCTTCGGCAATGGTAAGAATGGAAAGCAATTACCTGAAGGTGCGATGGTGCATTGCACTTATCAAATTGGTCAGGGTTTAGACGGTAATGTTGGTGCAGATAGTTTACAACATTTCGATGAGAATAGTTTCCCTAATATTCTTGCTTGTTGGAATCCCTTCGATGTTACCAACGGAAGAGAACCCGAACCCGTTGCCGAAATTTTGCGCCGCGTCCCCCAAGCATATCGCTACCGCCAATTGAGAGCAATTACCCTCAAAGATTACGAAAACCGCGCCGCCGAACTGCCGGAAGTTTCTCGTGCAGCGGCAAGATATTATTGGACGGGAAGTTGGCGGACGGTTCGGGTGGCGATCGATCCCATGGGGACTTCCACTTTAACCGAAGAAGTGCGAGAAAAAGTTGCCCGTCATCTGGAATCAGTGCGTTTAATTGGCGAAGATTTAGAAATTCGTCCGCCCCAATTTGTGCCTTTGGATATTAAAGTTTATCTGTGTATTCATCCCAACTATTGGGTTGAGGATATTCGCTTCATTTTAGAACAGGAATTTTCAGATGGTTACACTCCCGATGGACGCATGGCGTTCTTTCATCCCGATCGCTGGACGTTTGGAAAAGCACTGAGAGTCAGTCAAATTATTGGCGCAGTTCAAGGGATTCAAGGAGTCGAACACGTTATTAAGGTGGAGTTAAAACGCTGGAACGAAGTTACGCCGGGAACAAAGGATGCGATCGAAGTTCGAGCCAACGAAATTATTTTGGTGAAAAATAACCGCGATCGCTTGGAAGATGGCTTGATTGAATTTGACATTCAAGGAGGAAGACAATGAGCCAAAATTGCTGCAATGACTGCGTTGAACCCTTCGATTTTCCCAAAAAAATTAACAATAGATCGGGACTGTCCCATATTGATTATCGCATCGGCACCTATGCCGATTTCCTGGAAGCGATGTTTCGGGAATTGAACCAAAATGACGCACTGAAAAACTGGACCCATCGAGAACCAGACGATCCGGGGATTGCCTTACTCGAAGGCGCAGCAGTTTTGGGAGATATTCTCACGTTTTATCAAGAATTGTATGCCAATGAAGCCTATTTGCGAACAGCTCAATGGCGCGAAAGTATTGCCGATTTGGTTCGACTTTTGGGATATCAACTTTCACCGGGAGTTGGAGGAAAAGCGACCTTTGCTTTTAAATTCAAGGGAGATAAATCAATTATTGTTCCGGCTAAATTTCCCCTTAAAGCACAATTAGAACCTCTGGAGGGGCCTGTTGATTTTGAAACAACAGTAGAAACAGTTGCCTATCCCGAATTGAGTCAGTTTAACTTGTATCGTCCTTATATCCTTGCCGAGATTAATAATGGAACGAATTCTTTTTCCATCGAGACAGCAATTTTAAAGAAAAACAAGATCGAGTTAAATAAAGGCGATCGCCTATTCCTGGCTAAATCTCCATCTAATTCCAAAGCAGAATCTCAAATTGTTGTGATTAAGGAAATAAAAGAACGATTTGATCGCACAGAAATTGAAATTGAAGGCAGTTGGCAAGGCGGTTCCATAGACAAAAAATTTAATCTTTATGCTTACAGAATTGGGAGAAGCTTTAGGCATTTTGGTCACAATAGTCCGCCCAGTCTTGTCACAGCGCAAGGAGACAGTACGAGCACACAAATTGTTCCTTTTGGTCGCAAAATAGGTTCCCCGGTTCAACGCGCCATTGGCAGTTCTGCGAGCGTTCAATTCAACTCAACACTGAACTCTGTTAATTCTGTCAATTTATCACAGACAGAAATGCTTCCTTTGAAGAGTGCAATTCACAAAAACTCTCGTCAGATGACTACTCAGTGGAACCCAGGTTCTGTCGCAGTTTCTGTCTTTTTTAACCCACCTGATTTCGCTGATGTTCCTGAAATTCCTATTACTTCAATGCCTCTTGATACGGAGGTAGACGATCTATCGGTGGGAGCAACATTACTCATTCAATTGCAACTGAGTCAAAACAATCCAAATATAATACGCGATCGCGCCATTGTGAGTCCCGAATATTTCTTTGAACGCCAGATAACTGCAATCTCTCAAACTTCTCTAACTTGGGGTGCAGTAACAGCCGGAACAAGTTTAGTTGAAATCAACCAACCTATTTCTTTTGGCGCTCTGCGTTACACCGATATTCGCAGTATTGAGTTTCTAGAAGTGATTGGAGAAAAATTTCAGCTACAGGGTGCTTATCAAGCAAAATCTACTACAAGTCTGAATGAACTCTTCTATTTTGGAAATTCCCAAAATTACAAACATCTTCACGAAAGAGGGTTGGCTTTTGTGAAAGAAGATGGAACCCATGAAATGCTTACAGTCAACATTGATGAAACCCAAATTGATGTTGATGATAGCTTCAAACTGTATCCGGTTTCCCTTCCCGATTTTTCTGAAGACTTTAGCATTACAGACTTTCCTTTACTCGATGAACCAAAAGTTACAGTTTACGGTAACTTAGTCCCAGCCAACCAAGGTAAAACCGAGCGAGAAGCTGTACTGGGAAATGGCGACAGTCGGCAGAAATTTCAAACCTTCAAATTGCCCAAAGCACCCTTAACTTATCATAATCTCCCTGGGGAAACTCCCCCCGAAGTTCCAGAGTTACAAATTTATGTGAGCGATCGCCTTTGGCAAAGAGTTCCTAGCTTTTTCAACCACAAACCCGACGAGGAAATTTATATTGTTCGCGAGGATGCCAATGGAGACAGTTGGGTGCAGTTTGGCGATGGAAAAACTGGAAAACAATTGCCTTCAGGGATTAAAAATGTTATTGCCAAATATCGCACGGGAATTGGTGCTTACGGACAGCTAAAAGCCGAAACCAAAGTGCAAGCTAGCGGAAGACTAGATAAACTCGATAAAATTCATCTCCCTGGTATTGTCACAGGCGGTGCAGAACCCGAAAGTGGCGAAAATGCCAAAGAAGCCGCACCGGGAAAAATTCAAAGTCTCGATCGCCTCGTCAGTTTACAAGATTTCCAGAGCGAAACCCTCGCCATTCCTGGTGTTTCCCAAGCTTTAGCAGCGTGGGAGTTAGTCGATAACGTTCCCAGCGTTGTTTTAACAGTCCTCATGGAAACAGGACGGACTGAGGAATTCGAGCAAGTGCAAAAAATTCTCGCAAAATACAACCGCTATCGGGGTCCCCAACGCTTCCCGATCCAGGTTCAGGAGGGCAAGCGAAAATATGTCGCCATTGCCGCTAATGTAGCCTTTGACCCCACCTTTCGTCAAGAATTGGTTGCAAAAGCTATTCAAGCCGCTTTGGGCGTTACAGGGGAAGATAAAGGCTTATTTTCTCTGAAAAACCGTCGCTTCGGACAACCAGAATATGCCACCCGCATTATGGGAACAATTCAAAACGTCGAAGGTGTTCTATGGGTTGAAGTTACAGGGTTCATGACCCTTGGAGAAGCAGACGATCCCGCCGAACTGAGTTTACCTAATGCGATCGCATTTAACCCAAAAATTTCGGCTGTGTCACCTAAACAATGCAATTCAGAACTGCCTGCAACAAATTTTCATAATGAACATTTGCCTAGGGAAAACGATAAAACCACCATGTCCTGTGGCATCAAGCAAATTCTCAGTTTATACCCAACACACCTGCAAATAAAGCCCGTTTCTCCTCCTGACTCAAAACCTTGTTATACCATTTCACTTTCTTCGTGATACAAATCATGAGCCTGGGCGCAAGCCGCAGCGCCCCTACATTATGTATCAATATTTTCGTGAATTGGTATTAATTCTTATTCACTGTTCCCTGTTCCCAATTCCCAACTTCAGCAAGAAGTCTAATTATACCAATTTGAAAAAACATATGGATTTGTAGAAAGCAGGCACAGAAGGTGATTCTCAATCCAAAATCTAAAATCCAAAATCCAAAATAGTATTACTGATGAAACCACTATACGAACGATTACCTGAAATTTACCGCGTCAAAGACCAAGAACAAACCTCATCGCGTCAACTTCAAAACTATTTGGCGATTGTCGAGCATATCTTTAATGCAATCCATGAAAACATCGAGTCTCTTTATGATGACCTATTCATCGAAACCTGCGACGACTGGGTAATCCCCTACATTGCCGACTTGTTGGGAACTAGCCATCTCAAAGGCGATCCTTGGACGTTACGGGCTGATGTTGCTGATACCATTGCCTTGCGCCGTCGTAAGGGAACCCTAGCAAGTATAGAACGCCTAACCTACAACTTAACTCAATGGGGAGTCCACACCGTTGAACTACGAGAAAATTTGGTCTGGAATCAACACTTGAACCACCAGCGACCGGATATTGGTGGCGATCCACCTTATGCTGCAATGACTCGATTTACTCCCATTCGGGGGGGAACGGTGACTCTGCGAGATCCAGCAATGCTGAGTTTGTTGAATACTCCTTTCGATCCCTTTGCTCACATTGCCGACTTGAAACCGCCCAGTTTGGGAAATATTCGCTATAACCTCCCTAACTTAGCAATCTTTCTCTGGCGGTTAAAGGATTACCGAGTGAAATTTACTAAGCCCATTGTTGAAATTCAAACAACAGGTACGGTAGAACCAGATGAAGCAACCCATGTTGTCAGACTCTTGGTTCATCCCCTTGGCGATCCAGTTAGACTTTTCAACACCTATCAATTTAATCCAGACAAAGATCCACCTGTAATTACCCAACTCGACGAAACACCAGGCCCCATCCCCATAGCGCGGTTGACGACAAATTCTGAAGCAGGTAAACCGGAAAAGTATGTGGCTATAGACACCTACAACCCCATGAATACCGATATCGCTTCCCTAGATATTGCTGAGGTAGGTTTGCAACTGCACTTACCCGAACCAGAGTTTGCCGGAACGGATTTATCTGAGTGGACAATTCGCGGCGAAAATCTTTGTGCTTGGGAAACGGGGATACAACCGCCATTGAAAAATCGAGAAATCGCCATCGATCCAATTATTGGCAGAATTATCATCGGCGTTGGTACGGTGGATAACAATTTGGGGTTAACCGAAGCAACTGCACTGGAAAACCACCTGCTACTCACTTATACCTACGGTGCAGTTGGAAATGTTGGGGCACATCCCATTTCTCGGAATTTACCAGAAAAGTGGAATGACGAAACAGTGGTTGTTAAACTCGTGAATCTTTTCAACGGAGAAACTTTAAATGCAGCACTTGATAATATTCAAAATGAAACCTCTCCCGTTGTGATTGAAATTCGAGACAGCCGCGTTCATGTTTTAGATTTAAGTGCGATCGCCGGAACCGTTGACGAAGACGGTGGTCCCAATCTACTCCTCAAACATTCCCTGATTATTCAAGCAGCAGACGGACAGCGACCGATGATCAAGCTGGTGCAACCCCTGCGCGTTCGTCCTCAAGATGTCTCAGCAGCAGGTAATTTGACCCTGCGACTAGAAGGACTTTATTTGGCGCGGGATGAAGCATTTGCCGATGACGCACCACTGATTGCCAGAGCCGCCTTAAATCGCTTGGAAATTGTCGATTGTACCCTCGTTCCAGGGGGACAAAAACTACTCGATGGCACACCATCAGGGACACACCAGCCGCTTCGTCCTTCCCTAAAGTTGAAAGACGAAGCATTTGACCAAACCCCAGAGATTATTTTAGAGCGTACTATTGCCGGTTCTGTGTTGTGCGATCGCGGTTATTGTCTGTTTCTCTCCCACTCGATTATTGATGCTGGAAAGGGAGTAAATGACAATCCTGAAACCAGTTTTGCGGTTGCTAATGCTACCGATGCTAATAATAACTGGGGACCCCCCACTCAAGTCAATGGCATTACCGTTTTTGGACGAATGCGAGTGGAACGCATCAGTGGTAGAGGGGGAATTTGGGTTCATGCACTGGAAGTATTGAACAACCAAACTGGATGCATTCGCTATAGCTATTTTTCTGGAGAAGGCGATCGCTTACCGCAAAATTTAGGTTGTGTCACGGGAGGGGAAGCCAAACTTCGATTTGTCAGCGAAATTTTTGGGGAATCTGCCTACGGACAACTTGCTCGCACCTCCGATTTTCGCATTCGGGAAAGGGGTCCAGGGGATGATGCAATGGGTGCGTTTGGGTATTTGTTAGAAGCGCATAAATGGCGCAATTTGCAGATTCGCTTTCGGGAGTTTATGCCTGTCGGCGTGCGACCTTTATTAATTCCAATTACTTAGACTCCAGTTCTTCCCTTGTTACTCTCTTCCTGCCTAAAGAATACTGATTTAATGAACCGCAAAGACACGAAGGACGCAAAGGAAGAAGAAAAAGAAGATAGCTAATCTTACACCACCGAAGGGAGTAATGGGATCTAGTACTCTGGCAAGGCAACTTTGATGGGTGAAAGAATTAACCGCAAAGGCGCAAAGAGCGCAAAGTTAGAGAGGAGAGAATAAGTATAGAACTTGGTTTACTCTGCAAAG
>JAAUYD010182521.1_pt1 | contig 12957 bp, 1 predicted proteins | sample 7278101 | NCBI WGS metagenome assembly JAAUYD01 (sample SAMN14350128, study PRJNA611818) | marine sediment metagenome | isolation source: surface marine sediment (0.6m) | place: French Polynesia: Moorea | collected 2018-08 | reverse complement strand
CCCGCCGGTCTGTTGGAAACGGAGGTATATACCAAGATTACTGCCTATGATGCCCTGGATCGAATGGTTAGCCTGCGTAATTGGCATCATACCACCACGGAGGCAGGGTTGTATACTCCTCAGTATAATGCCAGGGGTCTTTTGGTAACTGAAACCCTTGTGGTAAATGGAGAGACAACACAAGCGGTATCTGGGATTGCTTACAACGAAAAAAGTCAACGGCTGCGTATGCAATACGGCAATGGCACAGTGACCCAGTATTACTACGATCCGTTAACCTATCGTTTGGTACAATTGCGTACCACCCGCAATCCTAGGCCTGGTGAGACCCTGCCCACCCTACCTAGTGATATGACCGACGCCAACGTGTTTCAGAACTTATACTATACCTATGACCCGGTAGGCAATATCACCGAGATCTATGACAATGCTTTCGAACCGGTGTTTTTCAACAACCAGCGGGTATTACCGCGCAATCAGTACAGCTACGACAGCCTGTACCGATTGATCCTGGCTACAGGTAGGGAAAACAGTACGTTTAACACAGCCCCACAGCAGCAAGAATATGCGACAGCCACTTCAAGTTTTCCAAACAATGATTCCTTCGCCTCCCGAAACTATACCCAGCGCTATGCATATGATAGTGCAGGGAATATTCTGTTAATGAGGCACTGGGCTGGTAACGGGGAACAAACCGAGCGCTGGACCCGGAATTATACCTACGCTGCCGATAGTAACCGCCTGTTACGTACTTATACCAACAGTAATCCTACAGGAATTACGTATACCTACGATGCGCACGGTAGTATGTTGAATTTTAACAACACACCAGCAGCCTATACCCCGCTATGGGACTATCGGGATATGATCCGGGAGTTGCCGTTGGGTGGTGGCGGTGTTGCTTTTTACCAATATGACAGTTCAAAACAACGTATCCGCAAGCATGTCACAAGAAATGATGGCAGTATAGAAGAGCGTATTTACCTGGAAGGTATGGAGTTTTACCGCAGATGGCGAGGCACTACCGAGCTGGAAGCTATACAGACCCATCACCTGTTCGTCGATGACCAGCGGATCTTATTGGTTGAAGATGTAAAACGTTCCAATGAGGCTCATTTGCCGATAGCTACATTATATCGATACCAATACACCAACCATTTGGGTTCTGTGGGGCTGGAGCTAAGTGATGCAACTGCGATTATTTCGTATGAAGAATACCATCCTTACGGCACTCCTGCCTATAGTTCGAAAAATTCTGCCGTACAAGCCACTGCCAAACGCTACCGCTATACCGGTATAGAGCGGGACGAAGAAAGCGGGTTAAACTATCATACCGCTCGTTATTACCTGCCTTGGTTAGGACGGTGGGGGAGTGCAGATCCTATAGGCATCCGGGCAGGTACTAACTTTTATCAGTATGGAGGTCAAAATCCAGTTAATGCAACCGACCGAAGTGGATTACAGGAGCGATCTCTAGAAGAACTTATGGTTAGGGCCGGAAGAACAGTTGGGATTGAACAATTAATGTATCAGGCAATCGGAAATCCAGCGAGGGACATACCTATTGAAACGATGCTTGTATTATTATTAGGAGAATTGCAGGAATCTGCTATTGAACGTCAGCTCGATCTATATCTGAGTTCGGAGGGAGCCCTTCAGAGAGATCGGATTCGTCCTTATTCATTGGAACGTTTAGGAGAAGATGTTATAAGAGAAGCACAGGAGCCACTAGAAGAAATAGAAACGGCAAGAAGTCGACAGTTTGAGGGCCGAGAAGATCCAACTCGATCTAGTGAAGGGGATGTTCCGGAATCACTTCGTCCGGATGAACAACCTGATGCAATTGAAATGTTCCATGGATCAGAAACCGGATCTGATCAGAGTGCCGAATATGGTCAGGCCGCCACAGCTATTATTTCATATTTGGGTTTGCTTGTTGGTGGTGCGTTATCTGAAGCTGCTTCAAGTGATCCTGAGACAAATGTGCTTCAATTAGTCGGAGACCTACTAACAGATTTAGGTCCGGAAGTTTTTGCGTCACTAAACTTAGGAGGGATCGTCGTTTTAACTGCATTGATTGAATCAGGTGTTTTTACACTTGATCAGTTTAGAGATTTGGCTTTAACTCAGGCTGCACCTGGATTGGCAAACTTAGGCTTGGGAAGTATTGACATTTCTCGAGAATTCCGTTTAGGGTTGCGCATTAATTCTGTTCAATTGCCTTCATCTGACTCTCCCGGTGGTGTAGGTGGGCGTATTCGCTTAACTACTGGACCTGATCTAAGAGACGAGCATGCTCCAAGGCTAACATTTGAGCTCGAAGGTTCAACAGGTCCAAGCAGTGATTTTCATGATCGACAGGAAGGACGCGTTATGTTCCGATTCGGAATTGAAAATTTCGATCTCTTTCCATCTCGATAGTCCTGATGGCGCGGAATGTTTCCGTGCCAAGTCGAAAACTTGCCAACGCTAGCGTCTCGCCAGTGGCGATTACGAGTAAGAAAAGAAAAATATTAACATAAATCATCACAACCATGCCAAATAAAAAATATCAAATCAAGGGGCTGGTGGTCAACCAGCAAACCAAAGCAAAACTCACAGGAGTCAATGTAGAGCTTTGGGATAAAGACATAAAGCATTCCGACCTGCTGGGCACAGCTACGACCAGCACCCAGGGGCGATTTACCATTAAATTCAACGAATCGCATTTTGAGGATCATCCTAAAGATCATCTACCAGATGTATTCGTTCGTATCTATGACAATGGCCGTCTAATTCATACTACAGAGCGTTCTGTTTTTCAGGACCTGCCCCCAGGCGAGCATTCCTTTACCTTTGAAGTGGTAGAGGATGAACCCCCTGAGGGATTGTTTACGGTGAGTGGACAAATTACAGGTGTGACCGGGCAACCATTAGAAAGTGCTTTGGTAGAAGTATTCGATAGAGATATGCGTACGGCCGAATTTTTGGGTCGGGCATTTACAGATGCCTCCGGGCACTATTTGGTATCTTACCATCAAAGCCAATTTCTGAGAACGGACAAAAAGTCGGCAGACCTACAAATTGAGGTCTTTGCCAACGAAAATACCAGGCTGGGGCAATCCGATATTCTGTTTAATGCCCCAGCAGATGCCACGTTGGATTTTGCCGCCGAAGAAAATGTAAATACCGGACTTTCGGAGTTCGAAAAATATGTGGAGTGCATTACTCCTTTGATGGACGACATTGAAATTCGTGAATTGACCCAGGACGACATTACATTTTTACATGGGGAAACAGAAATTCTTGCCGATCATTTAACATTTCTGCAGTTGTCGCATGCGTATAACCACGGGTTTCAGGGGATCATTATTCCGGAATTCTATTACGGGATCTTCATACAGGGCATCACTACTGATCCTAAGGGGTTGTTTGAGGTTAGGTTTGTGGATCTCGAAGGCGCCATTCGCAAATCTATGGAAGAAAATATCATTTCCCTTTCGCTGGAAGGTGAGCTTGAAGGGTTTCAGGACAATTGGGGGTATGCGATGGGTTCGGTGCTTCCAAATGACTCAGATGAACAACCGGCACATTTAGGGCAAATCCTGATGACTTCATCCATCGACACTGTTGCTCAAGAACAATTTTTAATGGTATACCGGTCTCATGAAGGCGATGAAGACACTTTTTGGGATACGGTCGTCGATGGTGACCCGGTACTTCAACCTTTGCGTGGAGAATTGGAATTTACGATTCAAACGTCCAATCTTATCGGGAAACATCTCCCTTTGTTGCAGGAACTGCAATTCAAAAAACAAAACAATGGAATTGCAACAGCTCGCGATTTGGCCAGATTCTCTACCATCGAAGATTGGCTGGAGGTGCTTTCTAACCCCGAATCCGGTGCGAACATGCTTCCTATACCTGCTTTTATCAATGGAGAAAACGATGAAGAGAGAAGAGAGAATTATGCGCGGCTGCTTTCTCGCCAGGTAGAATTATACTTTCCTACCGCTGTGCTAACCACCCATTTACAAAGGGATGAAACATATGCTGAATCTGACATTACTACTTTTTTTACTCTCAATACCGATTTTGATCTTGAAACGAACAACGTAGAAGCCTATTTCAACAACGGATCGGCAAATACAGGAGGTATAGCTGACATTGACGGGCTTAAACGGGAATTACATTCTTTCCAACGACTGATGAATGTTGCACCAGTGATAGACCGCTTCAATCATATCAAACTATTGAAACAAGAAGGGTATGAGTCCGCAACAACCGTTGCTGCGGTCCCCAAAGATATTTTTGTGGAGCGAATGAAAGATCGCATGGATCCGGAGGCCGCTAAGGTGATACACGACCGGGCTTCTTTTGTAGATGATCGTTTAACCCTTACCGTCGGCACTATCGATGATCTGTTGGACTCTCCTGTGCAATTAAATGTAATGGGTGACGATGCGGCGCATGCCGAAGAGGCACTAAGTCAATACCTACCCGATTGGCGGTCGTTGTTTGGGTCAATTGACTTTTGCTCCTGTAAACACTGTCGTTCAGTATACAGTCCGGCAGCCTACCTGGTCGACCTGCTAAAATACCTGGATAACGGTGTCAAAAACGATAATCGTGTTGACCCGGCCAGCCCATCTACGGGACAATCGCCATTACAATTGTTACTTCAGCGCCGGCCTGATTTGGCACACTTACCACTTACCTGCGAAAACACCAATACCGTATTGCCTTATATCGATCTGGTGAATGAGATCATGGAACATTATGTGGCCCATGCTGATGGTTTGGACAGTTTTACTGGGTATGATACCGGGGATGTCGAAACAAAAGCACTACAGGCAAATCCACAGCATACCCTAGTGGAGGCATACGGCAGATTGGCGGAAACGGTATATCCATTTGAATTTCCGTATCATCAGCCCCTGGAAGTAATTAAAACGTATCTCAGGCACTTGCAATCCAGCCGCTTTGAGCTAGCCAATATGTTCGCCACGGATGATAGCGAACCAACGAAAAGGGCCCTAACCGCCGCTTTCTTGGACCTCAGTGAACTGGAATACCAAATACTCACCACAGAAGGGTTTGACGGAGCAGCAGATGGAAGGTCATTGCCGGTATATTTTGGGTACGATGCTTCAATGAGCGATACGGCGTTATCTGAGCGGCTTTCCCATGTGCCGGTCTTGCTGGAACGTACGGGAATTGAATATAAAGATCTGGTGGAGGCCTTGAAAGTCAGGATCATTAACGAACATCCGGAAACGCTTACCTTCATTGAAAGCCTATTCAGAAATGTTTCGATCAGCGCCTCTGGCATTTTTTATAAACTCAGAAGCATTTACGAAGGCAGTCCCATTACAGATTATGAAGCAGAATTAGCTCAGGCCCTGGAAGAAGCAGAATTAGACCGGGATGAATTTGAAAACTGGGTGCAAAATAATTTTGAAAGTTTTCAATCCATACTTACGCTGCACGAAGATGGAGACTCCTGCAACCTGGAAAATGTTTCTATCCGGACGGTACAAAGTTTGTTTGAGGACGTCGAAGGATTCATTCCGGCAGAAGCACTATCCAAACTGCATCGCTTTATTCGTCTATGGAAAAGAGTTGCGTTTACCATCGAGGAACTGGATTTGATCCTTGCCGCATTTAATGTAAGGGATATTACTCCGGATGTTCTTGAACAGTTAGCAACGTTACAACGTATTCGGGAAGAGATTACACTACCCTTATCATCGCTACTCACGATCTGGGGTCCGATCAATACCTATGGTACGCAAACCCTGTACAACAAATTATTCCTGAACAAAGCATTAACCAGCGATAATAATGTGTTCGCGGCAGATGGCTTGGGGCAATATTTACGAACAAACCCCGGGTCTGTGAATGACCATTTACAAACCATACAAGGAGCCTTTGGTGTTCCGTCAGAACAAATATTGGCAATTGCTGAGGCAGCGGGAATAGACATAGATAGTGATATGGACTTGGGAACAGTGACTATGGTGTATCGCTATGTGATTTTGGCAAAGGCCTTGCGGTTAGAAGTCACTGAGTTGATTGTACTCATTGAATTCGTAGGAATAGATCCGTTTAGCCGGGTTTGGGATGCTGATATTCAGCGTTTTACGGATGTAGATCCTGAAAAAACACTACAATTTATCCATGAGGTTAAAAAGGTGCAGCAGTCGGGGTTCCCGATTGAAACGCTCTCTTACATCTTTACCGGGAAGCAAGGTGGGTTGAATCCTGGGATTAAAAAAGAAACTGCACTAGCAGTCACAGAAGACCTGCGAACGGCATTTATACAAATTGACGAAACACATCCGGCCACAGACACGGTAGACGAGGCTTTACTGGGGCAGCAACTGGCACTTACTTTTGAAGAAGAAGTAGTAACCCAGGTCATTCAACTGATTCAAGGAACAGCGGTGTACACCACAAATGTTACCCCTGGTCTGGACATTGAGATTCCTCCTGCATTGCAAGGAAAGGTACGCTACAATGTCGATCAGGGAGTATTGCAATTTGAGGGGATCATGTCACCGGATGATCAATTACTTTTGGAAAGCATTGCTGGAATTGATGCTGCCTTCCGTACGGGCATTCAATCGTTGTACGAACAGCCAGAAACATTTATACAAAATTCTTTGTCCGGCGTCTTTGGTACTGAAATGGCAAGCGGAATTCAAATGCTCCTGAATCGCCCTGCCATGCCCAGCCCATTATCCTTAGAAGAAAAGTATGTCTTTTTTTATGGTTTTTACCTTCCGTTCCTTAAAACACGATTAAAAGCGGAGGTGGTCCATACCAGACTATCACAAGTCCTGCAGTTGGATGAAAAACAAACCGCGGTACTATTGGCTAATGACACCAATGTATGGGCTGGCGTCGTTGAGGATTCTGGCTTAACACGAGAGATGGCGGGTTCAACCTTAATAGATGGACCGATAGACTTTAGATGGGATGAAGAGGACAGCACCCCTGACCATGCTCTATGGGAGGGGTGGATCGAAATAGGAACGAACGAACCGCTTACTTTTGTAGTGGCCGTACGACAGCCCGAAGAATATTTGCAGCTTTGGATCAACGAAGAACTTGTAGTACAACGGCAGGCAGATACCGATGGTCTTTCCATGCAGGGAAGTCCGGAAATGACACTGGAGGCGGGAAAACTTTACTTCATAAGACTGGACTACCAACGCAATGCTGCTGATGACGGCGGGATTAGCCTTAGTTGGATGGCACCGAGCCGGCCACAAGCGATCATCCCGACTCCATATCTCTATCCTAAACACAGTTTTGATCTTTTTAATGATCGGGCACAGATTTGGAACAGGGCAGGTGCCTGGATTCGTGGGTTCGAACTGTCTCATCTGGAAATGGATTATTTTCAAAATCATTCCTCAGATTTTGCAGGTTTTGATCTTTTTAACCCTCAGTTTGAAGCCTGGAATAGTATGTATGTTTATGTGAACCTGCGACGGGTTTTTGACGATGAGGTTTCATTGCTGGATATTTTCAGAGCGGCAACTTCTACTGATCCTGTACTCACGCTCCCGGAAATGTTAGCTATGATAGTTCGGGGAAGTGATTGGGATTTGGAGACGTTAGAAGCATGGACAGATCATTTTAGTACAGGGGTGAGTGACTTTCGACATGAACAAACCCTACAACGTATTTGTGGATCTTTACAAGTGCTTAAAAAGTTTGGATTGCCACTGGCCCAAGTGTTGGGAGGGGCACGACTGAATGCAAGTTTCGAGTGGTTCCACGACATGGCAGAAGGCCTGAAACGTGTTGTACGGACCAATTATGAAGAAGATGCCTGGCTTACTGTGGCAGAACAACTCAATGATCAAATCAGAGAAAGTCAACAGCAAAACTTGATCCGTTACCTGTTGGCTCAGCAAACGATCAAAGATTGGGGGGTAAAAGATGCCAATGGCTTATTTGATTACCTCCTGATCGATGTGCAAATGGATGCCTGCATGGATACTTCACGTATTAAACAGGCGATCTCTTCGGTTCAATTATTTGTGACACGTTGTTTTCTGAACCTGGAAAGTGACATTCAAACCCCTGATACCACACCCTTAGAATTTGGAGTATCACCGGCATATCTGTCTAAGCCGCATTGGGAATGGATGAAAAACTATCGTGTATGGGAAGCCAATCGAAAAGTGTTTGTATATCCTGAAAACTGGATTGAGCCCGAATTACGCCATGATAAAAGTCCGTTCTTCAAGGATCTGGAATCTGAGCTTCTGCAAAATGATATTACCGAAGGTACAGTAGAAACAGCTTTTCGGAATTACCTGTATCAACTCAACAAAGTAGCTAAGCTGGACATTTGTGGGATGTATGAGGATACTACTAACCAAATTACTCACTACTTTGGAAGAACCACCAGTACCCCCTATACATACTATTACAGGACCTATAGCCAGCAAGAGGGACATTGGAGCGCCTGGGAGCCGGTTGATCTCGATATTCAGGGTATTGAAGATGGGGACAAAAGTGGAGTGCACCTTACTCCGGTGGTTTGGAAAGACCGTTTGTTTTTGTTCTGGCCCATCTTTATAAAAAAAGTGGAGGAACAGGATACCGGAACAACGACTTTTGAACGTTTAGCTAACACCAGTGTCAAGAACCAAAAACCACGTGAATATTGGGAAGTAAGCATGGCCTGGAGCGAGTATAAAGATGGAAATTGGACCCCCAAGCAGGTATCTCCTGAGTTTCATAAAACTATAGAATTGCACAATCCAGGCACAATTGCCTTTACCAGTGGACAATTCTTAACGCTATCTGTAAAGATGCTGGAACCATATTCAGATCCCCCTTTTTTAAGAAGGGTATATAATTATTCCAGTCTTTTCAACCCGGTCAAAATAAGAACGGAACCATCTTTTCTTTCGAATTTTGGAGGTGCATATATCAATTCGTATCAACCTCATTTCAACAAGATCAAGAAAAGAGGTGGTAATCAATTGATATTGCATGTTAACAGACAGTTAACGCCTATTTTATCAAGAGGAGATAATTATGATATCGTTCTTAGCAATCGTAACTCTTTTTTCACCAATAATTCGACTGATTCTACTTTTTCATTTATCTATCAGGATGATCAGCGAGGCTATTTGGCAGTTCCAATAGAATTCAGAATAGCGCTTCCGGAAGACATTGGCCATGATGCCTATGAATTGCCGCAATTTGATATTGGATTAGACAACAGGCTGAGGCCTTCCCGACGTTCAAGGGCCAGTACTCGAACCATAAACACTACCTATTTTAAGTTTGAGACGATGTATCATCCATATGCCGATCAATTTATGGAAACGTTGAATCAAGGCGGAATAGCACTTCTTATGGCTGCAGATACCAATGAAGTGGATTTCCCGGACGATCTAGGGAGTGTTTTTAGAAGAACTTATAGCCCGTCAATATCCGTTTGGCCATCTTTTCCAAAAGAAAACATCGAATTTGATCGAAAGGGCGCCTATGCCTTATATAACTGGGAGTTGTTCTTTCATGCTCCCCTGTACATAGCTACGCAGTTAAGCAAAAATGGGAAGTATGAAGAAGCCATACAGTGGTTTCACTATATTTTTGATCCCACTTCAAGTGAAGTTGCAGACCATTCCTCAGGGTATCCTGAAAAACGGTTTTGGAAATTCAAACCGTTTAAAAACAAGCTTCAGGATATTCGTGACTTTTTCAATGCACTCAACGCCAATGAGAAAAACAGTCGTATCACTCAATGGCGTAACAATCCGTTTCAACCTCACTTAGTAGCCGCAAACCGACCTGGGGCGTATATGAAAACTACGGTAATGAAATACCTGGATACGTTAATTGCCTGGGGAGACCAGTTGTTTAGGCTGGATACCATCGAGAGCATTAATGAAGCTACGCAACTGTACATTATCGCAGCCCATATATTAGGAAAAAGACCTCAGCAATTGCCTAAAAGAGGTACGGTACAAGCGGAAACCTATCATACCCTATCAGAACGCCTGGATGCTTTTTCAAATGCTAAAGTGATTTTAGAAAATGTCTTTCCGTTTAGCGGGCCGGTAACTGAATCGACCGATGAGGGAAGCCGCGCTATCTTGGGAACCGCGTCAAGCTTGTATTTTTGTATTCCACCTAATCCCAAACTCGTAGCTTACTGGGACACGATTGCTGACCGATTGTTTAAGATCAGGCATTGTATGAATATCGATGGCATTGAACGACAGCTTGCCTTGTTTGAGCCGCCTATCGATCCGGCGTTATTAGTACAAGCTACCGCTCAGGGCCTCAGTATAGGTAGTGTGCTTAACGATATGAATAGCCCGGCGCCATATTATCGTTTTAACTACGTGTTACAAAAGGCCCTGGAACTTTCCGGAGAAGTGCGGTCTCTGGGAAATGCTCTATTATCGGCCATTGAAAAGCGTGATGCAGAAAAGCTGAGTTTGTTACGTGCTAACCAGGAAACAACAATTCTGGAAATGGTAAAATTGGTGCGGGAACAACAACTCGAAGAAGCCAGAACTGCGAAGGAAAACCTCGTTAAGACCAGGGAAACGACAATGAACCGCTTTGTGTATTACCAGGAGTTATTAGGGATCGAGGAAACCCAAAGACCGGCCATTGGGGATACGATTTCCGAATTAGAAGTGGATGTAGATGTAAGCCTGGCTGATGCCGATACCACCGGGGTAAAACTGATCCCTAAAGAGTTGGAGGATTTGGATAAATCTAATCAGGCAAACAACTATCGTATAACTTCAGGAACCATAAGAAGTGCCTCAAGTATTGCGCATGCCTTTCCGCAATTAACAACTTTTGCAGCTCCTTTCGGTACTGGTGCTACAGCTAGTTTTGGAGGATCAAATATTGGTTCCGCACTTTCCGCTATTGCCAGTAGTTTTGACACAGTAGCAACTCATTTATCTTTTGAAGCATCCCAAGCTTCTAAAATGGGATCTTTTATTCGCCGGGATCAGGAGTGGACGTTTCAGGCCAATCAGGCAGGTAAAGAACTCATACAATTGGATACCCAGCTTACCGCTGCAGATATTCGGATCTCGATTGCTGAGCAGGAACTAAAGAACCATCAACAACAGATCGATCATTCCAAAGAGGTACATGAGTTTATGAAAACGAAATATTCTAACCAGGAGCTCTATCAATGGATGAAAGGTGAAACCTTCACGGTCTATAAGCAAGTGTATCAACTTTCTTATGAGATGGCTAAAAAAGCTGAAAAGGCCTATCGATTAGAATTGGGATTGCCTGATACTACCTTTATCAAATACGGTTTTTGGGACAGTACGAAAGAAGGCCTGATGGCTGGAGATAAGCTACACCTGGCACTCCGTCAAATGGAAAACAGCTATATCAATAACAACAAACGGGAGATGGAATTAACCAAACACATTTCGCTAAAAATGTTGAATCCCGAAGCATTGATCCGCCTAAGGGAAGTGGGTTCTTGTGAGATCACCATTCCCGAGGTGCTGTTCGACCTCGATCACCCAGGCCATTACTTCAGAAGAATCAAATCGGTAAGTATTACCGTGCCTTGTGTTGTGGGGCCATATACGAGTGTGAATGCAAAATTGACCTTGATGAAAAACAGCACCCGCAAAAACACTGTAATCGGCACATCTTACAGCTATACTCCGGATGATTCAGGGTATGACCCACGTTTTCTGGAAGATCAGATGGTCCACCAACAAATTGCTACCAGCAGCGCTCAAAATGACAGCGGATTGTTCGAGTTGAATTTCCGTGATGAGCGATACCTGCCTTTCGAGCGTGTGGGTGCCATAAGCACCTGGAAATTAGAATTGCCAGATGAATTCAGGCAATTTGATTACGATTCTATTTCCGATGTGATAATGCACATGAATTACACTGCAAGAGAGGGGGGTGATAGTTTTATGGAGCAAGTCACGCAAAGTATAAGGGAAGCCTTAAACAGTCTGACACAGCAACTTTCTGCATCAGAACAGGGGTTGCCGCGTATGTTTAGCATGAAACAGGAGTTTCCTAATGAGTTGCACCGTTTCTTGCATCCTGAATCAGAAGCAGAAAACCAGGTCGGTATTGCCATAACCAATACCCATTTTCCGCAATTCCTACAAGGTTCGAAACAACTTCAGCAAGCAGTAATGGTTGTAATGCTTAAAGATGGTATAGCCAATGATCAGGCCAACGGTTTGGTTCTGAACGTTGCCAAAGATGGTACAGACTTGTCTTGTACACTACAAGAAGATGTCGACTATGGCAATCTGGCAAGCGATGATTTACGTACTATCCCGTCTAACTTTGATCCTACGGGGCAATTTACCATACGTGTTGCCGAAGAAGGTATTCCGGATTCAGACATTGCATTGGATGTTGCCGTAGGTGAAGATACCGTCAGAAAATTGAACCCAGATAGTATCGATGATATTTTGATATTTTTTAGATATGTGATTTAGGTTTTGAATGCCTCCAACAGTCCTCGTTTGCATACAATGAGGACTGTTAGGTTTGTTAGAAACTAGCTAAAGTGTAAAAAATTCCACGGTTCTGTTTCCTCACAGCTGTTGAAAAAATCTTCAATTTTGCAGGTAGAAACCGTTTAAGTACTTTGCCCTTTCTCAGTCACGCTCAGACGACTCTGAGCCCTTTAGATAACTAAACAAGCATAGGGTATTGCTTGATTGTATCTCCTTAGGAATTAGAAGAGTAGATCATCTTCGTGCTCTCCAGGATAGGACGCTTAAAGGAGAATATTTTCATCCGATGGAAACCTCCAGAATAAAATGGACAAACAGCCTACTGATGCTTCTAATAAACTGCATCATATCTAAATCACTGCGAAGGGGTTTGTGCCCTTGAAAGTCTCGTACCTTATCGCAAAAAACTTTTCACTGTTTCACATTCGGAATTTGACAAAAATTTGACACTTGCAGACAGGGG
>JAAUYD010250238.1_pt1 | contig 12958 bp, 20 predicted proteins | sample 7278101 | NCBI WGS metagenome assembly JAAUYD01 (sample SAMN14350128, study PRJNA611818) | marine sediment metagenome | isolation source: surface marine sediment (0.6m) | place: French Polynesia: Moorea | collected 2018-08 | reverse complement strand
CAGAGCGATGGCCGCGCGCATTGGGTCCAGGCTACGCGCGGCCCGGGACGGTGGCCAGGGCCCATCGCCCGTATCGAGAGCCTGCCAATCCGCGGGGCACCGCGGCTTCACGAGAACGTCAGGCGAGGCTCGCCATGGGTTCGCGCCCCGTGCAGGCCCGGAGCCCTGCCCGGGCCGCCGCAACGGGGCTCAGGCCGGCGTCTCCGCCGGCGCCGTACCGGTTCGCGTGCGCAGCACGAGATAGGCCGCGAACCCGACCGCGACGCCAGGCACGACACCGAGCGCAAGGCACACCCAGCCGTGGCGCACGCCGCGCGTGCGCGCCTCGTGAACGACCCAGACCGCGAGGATCGCCCAGCAGGCGAACACGTCGGTCGAGTAGCCGGCCGCGTAGGGATTCACGAAGCCCGCGGCGAAGGCACCGAGCACGTCGGGATCGGCGGCGAGCGGAGGAAGGACCGTCGCGGCGAAGAAGACCGTGAAGGCCGCCGCGATCGCGAGGACACTGCCGTGGAAGACGCGTTCGGTCATGCCGCCCAGCGTAGACGCCGACACGGATGCCGTCAGGCAGAGGCCACGACGAGCCGGTAGCCGAGGTCGAGCGACTCTCGGCCGAGGAGCTCGGCGTAGCGGCGCGCCCAGGCACCCGACTCGAGGTCGTCACGCAGGCGGGCCAGACCGCGGTCGACGTCGGTCAACATCGAGAACACGGAGATCGCCGCGCGTGCCGAAGCGTCGAGGTAGACCTCCGGGCGCTTCCAGTAGGCGCCCAGGAATCCGTCGGTGCAGTCGGCCGGAACCGGCACCACCTCGACGCGCGCCTCGCCGAGCAGCTCCTGCACCCGCTCGAGCGCCGGCATCGTCTGCCGATCGATCGACGCGATCTCGGGGAAGTAGTCGGTGAGCCAGAAGCCGCGGACCTCCGTGTCGAAGGTCAGGACCACGACGCGTTCGCGCGCGACCCGTCGCAGCTCGCCGAGGCCGCGAGCGAGCTCCTGCCAGTGATGGATCGTCAGGACCGCGAGCGAGGCGTCGAAGGCCGCATCGCGAAAGGGCAGCTGCTGCGCCCAGGCGCGCACCGCGGGCGCAGCCTCCGGGGCGCGCTGCCGGATCATGACCCGGGAAGGCTCGACGGCCACGAGGCCGAGACCGTCGGGCTCGTACGACCCGGCGCCCGCGCCGACGTTGACGACGCGCTGGCACCCCGCGAGTGCGGCGTGGATCTGCGCCGCCAGGCGGGGATCCGGCCTCCGCCGCTCGCGGTAGCCGTGACCGATCGCATCATAGAGCGCCATGCGCGCCTCCCGTCCGGCATCGGCCAACGAAGACGGACCGAGCGGGCGTCAGAGCGGGATGTCGACGAGCGGCAGGATCCGCGAGTCATAGGCCGCGGCCACGCGATGCCCGATCCCGGCCAGGTACTCGAGATTCGAGGCGAAGCCCATGAACGAGGCCACGGAGTCCTGGCGCACGAGCGCGACGAGATCCCACGACTCGTCGGGCGGACCGACGAGGAAGGGACCTCCCTCGCCGACGTACAGCAGGTCGCCTCCCGACTCGCGGAGGAAGGGCAGCGTGTGCTCGATGTAGAGGTCATAGGCCTCGCGCCCTGAGATCGGCATCGGAGGCGCGAGCTCGGGATGCGTCGTGTAGTCGGCCACCTCTCGCAGGCGAAGCAGGTTCAGCATCGTGAACGGCCCCTCGAGGTCGCGCGCGAGCAGGGCGGCGCCTGCCTCCGGCGTGGGATCGAGATAGGTCGGCGCGGGATCGGCGGGCATGGCGCTCTCTTCTCATCGGGAAGGAGCAAACCGTCGCCTCGCAAAGGCGTGCCCCTTCCGGCACAGACGATGCCACAACCGGCCCACCGCGGACTGTGCTGATATCGGCACAGTCCTCAGCCGAGGGTCGGCGTGACCGCGACCGCGAAGGAGAGCTGCAGGATCGCCAGGACCGCGAGCCCGACGGCATGCACGCCGCGCCGCGACGTCCGCGAGAGGCCCGCGAACAGCACGAGTGCGGCCACGCGTACCCCCTGCCCCAGGTGCAGCGAGGTGTCGACCAGAGCGAGCTCGACGACGGTGCCGAGCGCCACCCAGACGGCGAGCAGCGCGAAGATCGCAGGCGCGACGGCGTGGTAGTGCGCGCGCGGGTCGCGCAGGCCGCTTCCGTCGGCGGCCGCGCGCGGCATGATCAAGTAGGCCGCGCCCACGAGCGAGAGCAGCGGCGACAGCGCGAGCAGGAAGTGCCCGAAGCCCCACGCGACGTCGCGAAAGCCCCAGTAGCCCCAGAGGCTCTGCAGGAGCGCGATGAGCAGCAGCAGCGAAGCCGCGATCTGCAGCGGGTCGGGCCGCGTCGTCGCGCGCTCGAGAACCTGCCGGCCGAAGCCCGCGAGCAGCTCCGAGACTCCGAAGGCGACCACGAAGGAGGTCAGGACCGTGACGTACTCGAACTGGGACATGCCGCGGTCCTAGGGCGCGCCGAGCAGCCAGGCATAGCCCTCGCGGAGCTCCTCGCGCCCCCCTTTCTCGGAGACCCGTCCGTGCGCGACGACGACGCGCTCGAAGGGCCAGTCGAGGATGCGTTCGAGGCCCGCGCGAAACGCCGCGCGGTCACGCACGAAGAGGCGCTCGACCAGCGTCGGCGCGAGTCGCCCGTACGCCCCCGAGAGGCGGATCGCGAAGCGCGTGAGCGCGGGGCTGTCGGGACCGACGTTGAAGGCCAGGTCGGTCGCGATCAGGGTGGCACTCGCGGGATGGAAGAAGACCACCTCGTTCACGAGCGGGAAGCCCTCCAGCGCCACCTGCTCGAGCGCGCCCGCCCACCCCGGCGCCGGGACGTTCCCGAGCACGCCCGCCACGGACAGATCGGATCGCTTCTCGTCGAGCCCGGGGGCGACGTGCACCTCGGCGTCCGGACACGCCCGCGCCCACTCCCCGACGTAGAGATGGTGGAACAGGTTCGGCGCGACGAGGTAGGCCACGGGCCCGAGCGCCTCGACCTCGCGCACGAGCTCGGGTGCGGCACCGATCGGCGAGTGGAGCAGGAGCGTCCCGTCCGGCAGGCGAACGACCGTCATGCGCGCGCCGACCTCCAGGCCGAAGAAGCGCAGCGGAGCCTCCGTGACCCAGAGGTCCTCGTGAAGCTGGTGCATGCGGGCCCCCTTCTCCGGGCTGCGCTCGCTGCGCGGGTCGCGCCCTAGCTCCGATCCAACCGGAAGATCGCCGCGAAGCCCTCCGCCTCGTCGATGGGCGGCAGCCCCGCGACGATGTCCGGGTAGTTCGGCTCGTACTTCGCGACGTAGGCCTCGAAGATCGGTCGGACGCCCTCGGTCACGCGCGTGGCGCGGAGCGCGTAGGTCTTGCCCTCGAGGCGCATCTCGACGGGGGCGGCCTCGCCGATCCGCTGCACCCAGCCGCTCTCCTTGCTGCCCAGGACGTAGAGCTCCCCTCCGACGTCGATGACCCAGATGATGACGACGCGGGGCGGCGTCCCCGGGACCTTGAGCAGGATCTCGTCGACCTTCGAGGTATCGCTCCAGGTCGCCGGGGCCTCCGTCTCGGTGCCGCCGATGAAGACTCCGGGCATGGGGCCGATGGGTGCGGCGACCAGGAGGATCACCGCGATCGCCACGAGGGCGAGCAGCACAAGGTGGAGTCGTTTCATGAGAGCCTCCTCGTCGACGTGGCGCAGACGCCAGTCTACCAGGCTCGCGGTCGGGTCAGGCGCAGCGCCCCAGCTGCTCCACGAACGCGAAGAGCAGCACGATCGCGGCGAGGATCGGCGACCAGAGGTTCCAGCGCGTCCCCGACGCCCCCGGGTCGGGTGGCTCGCGCCCTCGGAGGCTCCGGGCCGCGAGGGCTCCCCCGAGCGCGCCCGCGAGCAGCGCACCGGACCAGCCGAGCAGCTCCCACCAGAGGGGATGCGCGGGATCGACCTCGGGCGTCCAGACCCGATCCACGAGGAAGCGACCGAAGGAGATCAGCACCGCGATCGCGCCGACGGCGACGCCGTGGGCGAGCGGTCGCAGGTGCGCGTGGCGCCCGGCCACGAACGCACCCCCCGCCGTGGCCATGAGTCCCAAGGCCAGCGCGAGGTTCCCGAAGGCCGGAGTCGACGCGTCGACGAACGACGCCAGCGCGAGCGCGGCAGCGATGAACGAGAGCTTGTCCACGAGCACGCCGAACAGGATCGAGACCGGCCGAAGGGAGTGCGCCATGGGAACCTCGCGGCCGCGCAGCGGGAGCACGCGCCCTGCCGAGACCGTACGCCAGCGGGTGACCGCGCGCCGCCTGGGCGGTCTTGCCGACCGGTCCTCGCCGCCTAACGAGGGGTCTTGCGGTCGTGACGAAGCGGCCGTGCGAAGACCTGGTGCTCGTCCTCCTGGACGATGATGCCCGGATCGCTGGTCTTCACGAGCTCGACCGTCTCGCCGATGTCGCGCAGCAGGGCGACGAGCTCCCACACCTTCGCCAGGAACTCGCTCGCATCTTCCTTGAACCAGCAGATCGCGCGAACCAGGTTCCGGTCTCCTGCGCGCGACGGAGCGGGCAGCTCCCGGTTGAACCACGCGAGCAGCTCTTCGAGATGCTCGTGCTGGTAGGGCTCCAGCAGGGCCGCATCCTGGACCTCGCCCGCGACCGTGAAGATCCCCGTATCCGATCGGGAGTCCGGGTCCTGGCGACGCACGACGAAGCGGAGGAACACCGCCTCAGGATCGGCCGGTCGCGGTCGACGGTTGAGCGCTACGAAGGCGCGGATGCCTGACGGGCCGGTTCCGTCGGTGCGCCGAACGCGCGGCGCCAGATCGCCCCGCCGGTGAGCGCGAGCGGGAGGATCGAGGCGAGGTAGACGAGGTGGTACCAGACGGGGTAGTCGTCCCAGACGAACCCCGGAACGAGATGGTCGGGGATCGAGAGCGCGAGGATCAGCGCCCCCGCGACCCACGCGAGCCGGACGTCGGCGGCCACCCAGGCCGCGACGAGGGCGACGGCGACGATCGTGGACGAGAAGACCAGCAGACGTGCGAACAACATGCCGAGCGAGTAGGCCTTCTCGGGTTCGACCTCGACGTAGCCCGGGAAGCCCAGGCGCAGCAGCGCGATGCCGGCTCCGAGGACCAGCCACCAGACGACGACCCCGGTCGCGATCGCGGCGGCGATTCGCGCCAGGGACACGCGGTCCACGGCGTCGTGCGAAGTCATGCGCGAGTCCCTCGGTGGGAGTCGGGCGCGGCCCTGCGGCTCGCCGCCCGGCTTCACGCGGAGCGTACCAGGACCGTTGCCCGGGGGCGGCCTCGCACCGCGCGGATCCTACCAGCGCGCGCGGAGCACCTTCGACCCTCGCACGGTCGCCCCGCGCGGCAGCGAGGCGGCGAGATCGCTCAGCGCGAGGTCCGGGAGGCGCTCGAGGAGCGTCTGCGCCGCGACCCGGAGGTTCGTGCGCGCCATGTGGAGCCCCGGGCAGGAATGGGAGCCGAGGCCGAAGGTGAGCTTCGCGCGCGTGTCGCGATCCGGGTCGAAGAGGTCCGGTGCGTCGAACACGGCCGGATCCCGATTGGCCCCGGCGATCGCGAAGAGCATGCTCGCCTCGGGCGGGATCGCAACACCGGCCAAGGTGGTGCCGGGCAGGCACAGCCGTGGCAGGATCGCGACGGGCGTCTCCCAGCGCAGCAGCTCCTCGATCACGTCGGGCAGCCGGGACGCCTCGTTCCGAACCAGGGCAAGAAGCTCCGGCCGCGCGAGCAGCACGTGGACGAGCGTCGCGAGCGCGTCGTGCGTGGTCGTGGCGCCGGCCGAGAACATCAGGCGCACGTGGGAGAGCACCTCTTCGTCCGTGAAGCGCCGGCCCTCCTCTTCCTGATGCAGGAGCCCCGAGATCACGTCATCGCGCGGCTCGCGGCGACGCGCCTCGAGCACCGGAAGCAGGTAGTCCGTGAGCGCCTTCGCGGCCTCGGCATCGAAGCGCAGGATGCCGAGCGCCCACCCCACGAACTCGGACTCGCGGTCCTGCGGAACGCCGAGCAGCCGGGAGATGACCAGGAACGGGAAGCGCGCCGTGTAGAGCGGGACGAGATCGCCTTCCCCCTGCGCCTCGAAGCCGTCGATGAGCTCGTGCGCGAGGTCGGCGAGCCCCTCGCGCTCCATGCGCGCGACCGCGCGCGAGCGGAACGCGGGCGTGGCGAGCCGACGCACGAGGTGGTGCTCGGGCCCGTCCATGCTCTCGAAGGTGCGCCCTTGCGTCGGCTCGATGACGCGGCGGTACCACTCGCCGGCCGGGAAGGCCGCCTCGTCCTTGAACGCGGCCTTGAGCTCCGCGTGCCCGGTCACGATCCAGGCCGGACGGCCTCCGAAGGCGACCTCCGTGACCGGACCGCGCGCAGCGCGAAGCTCCCGCAGGGTGCGGTGGAGATCCTCGCCGGGGAAGTCACCGCGTCCGACGTCGATGACCTCGCTCATGGGACCGGCCGCCCGGGCGCGAGACCGAGCTGGCTCGACAGGGAGGTGGCGGCGACGAGAGAGAGGGAGTCCGGGTTCAGCGTCGTCTCCTGGCGCCTTCGAGGCCGCGGCGGGACACAGCCGCAACGCTACCAGGCCTCGTTCCGTCGCGCGCCGTCGATCCCGGAGCGGCGCCGTCCCCGCCGTGGCACCATGCGGCAAGGGAATCGACCCGCGCGCAGCCAAGGAGAGCGCCCATGGATCCGCTTCAACGCTTCGGTGAGTACGCCGCCGAGTTCGAGAAGACCTATGAGGACGACGACTGGACGCGCCTCGAACCCTTCTTCGACGCCGACGCACGCTACGTCGTCTCGGGCTCGAGCTTCGACTGCGAGCTGCGGGGCCGCGCGGCGGTGCTCGCCGGGATCAAGAAGGCCCTGGACGGCTTCGACCGGCGATTCGACCGTCGCGAGGTCTCACCGGGCGCGGACCCCATCGTCGAGCCGAACCGCGTCGTGTTCCCCGCCAAGCTCCTCTATGCGAAGGAAGGCCTGGAGACGCTGACCTTCACGCTCTCCGAGACGGCGGAGTTCGACGACGCCGGGCGCATCACGCTGCTGCGCGACGACTACGACCCGGGCCAGGATCACGTGGACCCGTGGCTGCAGCGGCACGCGGAGACCTTCGACCCGCACTACGAGTGACTCCACCCTCGGTTCGCGGTGGTCGCACGCGCCATGCCACGCATGAGCAGGACGCCGCACCACCCGACCAGCGGCGAGGTGACGAGGCCCGGGAAGTAGGCGCCCGCGATCAGCGCGAACGCGGGGTGGGCGAGCCCGTTCGCGACACTCGCCACGCCCAGGAACCACAGCGGGAACAGCGCGAAGCGGTGCCGCGACGCCGACGCCCACGCGGACACGCTCCAGATCGCGAGCCACCCGACGTTGAAGACCACGAAGACGGGCAGCGGGATCGGCGGCACGCCGAACAAGGCCGGGAAGCGCTCGGCGAACCCGGTCGCCAGCTCCTCCGAGAAGTGAGCCGCCTGCACGAGGACGGCGAGCCCCGCGACCCGAACCGGCTCCCGGTCGCTGGGCCCGGCGGGACGGGCCCAGCTCCGCGCGGCGCTCAGCCACGCGGCGACGAGAGCCAACGCGCCCAGACTCGTCACGCTGGGCAGGATGCCGCCGAGCCCTTCACTCATCGGCGTCGGTCCGATGTCGGGTGACCACCCACCGCGGGCGAAGCTCCGATCAGCCCTTCTGGTAGTGCGGCTGGTAGAGCTGCACCTCGAGATCGCCGGGCATCCTGAAGCGCGTCGCGAGGCCGAAGCCCACGTCCGTGACCGGACCCGTGAACTCGACGCCCCGCTCCTCGAGCTCGGCCACGGTCTTCGCGATGTCGGCACAGTAGAAGGAGATGTCGTGGGTTCCCGAAGGCGCGCCGTGCGCCCCGGACTCGTCGGCGGGATGGCAGCCCATGTCGGCTTCGGGGAGATCGAAGATGAGCCAGCCGTCGCCGACGTCGGTACTCGGGAATCCGAGCTTGTCGCGGATGAAGGCGCGCAGCGCCTCGGGCTCGGACGTGTAGAACATCGTGTGTACGCCTTGGATCACGTCGACCTCCCATCGTCGTCGCAAGGGGCACCCACACGGGCCGACCTGGTGGGCCTGCGCGAGCGCCCGGATGGACCTCTACGCTACCAGGGATCCGATCAGCGCACCTCGAACTGCGATTCCACGATCACGGGCAGGTTCGCACGCACCGAGACCGCACCCAGGACCGAGCGCGCATGCACGCCTTTCGGACCGAAGACCTCGACCATGAGATCGGAGCAGCCGTTGAGCACCTGCGGGTGCTCCTCGAACTCGGCGGTCGCATTGACGAAACCCTGCAGCCGGACCACGCGCACGACCCGGTCGAGCGTGCCGAGCTCGAGCTGCACGGCGGCCAGGATGTCGAGCCCCGCCGAGCGCGCGAAGCCGTAGCCCTGCGCGGTCTCGAACTCGGCGCCGAGCTTGCCCTTGGGCGCCGTGCCTTCCACGGGCAGCGGTCCCTTGCCGGAGACGAAGAGCAGACTGCCCGTCCGGACGCAGTTCGTGTAGTTCGCCGCCGGGTTGCTCGCCGGCGGGAGCTCGATGCCGAGCTCCTTCAATCGTGTCTCGATCCGCACCGACTCGTCCGCGTTTCGGGCGCGCCGACCAGGGTACTCGCCCGGCGCCACGGCGCGCGGCGAGAGCGTCGACGTTCGAGCCCTATCCCGGCCGGCCTCCGTCCGGCGTCACCAGACCCAGCCGCTCGTGCCAGGCCGCGATCGACTCGTCCGGAAACCCGTCGTGCTGGCGATCCTGGGGATCTGCGTGGACCTCCACCCAGGAGGCCTTGGAGGCGAGGAGCAGGTGCGTGCGCTCGGGCGGCACCGGCAGCGGTGTGTCGATCGCGGACGCCAGCGGGTGCACGAGCTCCGGCCAGCGCGGGTCCCACATCCAGAGCGGGCTTCCGCAGAGGCCGCAGAAGTGGCGCCGGCCCGGGCTCTCCCGGGGCTCGGCATCGCCCTCGCGCTGGATCTTCGCCTGGTAGATCCGCACGTGGTCGCGCCCCTGGACCTCGAGCGTGGCGTGAACGCCGCTCAGGTTGATCGCGAAGCCCCCACCCCCCGCGGTCTTCCGACAGATCGAGCAGTAGCAGAGGTTGAACGGGTAGGGATGCGGCGACTCCAGCGTGAAGCGCACCGCACCGCAGTGACAGGAACCGTCGAGTCGCATGAGCTCACCCTCGCATGGCGTGCGTGCGCCGCTCCCTCAGCCCCAGGGCTCGCTCGGAGCGCGCGCACCGCGCCAGAGCAGGGCCAGCGTCACGGCGCCGCAGAACGCCGCCCCACCGATCAGCGCGTTCGAGAGCGCACCGTCGAACTCGTAGGCGTCGTGCGACGACAGGCTCGCATGGAGCAGCCCGTGCACGACCAGGAAGGCCGCAACCCCGACGCGCGCCCAGAAGCGCACGCTCTCCCGCTCCGCGTAGCAGAACCACAGCATCGCGAAGAAGAGCGGAACATGGAGCGCGACGAACCACGGCGAGGCTACCTCGTCGGGCAGGTCGCGGAGCACGAAGAGCAGACGCCACTCCGCGTGCGTCATCGCGTCGAGCTCGTGCGTGAACAGGCACGCCAGACCCAGGGTGATGAATGCGGTCGTGAGTCGGCTCAATGCGCCTCCTGCGCGGGGACCTCAGGCGGTAGACGAATCTGGACGCGCCTCGGCCGCGCAGAGCGGAGCGGCCGCCAGCGCCCGGAGCGGCTGCGCGCTCGGTTCGATCACCTCGCGTCACCCAGCGGGTTGTCCGCGAACCACCCGACGAGGCCGGGCATCATCTCCTCGAAGCCGGCGGGGACGTTGATGCTGATGAAGCGGCAGGTCTCGCGGCCGACGTTGTGGAAGTCGTGCGAGACGCCACCGGGAATCACGGCGTAGCTTCCCCGAGGCGCATCCGTGCGCTCGCCGTCGAGGACGAGGCTGAGCGTGCCTTCGATCACGTAGAAGACGTGATCGTCCGGGTGCTCGTGTGCACCCGGGCCCTCGGTGTTCGCCTCGAGGCTCCATTCCGAGATCGAGTAACGCTTGCCCGTCTCCTCACCGTCGGCGAAGAACACCGCACGCATGCGCCCCATGTCGTACTCGCGTCCCTGGTCCGGCGTGACCACGAGAGGACTGCGTTCGTCGTCGGCTGACCCGCTCATCTCGACTCCTTGACCCGCCTCGGTGAGTCGCGGCGCAGGGACCGAGTCTACGCGCAATCGCCACGTCGTGCCGGGACCGCGCTCCGCACCCGCTCGCCCTTCGACGATCCTTCGCAGGCCGTGCCTGTCAGGCCCTGCGCAGATCGAGCTGATACCGCGCCACGTGCGCGCCGCGGACCTCGGCGTGGCTGTGGAACGCGAAGCCGAAGCGCTCGTAGACCTGTCGCAGCGAGCTCCGATCGGACAGCGCGTCGAGGCGCAGGTACCGCACGCCCCGACCCCTGCCGACCCCGACGGCGTGGTGCATGAGTGGCGTGGAGGCCCGCCCCCGCGCGGCCTCGCGCCGGACGGCGAGACGATGGAGGTAGACGGCGTCGCCGGGCCGATCCTCGGGCCAGAAGTCGGGATCCGAGTCGGTCAGACGCATCGTGCCGACGGCCGCCCCGTCCGACCAGGCCAGGAAGAACAGGCCCGCCTCACAGGCGGGCGCAACCTGGTCGACCGTGACCTGCTCGAGGCGCCACAGCGGAGCCCCCTCGTCGCGGATCCACGCGGCGGCCTCCGTGAGGATCTCCGAGACCAGCGTCGCCTCGTGGGGAAGCGCCTCGCGAACCGTGACGTCCATGCGCGCCCCTCGGGTCAGGCCTCCGACCGGGGCTCGGAGAGGACCCCGTCGACGATCACGCCCGCGAGCTCGCGTGCGTACTCGCCGGGCGGCACGCCGCCGCGGAGCAGGCGCCCGCCATGCACGGCCGCGAACACGAGATCCATGAGCAGCTCCGCGCGTCGCATGAGCGCGCGGCGCGGCCATCCGCCGCCCGTGGCCTCGTCGAGCAGATCCGCCGCGAAGTCCAGCCGCGCGGTGGTCGTCGTGTCGAGCGTTTCGTCGTCGACCTCGTCGAGCACCTGCGCGATCTCCTGGTCGCCGTTCGCGAACGCGGCGAGCAGGGGCATGCGGTGGCTCAGCTCGACGCTGAGCACGATCAGCTCGCGCAGACGCTCCTGGGCCGATCTCGAGGGATCGAAGATCGGCGCCATCTCCTGCAGGTACTGCTGCTTCTGGAGCGCGATCGCGTGCAGGAAGAGCTCGGCCTTGGTCTTGTAGTAGAGGTAGACCGTCCCCTTGGCGACGCCGGCCGCACCGGCGACGTCGTCGATCGTGGTCTTCTTGTAGCCGTAGGCGATGAAGAGCTCGGTGGCCGCCCGCAGGATCGCCTCGCGCTTGCGGGCCTGGCGGGGATCGGTGTCGGGGTAGAGGAAGGCGTCCAGCTGGGCCGCCACGGCCTCCATGCTCGAGTGGCGATCGAGCGCGGCCGTCACGGGCGCAGCACCACGGGCAGCGCCGCGTGCCGATGCCAGCCCGGCACGGGCACGATCTCGAGCTCGTCCGGGGAGACCGCGAGGCGCAGGTCGGGGTTGCGCTCGAAGAGGTTCCGCAGCGCCACGCGCGTCTCCATGCGCGCGAGCTGCGCGCCCAGGCAGAAGTGCTCGCCGAAGCCGAAGCCGAGGTGGGGGTTGGGCGAGCGCGTGATGTCGAGCTCGTCGGGATTCTCGAACACGCGCGGATCGTGGTTCGCCGCGCCGAGCAGCGGCATGACCCCACCGCCCTTCGGAATCGTCACGCCGTCCACGCTCACGTCCTCCTTGGCCCACTGGATCTTCGTGCCGTGGACGGGACCGCGGTGGCGGAGCAGCTCCTCGACGGCCGGATCCCAGAGACCGGGCTCGGCGCGAAGCCGTTCGACCGCGTCCGGGTTCTCGACGAGGGTCCGGACCGCGTTTCCGATCAGGTGCATCGTCGTCTCGTACCCGGCGATGACGAGCAGGAAGACCATCCCCAGCAGCTCGTCCTCGCTCAGACGATCGCCCTCGTGCTCGGCCTCGATCAGGCCCGTGAGGATGTCGTCGCCGGGCGTCTCGCGCTTGCGCGCGATCATCTCGCGCACGAGCTGCCCGGTGCGGCGGAGATCCCAGAGCAGCGTGCGGACGATGCCCAGGCCCGAGAAACCCTCCGTGAGCACGCGGAGGCACTGCTCGAAGGGCTGCATGTCGGCCTTCGTGATGCCCAGCATCTCGGCGATCACGCGCGTGGGAATCTGGCGACCGTAGGTCTCGAGCAGATCGACCTCGCCCCTCGGCTCGAGCTCGTCGAGCAGCTCGTGCGAGAGGGTCTCGACGCGATCCTCGAGCTGACCGACCGCGCGCTTCGTGAAGGCCTTGTTCACGAGGTTGCGCAGGCGGCGGTGCTCGGGGTCGTCCTGCTGGATCATGCTCCCCGCGAGCATCGAGATCGACTTCGGAAGCGGAAACCCGAACGGGTTCGTCTGCGTCCCCTTGCCCGTGGCGCGGCTGCGGTTCCGGCAGAAGCGCTCGTCGGTGAGCACCATGCGGCAGTCGTCGTAGCGCGCCACGAGGTGGATCTTGACCATGCTGATCTTGCCCACCGTGACGGGCGCCTCGTCGAGCATCCAGCGGTACCACTCGTACTTGTGGTCCGAGAAGGGGGGCTTGCTGAGCGCGATGGGCTTGCTCGCGTCGAACGCGGGCTGGATGGCGGCAGCGACCATGAGATGGCTCCTCCCTGGTGATATGACCAGATTATCGAATCTAGTCATTGAGTCAACCGGGCTCCGGCCGCCGAAGGCCCGGTCGGGGCGTCCTCGTCCGGGCCGCGAGCTAGCGCGGCTCCAGGCGCACGGGGACCACCGAAGGCCCACAGGGCGCCAGGAACCGCACCCAGCGATCTGCGAGCCCGTACTTCTCGCGCAGCAGCGCGTCCACCCGT
>JAAUYD010052940.1_pt1 | contig 12964 bp, 12 predicted proteins | sample 7278101 | NCBI WGS metagenome assembly JAAUYD01 (sample SAMN14350128, study PRJNA611818) | marine sediment metagenome | isolation source: surface marine sediment (0.6m) | place: French Polynesia: Moorea | collected 2018-08 | reverse complement strand
TATTTATAAACACGTCCGCTTCACCTTCTGGAACGAAATATTTGAATTTGTCATGTCTTTCCAAGCAGGGTGGGTGACAATGATGGCACTGATTAACCCCAAACTTGGTTCATTTAACGTTACAGATAAAGGGGTAAATGTAAATAAACGCACATTTGACTGGCAATCCATGCGTGGTCTGGTGATAGTTACTGCCCTTGTTGTTGTCTCTTTAATGGCCATACCTTACTGGCTATTACTACGTCCAGAGGATACGGAAGCGGTATTAGTAAACACTCTGTGGTCCGGATTTAATCTGATGTTGTTGATAGCAGCATTGCTAGTAGGTTTTGAGCAGCCCCAAATACGTACCTCTCACCGCTTGCAACGTCGTCTTCCTGTAGTCATTTCCAGCAATGGACAAGCTATTATGGGTGAAACCACGAATATTTCTGAGACAGGGGCATTAATCAACTTAGAGTCTTGGCCAAACCTACCAGATGAAGTTCAGATAGAAATCATGGGGGATTTTAGTGCCCGCGCCACTATCACAGCCAGGGTTGTGCGTCTTTCCCCGATTGATAATAACTATACCTGTTTAGGAGTTGATTTTATCAATCTCTCCCGCGAACAACTAGATGCTTTAAACTTAGTGTTGTATTCAGATGTGCGGGAATGGTATTCCCAAAAACGTGAGGATATAGACCAGCCATTTGCTTCTCTGAGTTTTCTGGCTACCAGTTTACCCCGCTCCTTGCGCGAGATTAAACCTACCGATCGTCTAAAAATACGCAAACAAGTACAGGCTCTAGGTCAACTTTACTGGGATGGTCATTTTTTCCCTGGTTTAGCTACAGAATTGGGAGTTACAGGAGTCAGGATGGAGTTGCAAAGTAATAAGTCCTTATCTGCTGATAAATTTATTGGACAAGAGGATTTACATAGAATGCGAACCGTCAAACCATTAGTTGGTTTACTTTTAGCTCATCAACCAAATCCTTCTGTAGCCGGGGAAATGAGTGATTGGATTGGAGATACACAAACAAATATAGATCAATTGCCACAAATTGACAGTTTCGACCCAAACAGCAAAAATTCAGCTCCTAGTCGTTTTATTGCCGAAGTTATTGTAGTTGAAGAAGATAGTATTGGTAAAATTATTCTGGAGTTAAAATTCCCAGAAAAATTCCAGCAACGGCAATCTACAAAGATAAAAGAGCTGTTACATACTCTTTAATCTCAGTCGTAGGGTATAAAACATATTCTGGATAATTCTGGGTAGATAGAAAATAAATTGCAGAGGCTCAGAACCCCGACTTTTACAGAAAAGTCGGGGTTCTGACATCCATTATTAATCTGACAAAAGAGTCTGCATATATGCAGACTCTTTTACGTTTGTCAATTTTAAATAATTAATCAACAAGCAATTTTATGATTCTTAACAGGAAAATTTTAATGAAATAGTGACATAAATCACGGAATGCCATAGGCTAATTTTATTAGTTATGGAAAACTATCTCCTGAACTGAATTTATTGTTATTAAGTAACACCAGTTAAATTAAATATCAAACCTTACCCCAGCTCAAGCCACCCCTCGACCTATTAAGGAGAGGGGAAGGGGTGAGGTTAAATCTTATATTAATTGCACCTAACTACTTAACTAAAATCATATTTATGGCTGTGGAAAACGAATTAGTGAATTTAGCAAATTTAGAATATATTCCTTATATCGATCGCAATGGGGAATTACCTGAAGTATTGCAGAAAAAAATCGGGGTATATGCAATCTTTAATCAAGAAAAAATCCTGCAATTTGTGGGATACTCCCGTGATGTATATATGAGCCTAAAACAGCATTTAGTCCGCCAGCCACAATTATGTTATTGGGTAAAATATCACACTATTGAACGCCCCAGTCGCACGATTTTAGAAAATATTGAGAAGGCTTGGATTACAGAAAATGGAAGTACGCCTATTGGCAATGGAAAAGATAAAGAAAAGTGGACTCAAGCCATAGATGTTAAAGCCTTAATTACTCCAGAAGAACAGGCTGAATATGATAATCCAGTGAATGACGAAATGGCAAAAATTAAAATTATTAAAAATGTCGCTAGGCGAGTGGAAGCAGATATTTTGCAGGTTTTGGCACAGCGAGGTTTACAAATACAAATTCGCTTTAATCCTAAGTTGAAAGAATCAGGTTTATTAGATTTAAAATAGTATATTAAAACCCCAACTTTTTGCAAAAGTCGGGGTTGTAAAATTTTCTATGTTTAACAAGGCATTTATTCACAGAAAATAGTATTGATATTACTCAACTCAAACCAGGTGCGATCGCCAATAATACCATCGATAAATAATCCAGTTTGCTTCTGGAGGTTTTTAACTGCGGTTTCTGTAATTGGACCAAAATCACCATCAAGCTCCCCTTGATAGTATCCACCAATAGCCAGTCTTGCCTGAACTTTTTCTACTAATTCACCCTTACTGCCTTGCTTGAGAATTGGCATATCTACTGGAGCACCTTTGTAAAGCGATCGCCAAGTGCAATCGTCTACAATACCATCTTCTACAAGGAACTTCATACTTTGGTAGAGGATAACGGCTTGTTTGGTGTTTGCACCAAAAATGCCATCAATTACTTCTTCCCCCGGAAATACGCAAGCATCTTGCTCATTTAAGTAGACAAAAGCTCGATGGGGTAATAATAATTTTTGTAATTCTTTGACTGCTTCACCCCGAGAACCTTCTTTAAGTATGGAGTTTGTAATTTTTGTAGAAGATGTCATGGTTATGACTCCTAATATATTTTGACTCTGATTTTTTATAGGCAATACAAGGGATGGCAAATCCTGTTGACAAATATGCTCCAGTCCCTTGTATATAATGTTTTCAGAGTTAACTACAAAAATCCGTGAAAGTATTTCCGATGACAGTTATTTTTCTGTCACAACTACAACTTGATGGTAACAGTTTTGACTTCAGTGTAATGCTCTAAACCATATTCACCTAGTTCTCTGCCTATACCAGATTGCTTGAAACCACCGAAAGGTGCAGCAGCATCAAAGACATCAAAGCAATTTACCCACACCGTACCAGCACGGACATTATTCGCAATTGTGTGCGCCTTGGTAATATCTTGAGTCCATACAGCCGCGGCTAGACCATACATAGTATTATTTGCCCGTTCAATGACTTCATTAATGTCTTTAAACTTGATGATACTCATCACTGGACCAAAAATTTCTTCCTGGGCAATTTGCATATGATCCTTAACGTCGGCAAATACCGTCGGTTGAATAAAGAAACCGCGATCGCCAAGCCTATGACCACCACATAACATTTGTGCCCCTTCTCGCATTCCCGACTCGATATAGCCTATTACTTTATCAAACTGGTCTTGATCTACTTGGGGCCCTTGTTCTGTATTGGATTCAAAGGGGTCGCCCACAACCCGGCGTTGGGCACGTTCTACACTCTTGGCGACAAACTCGTCATAGCATCTTTCTTCCACAAACAGCCGCGAACCCGCACAGCAACACTGTCCTTGGTTAAAGAATAAAGCTTGGTGGGAACCTTCAATGGCTGCATCCATATCGGCATCGGCAAACACAATGTTGGGACTCTTACCTCCCAATTCCAAAGATACCCGTTTCAGGTTACTTTTGGCCGCTGCTTCCATGACCAAATGTCCAACTTCCGTAGAACCAGTAAACGCCAGTTTATCAATATCCATGTGATTAGCGATCGCAGCCCCGGCCGTTGGTCCGTATCCCGATAGCAAATTCACCACACCCGGAGGAAAACCCGCCTCAATAATCAACTCACCTATGCGTAAAGCTGACAAGGGAGTTTGTTCAGCAGTTTTCATGACTACAGTATTGCCAGTTGCTAAAGCTGGGCCTAGCTTCCAGGCCTGCATGAGTAGGGGGAAGTTCCAGGGGATAATCTGCCCAACCACACCCACGGGTTCATGGCGGGTATAGCAGAAGTAAGGACCGTTTATGGGAATAGTCTTTCCTTGTACTTTATCTGCCCAGCCTGCATAATAGCGATAACAAGCAATGACTAACCCCAAGTCACCATAGGAATTTTTTAATGGCTTGCCGTTATCTAAGGTTTCTAACTGGGCTAATTCGTCAATATTCTGCTCAATTAAATCCGCCAGCTTGTACATTAATTCACCCCGGCGAGTGGCAGACATTTGCCGCCATTCTCCACTGTTAAAAGCCATGCGAGCTGCTTTTACCGCCTTATCTACATCTGGAGCATCAGCTTCTGCAACATCACAAATGGTTTCCCCTGTGGAGGGGTTAATAGTTTCAAATCTACGACCGCTGACACTATCTACCCACTCATTGTTAATCAGCAGTTTGGTGGGACCAATTTTTACCTGTTGCTCTGGTCTTTTTACCGTAACCATCAGGTCCTCCTCAAGCTTTTTTCAAAAATTCTTATCAATTTACAAATTACGGAAATAAGCGGGAATTATAGCAATTTTCCAGCTGAATTTCCCTAGTTTTTGATTGTTCTAATCACCATGTTGTCTGAGATACAACAACCATACTGTATTTTTTAACATATTATTCAATTTTGCTTTACATAAAGTTTACAGAATTTAGTGCAAAGCTCATTTCTTGAGACAATTTCAATATAAAATATGTTTATTCTTCTGTTTCTTAAACCATTAACTTGGCTAATCGAAGGCATCCGCACCGAAAAGGCGAATCACTTAACCATAATCAGCAGGATTAGTTATCTTTAAGCAAAAATAATTATTATGGAACTTCTTGATCGTATAACTCTCAATCCTAAAGTAATGAATGGTAAACCGACCATTCGCAATATGCGCTTTTCGGTGGCACAAATGCTGGAATTATTGGCTGGGGGGATGAGTTTTCAGGAAATCCTAAATGATTATCCTTATATCGAAAAAGAAGACATTCAAGCTAGTCTAAAATACGCTGCTCTTATTGCAAATGCGCGAACCATCCGAACTCTCAGTGTATGAAATTCATTGTGGATGTGGATACGCAATTGCCACCTCGATTGGCTACATACTTGACAGAGCAAGGATATGATTGTGTTCACACGACTGATTTTGAAGATGGACATCTATTGGGAGATGATGAAATCATTCTCATTGCTACAGAGCAAGATCGAACGGTTGTTACAAAGGATTCGGATTTTTCAGAATATTTTCTACTCAGAGGTGCTCCACCAAAAGTTTTGTTGATCGAATTTGGGAACATTGGGAATACTCAGTTGATAGCATTATTTGATCAATATTTTCATGAAGTGATTGCTGCCTTTGAGAGTGATAGTGAATTGGTCATTTTTCGGCGAGATGAAGTTATTGCTTATTGAATGAAACATAAAAATTTACTAACATAAGGTAAATATTTTTAACGGCTTTTTAATACAATTATTACAGGCATTAGACCAAAAACTTCATAAAAATTATGTTTACTCACGCTAACAAAACGCAGCAAAATAAAACGACATCGGCGGCTAGTAAACTTGCTCAGAAGCAGACTAGTGGTACTTCTAGTTTTCAGCTTGTAGATAATCGACCTGAAGCCATTGCTCAAAGAAAACTGCAAGAGATGGCGAATAATAGCCCGCAGACCAAACAAGCGTCTCAGTTACAGGCTTTTGCTGCAAATCATCCTGCTCAACAACAGCAACCCAGTCAGAAAAAAGCAAGCTCGGAATCTGGTCGAAGGGTGGGAAGAGTGAAGCCCACTATACAAATGACAAGGGGAGATGATGCAGGGTTGGAGAGGGAAGGAGATGTGCTTGAGGTGGGGAAACATTATAGAGTAACCGTTAGCGGACACAAAATGAAATTTGATGATATTGTAATAATTACAGATGATAAAAATGTGCCCGATGGGTATGTAAATGTGAAAAGGGCGACTAATCCAAAAGAGCAGGGATTAGTAAAGAGCGATCATCTAAAAAAACTAAGTTTATCAGAGGGTAGGCAAGATAATAGCCTTATAGGTCATCACACCGTATTCAGAGCACCAGGTGGTACACCAAATACCCGCATGGAAGTGGGTATTGGTGAGGAGGTGAGGTTTCAGAGTGATATAACTAGAGACTGGTTTGCAACATCGGGGCAGTTGAATAAGAAAAAAGGGAGAAGAGTGCAGTGGAAGGCTCCTGATAAAGAAGGCTCTTCGGAAATAGGTTTTAATAATAGTGACGGTAGTAAAAAATCGATTAAGATTTCTACTATAGTGCCTACCGGAATTTCAGTTATAAATAAGACAAATCTCGATGACAGATACCCTGCGGATATGGCTGGTGTAGGTATGTATTTGCAACTAGAGTTATTGCCGAAAACGGTTTCATTTGGTAACGTTATGTACCAAGAAGGACCAGGAGAAGCAGAAGGAATTACTGGATATTATATGCAGGTTGACTCTAAAACATTGGAGCATCAACCAACTATTGGGTGGGGTAAGGTACATGAAGATAATTATATGGGGGGGGACAATGTAACTACACCATTTGACGGGGAAAAAGGACCATATAGCTTTGGTATATTTCTATGGGAATGTCCATTCTACTATAAAGAAACATCCTCTGATCCTTCGGACAATCATAAATTAGATTACATCCAAAAATTTATTATGCACGACCAGACAGGCAAAATGACAGTAGAAAAATTCGGTGAAAGTCATACAAGAACTCCACAAGGCATAAAACGGCCGAAAAGCTAATACTTATTCTCAGCTTTATTACCCATATCAAACCCAATTTACTCGATACATTTTTAATTCGTAATCCATCCCTAGGGCGAGGATATACCAAATTTAGTGCGATCACTCTTGTAGGGTGCGTTAATGAAATGTAACGCACCACAGATATAATAAAATGAAGTCAAACATTATCAAGATTGATTATGATACAAAATATTAACGTTGAAGGATTAAAACCAGAGCAAATTAAAGAGATACAAGCTATGGTAGAAGCATTCAAAGCCAAAAATCAAACTAATAAAAATGAACCTGAGATTGATATGATTGAATACTTATTAGAAAATCCTATTCATGTTGATAATTTAGAGTTTATGAAACGGGAAGATATTTATGACATAAACCAATAATCATCTGTGTTTTGTCGATATCTAATACTTGGCTTTATGGTTTTTCAACAGATAAAAAAGAAGAAACCAAAAGATTATTAGCCAAACAGTTAATCAAAGTAAAATACATCATTATTAGCACACAAGTCATCAATGAAGTTTGTCGGAATTTGCTCAAAAAACATAGAATTGATGAACAAAGTGTCTTAAATTTAATTAGTTCATTTTATCGTAAATATCAAGTTATTTCATTTAATCTTAACATTCTTGCAACTGGGTCAAATCTTCGCACTCAATATAATATTTCATTTTGGGATAGTTTAATTATCTCTTGTGCATTATCAGCAGGTGTAAATATCCTGTATTCTGAAGATATGCAAGACGGCTTAATTGTCGATAAAAAACTTACTATTATTAATCCTTTTAAATAGTGCGATCGCTGAATCTCCCGTCCCCCTCAACAAATCGTCTGAATTACTCATGAACCCAACCCAACGCGATAAAAACGCAGACTGCATCGATCGCGAACTCAGTTGGTTTAGCCAGATATTAGAACATCGGTTTCAGCTTCGTACTGAGGGAAAAAAAGCGCAAAGAGATTTGTTCAACTTAATTGGGCCCCCAGAATTGCCAGAGACAGATATACCCTACGCCGAAGTAATACATAAATTCAACCTACAACCCGCCGAACGGCTAATACTTATTCTCAGCTTTATTCCCCATATCAAACCCAATTTACTCGATACATTTTTGATACGTAATCCATCCCTAGAGCGAGGATATACGGAATTTGGTGGGTTGATGGGAAATTCCCACGGTGGCTTTTTACCAACCTGTGAAACAGCCATGTTTTTATTAGCCGATGACAACCTCTCGGCTCGACTTGATTACGATCGCCTGTTCAGGAGCGATCGTATTTTATTCGCCCAGGGAATCCTTTACCTGGATCATCAACACTTCAACGAACCACCATTATCTGCCGCACTCCATCTGAGTCCAGAGTATCGCCAGCGCATCATAACCGGACAATCCTATACTCCCACCTTTAGTTCAGTATTTCCTGCTCAACCCATTACAACCAACTTAGAATGGGATGATCTCGTACTCGATCCAAGCACGCAAGAACGGATTGATGATATCCTCACTTGGGTTCAAAACAAGGATGTTCTGATGGACCAATGGAATTTGAAACAGCATATTAAGCCCGGTTTTCGCAGTCTTTTTCATGGTCCACCTGGAACGGGAAAAACCATGACTGCCTGCTTACTAGGAAAAAAGTCCGGTTTACCTGTGTTTCGGGTCGATGTTTCTCAAATTATTTCCAAGTACATTGGCGAAACCGAAAAGAATCTCGCCAGACTCTTCGATCAAGCTGAAAATCAAGATTGGATTCTGTTTTTTGATGAAGCAGACTCCCTATTTGCTAAACGGGTTGAGAGCACAAATTCCAATGATCGTGCTGCCAATCAAGAAATATCCTACCTATTGCAGCGCATTGAAGACTATTCTGGTCTAGCAATCATGGCAACCAATTTGAAATCTAATTTAGATGAAGCATTTGCACGCCGTTTCCAATCCATGATTGAGTTTTCCATACCAGATGCCAAGCAACGTCTGCAATTATGGCAGAATAGTTTCACGAACAAGCCATTCGATATTGCCGAAGAAGTGGACTTTGAAAAGTTGGCCAATGAGTACAAGATGACGGGTGGCAATATTATTAATATTCTACAATATGCCTGCATCAAGGCAGTTAAACGAACACCACCAAAAATCTACGAGGATGATTTGCTCACAGTAATTCGTCGCGAGTTGTATAAAGAAGGCAGGCAAAATAACCGGAATGCACTTAGATGGATGTGAGTATAATTCGTAATTCGTAATTTGTAATTCGTAATTATTGCCCCATAAATAGGGCTTGCTGTTCGCGTAGCGTAGCGTTAGCTATAAAAGTCTTTTGGTGGGGGTATGGAATAGGGAACAGGAGACAGGAGACAGGGGACAAGTAGGGGCGGGGTTTCTCCGCCTTTGAGAACAAGGGATAAGGGACAATTTCAGCCTATTTTTTATCATCAAAAATTGACAGATGCAAGGATTTTCAACCTAAAATCCTAATCCCCGATCATTCAGCGATCATGAAATTAAATTAAGGCTTTCAATAAAGCTTGCAATTTTAACTGAATTTCTGCCAATTCCTTATCCGGATCTGAACCCGCCACAATACCAGCACCAGCATACAATCTGGCGCGATTACCATCTATTAATGCAGAACGAATACCAACAATAAATTCACAATTTCCCTGGGCATCTACCCACCCTAATGGTGCAGCATATAAGCCCCGCTCAAAACTTTCATAGCAACGAATTTCCGTACAAGCGATATCTGGTAATGTTCCGGCTACTGCTGGGGTAGGATGCAATTGAGCCACTATTTTTAAGGGATGTACATTAGCTGGGACAATGGCACTAATTGGTGTCCATAAATGCTGAATATTAGACAGCTGTCGCAAGCGTGGTGCTAGCACTTGGGGTGACAGACCCAGTTGAGATAAACTTTGAGTAATAAAATCAATGACTAATGTATGTTCGTGCCTTTCTTTTTCACTATTAAGTAAACTTTCAGCATAAGTAGCATCCTCTATAGCCGTTGTCCCCCTAGGAGCAGAGCCAGCTAATGCATCTGTAATCAGTCGTTTTTGAGAAATACAAATTAATCTTTCTGGACTAGCTCCAATAAAGTTTTGACCTTTGCCATTACTTGTGGAAAAGATATAACAATTTGGGTGTAATTGTCTGAGGGTATCTAATGATTTAAATAAATCAAATTCACGATGGGAAATTACATCTAACGCATTTGCTAAGACGATTTTTCTAATTTTCTTGGCTTGAATTTTGTTTAATGTTGATAATATGGAAATTTTAAATTCTTCAGATCCAACTACATATGCTTGGCGAAATTTATTTTCTTGCGGAATAAAAATCGGATAGCTATCTTTGAATGAATTTATAAGATTAATTTTTTCCCACAAGGACTGCAATAAATTAGTAATCTTTATCCCAGGAGAAATGATTAAATTGGCTAGTAGTATGCATTGTTCTTTTTTGACAGTAATTTGCCAACGGGGTAAAAATATAGTGGCTGGATAAAAAGGATAATCTAATTGTTCATTTTCATGAAAAAAACTAAATCCACAAAAAAAGTAAGGTTCAGTATATGATAAATTATGCAGCGCAAATTTACTAATCTTGCTAATAGCATTTTGAATAAATTCCTCTGCTTTCCCAAACCTTCCTTGCCCAGAATTTTCTTGTTTAATGACAGCATCAATGGCAACTATTGCCTCTTGATTAGCTTGATTTTCCCAATAAAAATTAAGCTGATTTGCCTTTGACATTTTTTTGAAGACAACTAGGGGATCTACTAAGTCAACTTCTAGAGAAATACTGGCAATTTTTGTACAATTATTTTGTCGGCAATTGTGCTGAATAGATAATAGAAATTGGTATAGTTCCTTGTTGTATACAAAAAAATCGGCAGGGCATGGTGAAACTGTCATGGATCTGAAAATAGTTAATTTTTTTGAAGTTATCTTTCTAAACAGTGGTAAATCATGGTCGTATTTTTACAGGTAGCATAAATAGAGGCTTTTTTACTAGATAATTGAAAAGCATGCCGGGGTCAAATTTTCCCAGCTCAACATAGCTATATTGCCTCGTTTGTGCTAGTTCAGGCAATATGCTGTCTAAATACGGCTTAACCAATTGCAGCCTACTAGGGTGTGTTTTGACTGTTACTAAAATCAAATAGCTGCCAATATTAGGTTCTACTTAAGGGCAACAATTGCAACTGATGACTACAAAACAAATTTCATCTGACAATCAAAAATTATGGTTGGCGGCTATCAAACCGCCAATGTATAGTGTGGCGATTATGCCTATCTGGATCGGAACGGCTGTGGCTTTTGCGGAAACAAAAAATTTCTCCATCGCCATTTTTGTGACCTTTGTAGTTGCTGCAATTTTAATTCTGGCTTGGGAAAATCTCAGCAATGATGTTTTTGATGCAGAAACGGGTATTGATACGAATAAGCACCATTCCCTAGTTAATTTAACTAGTAATAAGAAATTAGTATTTTGGTTGGGAAATGGCTGTTTAGCTTTGGGCTTACTTTTGATACTAGCAATAGCTGCTTGGCAAAAAGACTTAACTGTAATTGGCATAATTTTACTTTGCTGTGTTTTAGGATACCTCTACCAAGGACCGCCATTCCGCTTGGGATATCGGGGTTTGGGGGAAGTTCTTTGCTTTTTTGCCTTTGGTCCGTTGGGTATTGGTGCTGCTTACTACAGTCAAACCCAGAGTTGGTCATGGATGAGTTTAGCAGCTTCAGTAATTGTTGGCATTGCTACATGTTTAATTTTATTTTGCTCCCATTTTCACCAAGTTGAAGACGATTTGGCCGCAGGAAAGCGATCGCCAATTGTGCGTTTAGGAACCCAAAGGGGCGCTCAAGTCTTATCTTGGTTTACTGGTAGTATTTATGCTTTTAATGTTTTATTTGTGGCTGTGGGAATTTTCCCCATGTGGACATTACTGAGTTTTTTGAGTTTACCCTTTGCCTGGAAGTTGTGTAATCATGTGCAACAAAATCACAACCAGCCAGAAAAAGTCAGTAATTGTAAATTCATTGCTGTAGCCTTGCATTTCTGTAGTTGCTTGGCATTTGGTTTTGGTTTTATTATTTCAGTCACGGTTAGTAGTTAAAAGAATAAGGAAGATGGGAAAAAATATTCTGGTTTACTCCCAACGGGAGAAACTGCACTAACGGCTTGGGAAATTCTATGGAACAAGGGATATCGCACCTTCAAATAGAAAATTGCAGTGGATACTACTGCTTATGAGTTGGAAATTTTTCACCTGTGGCAGAATTGCAGTCAATATTGACATTAAACCATGATTATCAAACTGCGATCGTCTTAGGGCGGCTCCTTCGGAGCATCGCATTAGATGAGTCTGTAGCTACTTTAAACCAACTTATGGACTGTTATGAAGGAGGTTGGCGGGGTATTTTCACGATTAAGCCGGGAATAGCTGGCTCTCCATCCCGTTTACGTCAATTTTGCCAACTCTATAAAATTGATACCGTGTTTTCATCGGTGATGGAAACTGCAATTGGCAGACAAGCTGCACTGCAAATCGCTACGGAATTAAGCACTCAACCCGGAGCATTTGGTTTTGGTATCGATAGCTGGTTTACTGAAGATGAGGAGACTTGGCTACAGGATTTATGGCGACACCTTTAGAACATTTAAAATATATTAGCAATGAACATTGGTTAATTGGTATTGATAGCCAGGAATTACAGCAACTAGCGACGGAATTTTATTTAGAATTAACGCCATATTTACAAGAGTCAAATCCACCGAAAATTATTTTAGCCCAACCAAATCCAGTCAAATTTTTAGCAGGTTTTATTGCGGCTTGTACTGCTAAATTTCCCATTTTTATTTGTAATCATAGTTGGGGAAAACAGGAATGGCAACAAGTGTTGGAGTTAGTACAACCAGATATTATTTGGGCACCAGAGAACATCATTTTTTCGCAAATAATAACATGGCAAAATACAGCCATGGCAAGTCAAAAATCTATCCCCAATCGGATTATGATTCCCACTGGTGGTTCTTCTGGTCAAATTAAATTTGCCATCCACACATGGGGTACATTCACGGCATCAGTACAAGGATTTACCACATATTTTAATTTACATCAAGTAAATTCTTTTTGTATATTACCCCTCTATCATGTGAGTGGTTTAATGCAGTTTATGCGTTCTTTTTCTACTGGTGGTAAACTAGCGATCGCTGATTGGAAAAATTTAGAATCAAGT
>JAAUYD010254362.1_pt1 | contig 12965 bp, 8 predicted proteins | sample 7278101 | NCBI WGS metagenome assembly JAAUYD01 (sample SAMN14350128, study PRJNA611818) | marine sediment metagenome | isolation source: surface marine sediment (0.6m) | place: French Polynesia: Moorea | collected 2018-08 | reverse complement strand
GGCAGCCGAAAAATCAGCTTCGAACAGTGCCACTGCGGCTGAATTGAAAACATTCTGATATCGATCCTTTGATGCCAGTAGTTCCTGTTCAACTTTTTTTCTGGATGCAATGGCAAGCAGCAAAGCGATTATGATGATTGACATGGAACTGAAAATAATCAGGGCCGACCAGAAAAACTGTTGGTTCTGCGAATAAAAGGTCTTCGGTTGATTCACGATGCGACTGCCGGCCGGCAATCGTGACCTTTTCAAACCAAACCGTTCGAGTTGCAGATAATCGAACATGTATTGGTTGGGGCTCTGTTTAATTACAGGTAGATTTTCGACCTTCTGTCCCTCAAAGATATCCAGTACGAGATTGGCGGCCTGTTGCCCCTGTAAGGTACCCCTGGTCAGCATGCCTCCCACGATTCCGTGGCCGAGATTAAATTCCCAGAAGGAGTACATGGGGGCACGGCTATGCTCTGAAATGAGTCGTGAGCTTTCTTCAAAAGAGAAGAACTCTCCGTTTCGGTCCTTGGTAAAGACCAGCCACAAGACAATCTCCTGGGAGGATAATCCGCTGACATACCTTTGAATTTCCCCCATGGTATGATTATCCAGAATCGTAATTTCTACGGGTCGTTGGATATTGAGAACAATTTCCTTCAGACGTTTTTTATTGGCTTGGCCGCTGACGGTTTGATCGCTGATAGCGATCAGGCGTTTGGCTTGGGGTTGAAGATCCAATGCCGTGTCAATTGTCGCCAGGATGTCGAAGGATTCGAGTACCCCGGTAAACTGAGGTTTCCCTGACAGCATTTCATCTTCAAAATAATTAACGCCGCAGAAGATGATAGGTGTATCGCCAAACAGCTCGGTATGATTTTTTAGAAGAAATCTAAAAGCATGGTCGTCTGAGGAGATAATGGCATCAAAGGAACGGTTTTGATACTTGATCCGGTAAAGATCGATCAACTGCTCGATATAGGCTTGATTGGATATGCGCTTGGTATCCATATAGGCATATTCAACCTCAATTCGCTGGTCTGACGTTGCGAAAGTCTGTTCGATGCCCTGGGTGATGGCGTCTGTCCAGGTGAGGCCTTTGTGATAGGAATGCAATACCAGCACCTGCTTGTGTTGGTCGGCCCAGGCTGAAGTAACCGGCAATCCAATGGGTGAAAAGAGGATGAATGTATATATAAATATAATATATCGGGTGTTTATGAGCCTGCCTAAAAGCATCGCAGTGATCAGTTCCATTTGCAGAGCGTAGTGGTCGTCCAATCCAGATTCGCATCATGCCCATTATTGGAGATGTCGAATTACCCCTATCAAGACTACTGAACCCAAGCCGTTCGCTTGGGTGTTTTATCGGCAATCGGCATGAAAACTTTACCAGGCCGCTTGGGGTACCGGTTGCCATCTTCTAACGATCTATTATATAACCCCCCCCGGTCGCATAAAAATGAAACCGCCCACAGGGATTCAAACAACCGGGGGAAGATGATAATGAAAACAGCCATTCAAGCGGTTACGTTGTTATTGATCGGCATTTTTTGTTTAGGGGCCGGTCCCGCCAAGGAGCACCTATTGGCCGGTGCTACCATGGGAACGACCTACCACATCAAAATAATCGCCCCTCCTACCGATGACATGGCGGAGATCCAAAAACGCATCGACCTGCGTTTGGAGCAGCTGAACCAGTCAATGTCCACCTACCGAAGTGAGAGTGAGATCAGCCGGTTCAACAAGCACAAGACCCAGGGGCAACCGTTTATCGTATCCCCCGATTTTTTGAAGGTCATGTTAGCCGCCGACGCCATACATAGGATGACGGCCGGGGCGTGGGACGGAACGGTCTACCCCTTGATGGCGCTGTGGGGATTCGGAAGCTCCGAGGCCATTGATTCGATTCCTTCCAGTGCTGCCATCGAAAAAACATTGGAGAAGGTGGGGTTTCGACTCATTGAGGTTTCGGATGAAGGATTCCTGAAAAAAAACCACCCCCATGTGACGGTTGATCTCGGCTCCATCGCCAAAGGCTACGGCGTGGATGTGATTGCTCGGTTGATTCAAGATCTTGGATACCGCCAATATTTGGTAGAGATCGGCGGCGAGGTATATGCATCCGGACGGCGTCAAGACGGAAAGCCATGGAAGGTCGGTGTCAATCGGCCGGCCAAAAGTGCATCTCCTACCGATGTCTATAAATCGTTCAGTCTCGAGAATCGCGCCATGGCCACCAGTGGTGATTATCGCAACTATGTTGAGATCGACGGACGCGCCTATTCCCACATTATCGATCCGAGGACCGGCTATCCGGTCAACAGCGGTGTGGTGAGCGCCACTGTCATTGCCCCCAATTGTACCATGGCCGACGGTTTGGCAACCGCCTTGATGATTATGGGACCTGAGGATGGTGTGGCTTTGCTGAACAGACTTAATAACGTGGAGGGGCTTATCGTCGTACGCCGGGCAGACGGTACCCTGGTGGATCATTGGTCCAAAGGGATTCTGCGCAGCAAAAAGCCCTAATCCTGCTGCGTCCAAATCCATTTTTTGGAAATACCGCTGGTAATTCACAGGGGACTGCATCCGTAATACTTCACCATACACAATGTCATCACCTTAAATACCGCTCGGGGCTTGATCCCTGATTAGGCCATGGTTATGGTGAAGATCACTGTAAGACGCGATTTTGAATATTTAATAATAACCACCACAACCATTGGGTGAAGCCGTCATGCCCCTCCTGGAAGCCCGCAACTTATGCAAATCTTATGAGGTCGATCACCGTGTCATCTCGGTGCTGAAAGATGTTGACCTGAAGGTCGAGGCCGGTAATTTTGTCGTAATCAGCGGCAGCAGCGGCAGCGGCAAGACAACCCTGCTGACACTGCTGTCTGGTTTGGACCGTCCCACCGCAGGTCAGGTGTTGATCAACAGCCAGGATATCTCCGGTGCTACCGAAGAGGAGTTGGCACCCCTAAGAAATAAAACCATCGGATTTGTGTTTCAATCCTTTCACCTGGTGCCCTCCATGACGGCCATGGAAAACATTATGTTTCCAGCTGAACTGCGCGGGGATCATGATGCCGGCAAGCGTGCCGAAAATTTGCTTGAGATCGTGGGCATGGGCCATCGGCGCGATAATCTGCCCAGCCAGCTTTCCGGAGGCGAGAAGCAGCGCATTGCCCTGTGCCGAGCCATGATCAATCGCCCCAAATTGTTGTTTGCCGACGAACCCACCGGCAACCTGGATTCTGAAAACGGCAAGGTGGTGCTCCAACAGCTCATCGATCTGAAAAACGAGCACAGCGCTACCCTCATATTGGTGACCCACAATCCGGATATCGCCCGGGCTGCGGATCGGGTGGTGTCGTTGCAAGATGGTCGGATCGTTGGGTAATATTATGCGACAACTCAACTTGATCATACGCCAGGTCCGACGCTCTTCCAAACAGGCGGTGTTATTTGTGCTTTGTGTGGCACTATCGCTGACCACGCTGACTGCTTTTAGCGGCTTCGCTGCCAGCGTAGGTCGGTCATTGCTCAATGATTCCCGAAAATTACATGCCGCTGATGTCATAGTTAGATCTTACGACCCCATTTCAGCCCCCCTGGATCAGGCCATTGGGCAGCTTGTGGCCGGCAACCAGGTGGCGCGAGCCAATGTCCATCGGTTTTTAAGTGTGGTTCGTGCATCGGATGAGGATGCCTCCGTGCTGGCGGGGCTCAAGGTGGTGAGCCCCGGGTACCCCTTTTATGGTCATGTGGGATTGGCGTCGGGGCGGCCATTCAATGAAATGCTGGCACCGGGTCACTGCATTGTGGCCCAAACCCTTTTGGATCGCATTGGCGTTAAGGTGGGCGATCGCCTCAAAGTCGGCTTCACTGACCTTACGATTGCCGATGTAGTGGTTTCCGAGCCGGACCGGCCCTTGAATTTCTTCTCTTTCGGCCCCAGGGTTTTTATTCACGATGATGACTTGGAGGCCTTGGGGCTGATCTCAAAAGGCAGTCGTATCCGTCGGGAGGTGCTGCTGAAGGTCATTGATCCGGTGCGGATGGATGACATTGTGGGTCAGTTAAAGCGTGCGGCAATCAAAGACCAAGAGCAGGTGGACACCTATCGAACGGCCGGAACGCGCATCAAGCGCTTTTTGGAAAATTTCTTCTTCTTTTTAAAGCTGGTGGGACTGTTCATTCTTCTCATGGCCGGTTTGGGTATACAAGGCACCCTGGCGGCCCTTATAAAGGAGAAGCAGCAAACCGTCGCCATCATGAAGGCTGTGGGCGCCACCAATCGTTATATCGTACGCCATCTTCTCGGGCTTGTGGGATTGCTGGGCGTTGCCGGAACCGCCATGGGAATTTTTTGCGGCATATGGGTTCAAAAAGCCTTGGGATGGACCATGGCGCCATTTCTACCCGCCGACCTAAATCTCTCTATTTCTTGGGATGGCGTGATAGAGGGTGTTGTGCTCGGATTTGTGGTCGTGATGGTGTTCTCCTACTTGCCGCTGACCCGCGTCAAAGAATTGCGTCCCATGATGATCTTCAGGAGAGAGCCCCCCGCGGAATCGCGCCGTAAGCCGGCATATATGGCCGGATCGCTGGTATTGATCTTTTTTTTCGTTCTGGTGCTACGGCATATGCAGGACGTCCGCTTCGGATTCTATTTTGTTGGCGGTATCAGCGCACTTATTCTGGCTGCCGCCGTTCTGACCCAAGTGCTGCTTTGGGCCATCGGACGGCGCCGGTTATCGTATCTGACGCTGCGGCAAGCTATCAAAGGGCTCTTTCGCAAAGGCAATGCGACACGTTCGACCATCGTTACCTTAACGGTATCTTTGTGCGTGATTTTTGCCAACTACTTCATTGAAAAAAACCTGGACGCCGCCTTTGTCCAATCCTACCCGGAAGAGGCGCCCAACGCCTATTTTGTCGATATACAGAAAGATCAGAAGGATGCCTTTATCCATGAAGTGGGCCGCGACGTGACCCTCTACCCCATTGTGCGTGCGCGGGTCACCGCCATCAACGATCTGGCCGTCAATCGAGATCAGGAGCGCAAGAAGCGGCGGGATAACTTCTCCCGGGTTTTCAACCTGACCTATCGTCAAAAGCTGCTGGCAGACGAAAAATTGATTAAAGGAAAAAGTCTTTTTCAAGAGGATTGGCCCGATTTGCAGGTCTCTATCCTCGATACCGTGGCTGAGATGCGTCCCATGACCGTGGGCGATACCATCAGCTTCAAGATCCAAGGGGTTCCGCTAAAGGCGCGCATCTCCAGCATCCGCACCCGCAACCGTTCATCCTTCAGCCCATTCTTCTACTTCGTCTTTCCCGAGAAAGTGCTGGCCCAGGCGCCTCGGACCTATTTTGCTGCCCTGAAGATACCACCAGAGGAGTTGGGGCCATTGCAAAGTCGTGTGGTATCGCGATTTCAGAATATCAGCATCATCGATCTTTCCCAGACCATAAGTGTCTTTACCCGGTTGATGAACCAACTCTCCAGCATCATCCGCGGCTTCAGTATTTTCAGTATCGGTGCCGGTTTATTGATTTTGATCAGTGCCATTTATGCGACGCGCACCGAACGCATGGTCGAAGCGGTCTACTATAAGATTCTGGGAGCCGGAAAGAGTTTTGTCTTCAACGTTTTCGCTTTGGAGAATCTCCTCATCGGATTCCTGAGCAGTCTTCTCGCGGTGGGCATGGCACAGGTTGGTGCGTATTGGGTGTGCACCGTTAAACTGGATATCGATTATCATCCGTTCGTCCTGCCTTCTCTGGGCATGGTCCTGGCAACTTTGGTCCTGGTCGTGGCTGTGGGGTTGGCGGCTTCAAGATCCATCATGGAAAAACGCCCAGTTACCTATTTAAGGGAGCAAACCGATGGGTAAATACATCGCAAAATTCCGCTTCGGGTCGCTGTTTCGCAATAGGTTCAGTGCCGGTATAATATTATTGGGTGTATTTCTTTTGTGCGGCGGCTGCAACGCTGATCCGCCAATCGTTGAGAAAACCTTTACCCCTGCAAAAGAAAATCCGCCGACTTTTGAAGGCACCATCGTGGCCGTTGGCGACAGCCTCACCGCAGGTCTGGGGGTTGACGAGGCATCGGCTTATCCGGCTATGTTGGAACGTAAGCTGCAGGCCGACGGCTATAACTACCGTGTGGTCAACGCCGGCGTCAGCGGCGAGACCTCCAGCGGAGCGCTTTCCCGGATTGAATGGGTCATCTCCTCTCTCAAACCCGACATCGTGATTTTGGAAACAGGCGCCAATGATGGCCTGCGCGGTATCGACCCCAACCTTCTGGAAAAAAATCTGGATCAGATTTGTACCGTGCTAAAGCAGAATAATATCCAGATACTTTTGACGGGCATGGAAATGCTGCCCAATTTGGGGCCTGAATACATCCAGGCCTTTTCAACTATTTATCCGCGGGTGGCCCAGAAACACCAAGTGGTGTTCATGCCCTTCTTTTTGAAGGATGTTGCCGGGAACATCCAGCTGAACCAGCCTGATCGAATTCATCCTACTGTCAAGGGCTATGAGTTGATCACGGCAAACATCTACCCCTATGTCGTGGAGACCATCGAAAGATTTCGCAAAGCGCATAGATCGCGATAAAGCATGTGGCCTGAGTCCTGACTCGATGGGGTGAGTCCATAGCTCCTTCTTAACGCCGGATGAAAAAATTAAAAATCTACGGTTCTGGGTAGTACACGGCTTTTAGAGAAGATTCCCATATGATGACAGTCCCGTCTCCTGCGAGCTTCAGGCTATTCAGGAAAAAAGTCTTTGTGCCGGCACTGTCCACGTGGAATGTCCGGCTCACTTCGACGGGTATGAGACCCTTGCGTTCTATTGATCCGGATGGCCCCCCTTTGGGCTCCGGATCATCATTTTGGGAAGAGTACTGAAAAGAATTCTGCATCGTGCAATCTCCGGCAGTATTGCCAATGTGCATCATTGCCATTTCACCCCCACCCTCTGAGTGGTGTTTCAATCCGATCATTGCCTGGGCCGTTACGGTGACTTCTCCGGGGCCCGGGACTTCAATGCGAACATAGCCGTCCTTGTGGTTGGTGCAGATATTATTATCAGGAATGATGGTCGTGGACCGGCCTCCGCCTTCTGAAACGATCGCATGGGCACATCCTAATAGAAATGTCATCCCAGCCAAGAAGGCAAATATTGATCTGCCATTTGGCCGCATGAAGATTGGCATTGCCACCTCCTTCTTCCAAATGATGGGCGTGTTGATGACGGTGTGCGCGAAACGAGTATAGGATGGAATTGGCGAGCGAAATGTGAGAGATGTCACATTGCAGGGAAATTCACGCTGTATGGCCAGCAGAAAAAGGCGTGCCAAAAGAGTTTGCTAATTGTTGGTGTGGAAAATTTATCACCGAGGTCTCTATATAACCGGTGCGGCAATACGGGAATTGATAATGCTGCAGCCGCATGCACGGCCAAGTTACCAACCGGGCGTAACCGGACAGGGCGATGAACATAGGATGACATTGCCCTGCCCGGTGTTTTTAAGGTTCAATCAGACTACGGGCCCAAAAAATCAGCCATTGCCTGAGCCCCTGCGGTGCCCCCGATATCGTTGAGAGTCACCCCTTGATGGGGCATGGTGTTCACAATCTCTGAAGCCGCTATACCACGCAGATCGAAGATCCTTGAGCCGTCAGGACCATGGCAGGCAGCGCAATTTGCGGAGTATAACGCAGCTCCATCCGGTCCGGCAGCCGTCGCCGTTATCGTCACTCGATCTGCGGCGCTGTTGACGGTGCCGTCATTGACCACCAATTGCACCACATAGTCTCCAGCCACATCGGGTGTGATAAACACCTGCTCAGTGTCGGCCGGATTCGGCAAGGTCGCGGTGCTTCCGGTCGGTCTGGAAACCAACGTCCAATTGTAGGTCAAGGCATCATTGTCCGGATCGCTGCTCCCTGAGCCATTCAACGTCACAATGGTGCCGGCGCTGACGGATTGATTCGGCCCGGCATTGGCCGTCGGTGCAGAGTTGGCGGTAGAGGCGGTAATGGTCACCGTTGCCGGCGAACTGGCCGTGGTCCCATCGTTGACGATCAATTCGACCACATAGGTGCCGTCCATGTCGGCGGTGAAGGTCGGATTGACATCGGCGGGGTTTGAAAGGACCGTGCTGCTGCCTGCGGGTGTTGATACCAGCCTCCAGGCGTAGGTGAGCGGATCGTTGTCGGCGTCGCTGCTGCCGCTGCCGTCCAGGGTCACCACTGAAAAGGTGGCCACGTTCTGATTCGGTCCTGCATCGGCTGTGGGCGCTGAATTACCCGAGGCAGCGTTGACGGTCACGGTTGCCGGCGAACTGGCGATTGTTCCGTCGTCGACGATCAGCTCGATCACATAGGTGCCGTCCACATCGGCGGTGAATGTGGGATTCACCTGGTTGGCATTGGATAGGGCCGCGCTGCTGCCGGCGGGAGCAGACGTCAACGTCCAGGCGTAGGTCAACGGGTCACCGTCCGCATCGCTGCTGCCGCTGCCGTCCAGGGTGACATTGGCCCCGGTGGTGACATTCTGATTCGGTCCGGCATTGGCGCTGGGCGCTGAATTGCCGGATGATGCCGTGATGGTCACAGTAGCTGGAGCACTGTCTGTTGAACCGTCGTTGACCACCAGTTCGACGACATAGATACCATCCACATCCGGAGTAAACGTCGGGTTGAAGAGGGTCATGTCCGACAGGGCCGCATTGCTGCCGGAAGGTGTCGTCACCAGGGTCCAGGCATAGGTCAAAGGATCATTGTTGGGATCACTGCTTTGGCCGCCGTCCAGGGTCACCACTGAACCGGTGGTCACATTCTGATTGCTGCCGGCATCGGCCATGGGCGCGGCATTCTGGCTGTTATCGACGACCTCCAGCTTGATTTTTTGGATAATCGTATTGCCATTGTCCAGGGTGTGGCTGGCCTGAATCATCACGGGGCCGGCTATTGTGCTGGTGAACGTAACCATTGCACGGCCGCGATTAAGGGCAGGGCTCGTATCGCTCAGCACGCCTTCGCCGTCAACAATGACCAGATCGATTTGGATTTTTTCATCTACCGATCGGCCCCACGCATTGGCGAGTTTTACATGGATCGTGGCGGCATCAACGCCATCGTTTAAGATGGAGACTTTGTCTGCCTTGACCATCAGATGGTGGAAACGGGACGGGCCTTTTGGGCAGACTTTTCCGAGATGACCGTCTCCGATCCCGTCAAACTCATCATCCCGGTCGTTGTCGGCGTCATCATCGTCTCTATCATCCAAGTCGTCGTCATCGTCTCCATCATCTTCGGACTCGTCCGAGTCGTCCGAGTCGTCCGAGCCTCGGCCATGACCATACGTGGTAAAGCTTGCCGTATCGAGCTTACCAGCCAGATAGGTGATATACTCCTCCACGGCGACATTGTTCTCCGGTGTATTGAATAGATCGAGGTTTTCGTCCACATTCAGGTTGACCATTGCAACGCCTTGGGTGTCATCTCCTGGGTCCTGTCCCAATTCAATTTCAAATGCTTCTTCGATTTTGGCAATGCAGGCCTGTACATCCGCTGCACTGGGCGCGGATTGCGTGTTGATGGCGCGGCGGGTGATCATTTTTGCCGCCACGGAACTCGCAGTAGACAAATACCGGGAGATACCTTGACCGGTGTTTTCCAAGTCTGCGGTACCGGGTATAATGCTCTCCAGTACAGGTGCCGGTTGTCCGCCCATGCTTCCGCCCGCACTTCTCAGAAGCAACGGCGTTTCGATGCCCTCCAGCGCGCCGGGATCGACCTTAAATTCAAACCCCCCGGATGGAGTGGTCAACACGGGCGCATTTTCTGCAATAATTTCGATCTGCGAACCATTTTCGCCGAAATAGTAGAGTTTGATCTCCGCGCCGTCAATGGGCCCTTTGATGGCGCTGCCACTGATCACGGAACTGGTGTCTGTTGCGGCCGAATTGCTGTTCTGACTCGAGCTGCTTCCACCGCCACAAGCGATTAACATTAGCGAACATAAGATGACTGCAAACAACAGTGCACATCTTCTCATTATGAAATTCCTCCCTTTGTTCAATGATTTTTACTGTGCCGTTAATTAGAACGATGCTTTACTTCAGCGCATCACAAATTTATGCGATGAAGAAAAGAGTTTTTGTTCTACTGGCACAAATGTTTGGCCATTAAAACAGCCTATGGTGCTGCTTTCCTATCAGCCCCATTGCAGGGCTCAAGCCGACAATTGGATTCTCATATCCCATTGGGATATGGTTATCAGAGGCACTTTGGGTTCTACACAAAGCGTGCCAAAAGTTGACTAAAACGATGAACAAAGGAAAATTTATTTTAATTACAGTTCTCTATAAGGCGAAGAGATTTAAATGGAGCTAATCTTCCTTGGACATAACCCCCAACGCAAAGAAAATGCCGCGGGCGGATTACGATGAAGGTGTGAAAAATAGGTCGAAACAGGCATGATATATATAATTTCAGATAATTGCAGCGCTTGAGAGAATTCGCAGAATCGGGATCTGAGCGATAATTGATGGCGTCATTTATCTATTCGAGCCGATGCGTGAACAAGGCATCTGTGACAGAATGTGTAAAAATATCAAATTGTTTTATAGTTTAATAGTTGTGGCGGTATCAGCCATAACGCCATTGCCTCAGTGCTGTGAAAAAAAGAGTATCGAATTGAGCAAAAATCGTACTTATGGATGTGGCTTTTAATCTTCTTTGACAAAAACAGCGTGTTCGGTGGCGCTGTTCAAACCATCTCCCATGGACCAACTTATGGGTCGGTTGTTTCTTGCTATTGATTATGTGGCAAGTCGCTGGGTCCAACTCTCTAATTTACCCCTTATCGGTGGGCTTCTTTTAAGCTTTTTACAATTGCCTTCTATATTCGTTCATCCCGGATTTATCGGTATATTGGCGGTCCGGTTGCGTGATGATTGATGGGCTTCAATGGAGAAGTATAGAATCTGCTACTGATACAGCAGTGCCGCCTCCAACAATTACCTCCCTTGATGATCGAATTCTGGTGAGCAATGTCTTTACTGGAATTATATGGCTTGATTCGGGGTTTTTCTATTGCTCTCTTTTTTGATCAAGTAAGACCATATGGTAGAAAAGGCACATTTGGTAACCGACATGATCAATTTTGTAATTGCTTCGAATGCGCTTTTTTGGCTGTTTTGGAATTCTTCCCATAAACGCGCCTTTTTTGTAAATTGGCACAGCCATTGCTTTAAGACACGTCATGGCCGGCTAATATCGAAAAGAGGGAGGTTTGGCCGGCCCAAAAAAAACGATAAATAAAATTTAAGGGAGGTACCAAATGATGAAAAGTAATTTAATGAAATGTTTCGCAATTATGTTGATCGTTGGCCTTATGGCTGCCACAGGTGTCGTTGCTGGTGACAGCAGTGTGACCGGTACTGTCGAAAAAACCGACACCGGCTTCGTGATTGCCGCAGACGATGGCGCTACCTACAATGTCATGGGTGCAGATCTCTCCAAGTTGGTCGGCCAAGCCGTAAAAGCCACCGGCACTCTGGAAGAAGGCCCCAACGGAAAGACTCTCACCGTTGTCAGCGTCGAACCGGCACAAAAATAAAACCATTTATTGGGTGTGTTTTTATCCGATTCTCCCTCGGTAGCGGATAATCCAGACAGGCACCCCATACAATCCCGCCAGGGCAAAATGGGTCTAACCACAGGCTCCGCTTTTGCCCTGAAACCCCTTCTGTAGGCTTCGCTCGGCTGGTGCAGAACCTTTCATCTTCAGGTTTCCTCTGCACCAGCTAACCTACGCTGCAGGTTCAGATGAACCCCACTGCGCTTTTTTCAATCCATCCGATTTTCTCTTTGGAATACCGAATTTGGATATGATCTTTAAGTTGCCGGACCAGCTTGACTTTAGCACCGGCGTGCAGGACAAACAGCTCGGTGGAGGTGTTGTCCAGACCTGAACGAATGGAGACCTTTTCGGCTATCACGATGCCATGACGGCGGTGACTCTGCTCGTAGTAGTTGAACGCCGCCGTCAGGATGAAGATCAGGGCGGGGATCATAGCAGCAGCCGCAGCGTAGCGAAATCCCCGGCGGCGGGTAATGCGTTGGGCTATCAACAGGCACCAGAACAACACATTGAATCCCAGGGCCAGATGGACAATGACCCGGCTGTTGAGTTGATACTTCCAAAAGAAGATAATGCGAGCCAGGGATGCTGTATCCTCTTCGGTTGCGTCCCGTGTCAAGGACCGGGCGTAGTCGTAATTGAATCGCAAATCCGGGTCGTTGGGCAGCAATTCAAGAGCGCGCTCATACCAGAGTATTGCACGGCCCAGATCGTTGTTTTTCAGATGGGCATTACCCAAATTGTAGTAGAGTGTGCCGTTGTGGGCGCCGTTTTGTGCAATGGCCTCCAGGTTGGAAATAGCCGTGGCAAAATCATCCGTTTTATAGGCTTCCATAGCCGTAATGAACCGGCAGGCATCCTCTTGGGCAGAGCATGGCACTGCCGAAATTACGGTAAACAAGCTCAAAAGAAAGACGAAGTACCATTTTTTCATGAGGCCAATTTCCTCACAAGTTTTCGAGTTTGATCTAGCAGTTCCCGGTTTTTATCTTCTTCAAGGCGGGCGCCGCTGAATTTATACGATTCGATGTCGGAGAGCAGTTTGGCAGCCTGGCCAGCCTCTTCTGCCGGAATATTATTTTCCAAGAGCAGGGCTTCGGCCTCTTTCCAGGTCAAAGCTTCGCCTGTTCGTCCGGCTGCGGCAAAGATGGCGGCGGTCACGGCTTGATAGAGCGACGACAGAAATGTTTCTCCAGTACGATTCGAAGCTGATTTAAGGGCATGGCGTGCTTTGATTTTCATTAGCGCTGAGGCGCTGGTATGGGGCCGTCGCAGCCGTCGTATCGTTTCCACGCCGC
>JAAUYD010262987.1_pt1 | contig 12969 bp, 10 predicted proteins | sample 7278101 | NCBI WGS metagenome assembly JAAUYD01 (sample SAMN14350128, study PRJNA611818) | marine sediment metagenome | isolation source: surface marine sediment (0.6m) | place: French Polynesia: Moorea | collected 2018-08 | reverse complement strand
CTCCTTAAATAGCGGGGCATATGCCGCCAGTTTTTTGCCCGGATTGCCCGCCAGCGGATTTTTGATCCAGGTCGTATTTTCGTAGTACCGCTTGAAAAAGATATTCCCCAGACGGGTCCCTTTCTGGTGGGACCTGGCAAAGCGATCCAGGCTGGCCTTGAGCGCCGGGCTGGTTTTGCGCACGGCCCAGGCGATATCGCCGCCCTGCCGAAAGGTCACATCGCCGAATACGCGGATGTCGGTGAGAATGTCGGCCCAGGCGCTGGCAATGTGGCTGTCACAGACCGTGCGGGCGATTGCGCCGGAATTGACCAGCTCCAGGATGTCCTCGGTTTCCAGGTTTTCATCTGCCGGAACGATCCTGACCGGCCGCAGCCCCTGCGCAAGCAAACGGCGGTTGAGCGCCAGCAGGCTCTCGTGGTAGCTGCTGCTCGGTCGCACGAAGACGCTGTGTGCGGAAAGCGCGGTAATGTCTTGAATGGGGGCGATCGCTTTGTGGGTGACCAGCACCTCATCGATGCCGGTCAGATAGGGGGTGGTGAAATCGACCTGCTTTTGCCGCTCTGGCGTGACCGTTAGCCCCGCGGCGGCAATGTCTCCGTACCCCTCGACCAAATCGGGTATCAGGCGATCCCGGGCGACCGGAATGAACTCGAAGACAATCTGCAGTTCCTTGCGGGTGATGCCCTTGTTCAGGGCCTTCTGGTATTGCCTGAGCAGGGCATATTCGAAACCGCGAAGCTTGCCGTGGTCCAGGAAAAAATTGGTGCGGTTATAGGCGGTCAGCACGCGGATGTATTTGCGCTTCAGCAGACCGTCCAGATCCTCGGTATAGCTGTCGGTCAGGTGTGAATCCAGGGGATGGCTCTCGTCGGCATCCTGGGCCCCGGCCGGTGCGAGGACGACCAGCCAGAGGAGAATCGTGAGCAAAACGGCAAGGGTCCGGTTCATGGTTCGCTCGGTATGTTTCCGCAAGAGTGAGGGGGTTTGCGTGACCGCCGTTATTTTCATCCGTCCGCGACGCGCTTGTCAAGGTGCCTTTTTTTTCAGCTGGGCAACCGTCTCCGTATCGCACACGTCAAACATCTGCCCGCATCCCCCGCAAATCATCTCGCACGCATCGGGGTGGCGGGATCGGCGACGCTTCAGTTCGGCACGGCACTCCGGGCATTGCAGGTCTTTGGCAGCGTCATGGTCATGATTGGCATCGGGCATAGGTTGGCTCCTCTAAGACAAAGAATTGAGCGCACGCCTCAACGACGAGAGATGAAGCGCAGCGCAGATGTTTATCCGCCCTGCGTTGGCTCGAGCGGCTTTCGGATCACTCCACCGATGGGGATCATTCAAGCTTTCAGGAGCTGCACGACAGCATGGAACAGCCGGGGCGGTGACGGGCCCAATCCGGCCGTTTGGCGGCGAAGGATTCTTTTTCCGGCTGTTCGTCGTAGGGCCGGCGAAGCAGATCGAGCAGTTCGTGAATCAGGGAATAGTCACCTTCTTCGGCCTTGTCGATGGCCAGCTGGGCCATGTAATTGCGCAGCACATACTTGGGATTGACCGCATTCATATTCCGGCGGCGGGTGGCGTGGGGCGTATCGTCCCGACCGGCCCGTTCCAGATAGCGCCGAAGCCAGTTGCCGGTCCGGCTGCGTACGGCAGCGGTCAACTGGTCGGGAAGGTAATAGGCCTCCATGAGGGGCGCCATGAGCGCTTCATCGCTCTTCGCCTTGAGGGATGGGTCATTCACATTCAGACGGGACAGTCTGCGGAAAAAGAGGGTCATGTCGGTTTCGACCAGGGGCAAAATAGCCAACAGCTCGGCGATCAAGGCCTCGTCCGTGGCCGGATCGAAGGCGTTGAATCCCAGCTTGCGGGACATCATCTGCTGCCAGCCCGCTTGGTAAATGTTGACGTAATTGTCCAGCATCGCCTGCAGGGGCTCGGCCTGCCCGATCATCGGATAGATGGCGTTGGCCAGCTGGGCCAGATTCCAATGGGCAATGGCCGGTTGATGGCCGAAACGGTATCGCCGCCCGACAGCGTCGGTGGTATTGGGCGTCCAATCCGGGTCGTAGTTTTCCAGCCAGCCGTAAGGGCCGTAGTCGATGGTTAGGCCGAGAATGGACATGTTGTCCGTGTTCATCACGCCATGCACGAATCCCACCCGCATCCAATGGACGATCATATTTGCGGTGAGGCGGCACACCTCTTCGAACCACTGCAGATAAACATCCACTGAGGGCTCGCCCAGATGCGGAAAATCGGTGCGAATGGTATGGTCCGCCAGCTGCTTCAAAACGTCCATCTCTCCACGGGCGGCGAAGATCTGGAAGCTGCCGAAGCGCGTGAATGACGGTGCAACCCGGCAGACCACCGCCCCCGGTTCCAGTTTGGGATGGCCGTCGTAAAACATGTCCCGCTCCACCTCCTCCCCGGTCAATGTCAGGCTCAGCGCGCGGGTGGTGGGGACGCCCAGGTGAAACATGGCTTCGCTGCACAAAAATTCACGCACCGAGGAGCGCAGCACCGCCAGGCCGTCGGCCGTACGCGAATAAGGCGTGGGGCCGGCGCCCTTCAGCTGCAGCATCCAACGCTGGGAATGGCCATTGACGATTTCACCCAGGTTGATGGCCCGACCGTCGCCCAACTGCCCGGCCCAGTTGCCGAACTGATGGCCGCCGTAACACATGGCAAAGGGCTGCATGCCCGGCAGCAGGCGGTTGCCGGTGAACACCTGGGCAAACGCATCGGATACGCAATCCTGGTCGGAGAGGCCCAGCAGGGTGGCCGCCTCCTGCGAATGGGCGACCAGTTGGGGCGCCGCCACGGGCGTGGGATTGACCAGGGAGTAGCACGCCCCGGATACCTGCCGGCGCCGGTTTTGGTTATCCGGATCGGCAGGCAGTTCGCGGGTGAACCGGTTGTCAAAACGCAACCCGTCCATGGGTTTTTGAGTTTTCGTGTTAGTCTGACTGGGGGCAATAAAATCGGTTGATTCGAGTAGGTTCATGGGGACCGTCCCTTCGCCCATCGGCAGATCGCTCACCGCCATCCGAGTGCCCGGTCAAGTCCCTTGGGCACATTGAATCGATGGACGGTTTTTGTTTCCAAATTAAATTAAAGGACAAATTAAGCATTGAACCCCAATATTGCCATACCTAAAATCAAAAACGATGGGACGCAAAACGCCGGAAGACGGTTAGCTATTTGGTTGTAGGCATCGATGCGCCGCATCTAACCTGTGGGGTGTTGAATCGGTCTTTAGTGGCCGGGGGGGGTGCTGGCCAGAATCGCTGAAAGGATCGATCGGTTACCGCCAATAAGAGCTGGCCTGTTGGCCTGTTTTCTCTCGGCTTTCACCGATTGAATGCCGCCATGGCTTCTTCCGCCACGACTTCGCCCCATTCGGGAACAAAGTGACCCGCCTCTGGGATTTCAAGGGGGTCGGGGCAATCACGAATATCGTTTTTCAGGGCCTGCATCACCGGAAAGCCCAAGACCGGATCCTGCATGCCGACGGCCATGAACGACCGGCCTCGCCACGCATGGCCGAGCCATTTCCGGGCGCTGCGGGACAGCCGGGCACCGGGAGCATCGGGATGATCGGGCACCATCTCCGGAAATCGCCTCACGCCGGCCATATAACGGCCATCGGGAAAAGGCGCGTCGTAAGCACCCCATTCGGCCTCGGAGAGCTGCGGGCAGGTCCGTTTGAGGAGCCGACCCGGGGAGAAGTCGGGATTTTTTCTGACCCAGGCCCGCCAATCGAGAAACCCCTGGGTGAGTCGATAGTCGCCGGACCCGAGGGTCGTGTTCATAATCAGCAGGCGAGCGAAACGCTCGGGCATCGCCATCGGTAGGGTCAATCCGATAATGCCGCCCCAGTCCTGGCAGACCAGGGTGATATCGGTAAGATCTAGTTTTTCGATCAACGCCAGCAGGCTATTGCGATGAAAATCGAAATGGTAGGCGGAACCGTCAACCGGTTTGTCCGACCGCCCGAAGCCGAAAAAATCGGGGGCGATCACACGGCCCCCGGCCCGGGTGAAGACCGGTATCATGCGACGGTACAGATAGCTCCAGCTCGGCTCACCGTGTAGGCACAAGAAAGTCGCCTGAGACCTCTCCGGTCCTTCATCCAGATAATGCAGGCGAAGCCCCTCGAAGCCTTCCAGGTTGTCCAGGTAATTGGGGACAAATGGAAAATCGGGCAGCCCGTCAAAGCGATCATCCGGGGTTCTCATAACATCAGCCATGCTGAACGCTCCTTTGTCTTACAGGTTGGTTGCGCGAACAGGGCTACAGGGTCTCAAGCTTGCGCAAGTAATCGCGGACATAGTGCGGAAGAATATCCGACTTCAGATAGGTTTTGAAATCCGCATCGGCGTGGTCAGCGGAAATTGACCAGGTGGCGGCGGCGCGTTTGAAAACCTCATGTTCGCTAATCGCCTGATTTCTGGCGTGATTCCACAGCCGCTCCTCATCGGACAGAGGTGTTTTGTTAGACCAGTACTTGTCCAGCAGGCGCATCACCTCAAAGTAGAGCAGCGCGGCCATGATATACAGCAGCATTGGCCATTGAAAAACAAACCCGTCGTTCATGGGCCACCTCCGGCGTTGATCCTTATCGATATGATAATGCCGGAAATTAAAAATACACCCTTGGCAGACAATAATCCACGCCGCGCAAAGACCGCACCGCCATCGACATATACCAACAGCCATGACGGCTCACTCACCGATGATTTTGACCAGTACCCGTTTTTTGCGCCGGCCGTCGAACTCGCCATAGAAGATCCGTTCCCACGTCCCGAAATCCAGCCGGCCGTCGGTAATGGCCACCACGACCTCGCGGCCCATGATCTGGCGTTTCATGTGGGCGTCGGCATTGTCTTCGCCCACGTTGTGCCGGTACTGATCCACCGGTGCATGGGGGGCCAGTTTTTCCAGCCAGACGTCGTAGTCGTGGTGCAGGCCGCTCTCGTCGTCGTTGATGAATACCGAGGCGGTGATGTGCATGGCATTGACCAGCACGAGACCCTCCTTGACCCGGCTCTCGTCGATGCACTGCTGAACGTCGGATGTGATGTTGATGAAGGCGCGGCGGGTGGGGACTTCAAACCAGAGTTCTTTTCGGTAGCTTTTCATTGACGGGACCTGCCTTTGCTTTGATGATCGCATGAATGGATGGGTGTATGGGTCATTTCTCGATGGCTTCTGTTTTAGATTGGTGACTCGCATTCAGGGTGCTGCCGAACGCCGCCAAAATGTCGTCGCCCGGTGAATCCAGCGCAATGTTCACGATGACCTTAAAAATGGAAGGGAAGCATGATCCAATGCCGACATCTAAAATTAGAACGGAATGGATGTGGTGGTCAAGAGGCAATGGAACCGACCCTGGAATTCAATTTTGTATGCGTCTTTTTTAAAAGCATATACTTCTTGTCGGAAAACCCGTCCCACCAATCTTGGGCCTGCAAGCCAACTTTCGAGAGTTTCCACTTCCGCAGTGGATCATTTTTTCGGCGCTCAAAAGGTCTGGATTGTTCTTCTTTGCTGACGGCATCTCCAATATGGTTAAGGCATTTTGGGGCCCGGTGTCGCGTCCTTGACGTGTTCAATCCCGAAGCGCTGGCAAATGGCCGCCAAAACCGTGTTGCGTTTTGTGCGGACACCCGCGTGCGATGAATCCGTCGTAATAAGCGTGGCCACCCAATCTTTTTTTCCGTCGACATAGTTCGTCAGGGCTTCGTCTGCACCGAAGAAATCGGCCATCACGTGGAGCGGTCCGCGATCCGCCATCAGGTGCTCGCCGGCAAGCTCCAGTTTTCCCGGCATGACATGGATATGCTCGTATATCACCCAGCGCGGGTTTGCCGGCATTTTGGCATCAAACGATTTCCCACTCGCCATCGCCCATAAACGTTCCAACAGATTGCAACCGGAGGACCAAAGGAGTGCGGTCGGCGTCTGGCTGGGAAGACGGGCATCGATTTCAAGCACAAACAGGTGGCCGTCGTCCAAGATGACCTCCACATCCATGACCCCGTCCAGCGCCATGGCACTGGCCAACCTGACGGCGATGGCATTGAAATCCGCTTCGAGATCTCCCCTAAGGCTGGATGGGGCGATCACTCTTTTGCAGTCATGGTTGGCATCCATCGCCAATTCGGTGACCAGCAATGGCACATAATCGCCGTCTTTACCGATCACCTCCAAGGAAAAAGAAGGGCCATTCAGGTATTTTTGCAACACCCAATCAGAACCGTCATCGGACAAACCTGACCGGAAGGCGTCGTGGTCATTCATGTCCATCAGCATGCGAACCCCATGACTGCCACTGGCTTGACTCGGTTTGGCAATCACTGGAAAGCCGCAACCCGGCCATTCGGCGGGCAGGCGCATACCGATTTTCTTAAAAAACGCATTGGAGCGTAACTTGGAACGCGATATCTGGTATGCGCGCTCATCGAAAACCAGGGGGGCATCCAGGTCGCGGCAGTGGATGATAAGGGCCTGTAATGCGTTGTGGTCTTCCAACGCGGGAACAATCATGTCCACGTGCTTAACCGCCGCCTGAAAGCCCGATTCGCGGGATACATCGAGCTGCCTGAAATGATGGCAAAGACCCTTGGCGGGCGGCTGAGCCCTTTTGTCGATCAAGGTCACTTCCCATCCGGCTTTGTTGGCCAAATAAGCGGCTTCCGTGCCTTGCAACTTGCCACCCACAATGGCGATGTGCATGCATTCCTCCTGTTTCGAAAGGATCAAGCGTAACGCAGATGCCCGTCTTTTCATGCAACCGTCAAATATTCAGTCGGATACCGTTCAGGTAAGCCAGACTGCGCCCAAATTTGGAAACGCTGCCATCGGGGCATGCAGCCAGCAGCAGCCGTTCCAATCCGAATCCGATGCCCACCCACGCCTCGGTGATGCCCCAGGCGTGGTCCAGCGGATGGGGGCCCGTGGCGCCCGATCCCAGTTCGATTTCGTCGGCACTGCTGACAACATCTACCGTCTGTCCGTATACACGGGAAGGTTCTTGCACGAGCTTGAAATTGTCGATACCGGCCACCCGCACGATCCGGCCGGCCAGCTGGTTCAGGCGCGGTGAACAATGGCTCTCCGAAAGGCCCATTTCAACCAGATTCAACATGGTAAACTCGCTTAAATGCCGGCGCCCGTGACTCTCCTTTCTAAAACAGGGACCGATTTCAAAGATGCGCACCGGCTTTTCACATAACCGGAGAAGATCTTTCAATACGTAGTAGAGATGAGGTGCCAGCATCGGCCGAAGGCATCGATTCTTTCCGATCCAAAACACCTGTTTGGCGAGGGAATGCGAATCATCGATGGTCATTCGTGCCAGGTGGCCTTTGGACATGATGATCGGCGTGGTGACCTGCACGAAACCGTCTTGGGTCAGCGCCTCGGCCAGCCGATGTTCCAAACGCACCAACCGCGGTCTGGATTTGGCGGCGAAATAATCGTTCAGGCGGTCCCGCTCCCGTTGGACGAGTTTTTTTTCAATTTTCTGGTAGGCATCGTTTCGTTCGGCCGGATTTTGAAAAACCATGCGCAGCTGTTCCTGATTGGCATTTAATTGGCGCAATCGCTCTTTTTGCGATGCGGACCAGACGGCGGTTTGCATGTTCACTCCCCTTGCTGCCGATGGGCTTTCCCAGGTGGTTGTCATTCTCGGTGAAGCGTGGTGCAGTTACCGATAATATGCAATTCAACCATGGTGATATCCAAAAAAATGGCAATGGCGCGGATGGGTTCAGTATGATATCGCTAGCCCGAACAATCCTCAAGAAATGAGGGTTACCTATGGGTGCTTTGCCGTGACGAGGGATAAAGCCCAACGCCGATGTTTATCCGCCCCAGGCGGATTGCACTTTTTACGGAACCTGCGACCGTTGGAGGACCCCATGCCTTCAGGTTTGTCGAAAATGGATTGCATTGTACGCCGCATCGAAGCCGGTGCGACACCAGGTCACGACGAAATCAAATACATGTTGGCCGTCAACGACTCCATGCAAATGGAGAAACTTTTTGCAGCCGCCCGCCGCATGCGCACACGCTATTTCGGCAATGGCGTGTTCCTTTACGGTTTTGTCTACTTTAGCACGTATTGCAAGAACGAATGCCGATTTTGCCAATATCGCCATTCCAACAGCCGCATCACGCGATACCGAATTGAAGACGAAACGATCGTCGCCATCAGTTGCCGCCTAAAGGCCGCCGGCGTTCATCTGATTGACCTGACCATGGGCGAGGACCCATTTTATACGGCTCACGCCCCCGAAAAAAATCATCGGCTGATCGATATGGTCCGCAATGTCAAAATTGCCACCGCGTTGCCGGTGATGGTTTCACCCGGCGTGATCTCCGACCGGCACCTGGCGGCCATTGCCGATGCGGGCGCGGACTTTTACGCCTGCTATCAAGAGACACCGTCAAGAAGATTGTACGACCAATTGCGCAGCGGCCAGGATTTTGAGACCCGCCTGCGGATCAAATCCTTGGCCAAAACGCATGGCATGCTGATTGAAGAAGGCGTCTTGACTGGCGTTGGTGAGTCCATAGATGACCTGGCAAATGCCGTGGCAAGCATGCGGCAGCTCGATGCCGATCAGGTCCGGGCAATGACCTTTATCCCCCAAAAAAACACACCGATGTCAGGCATTCGCCATCAAAGCCGTGAGCGGGAATGGGTTGCCTTGGCCGTGCTGCGGCTGGCGTTCCCCGATCGCTTGATTCCGGCGTCACTGGATATCGATGGTCTGGATGGTCTCAAAGAGAGGCTCGATGCCGGCGCCAACGTCATTACCTCTCTGGTGGAACCCGGTGCCGGACTCGCTGGCGTGGCCAGTCACACCTTGGATATCGAAAATGCACGCCGCACCCCGGATGCCGCCATGCCCATCATCAAGTCCTGCGGTTTGAGAAAAGCCACGCAGAACGAATTCGACGAATGGCTCTGCGGGAGAAAAAGAATCGCGACCGGCGCTTTTCAATCTTGTCGCAGGCATAAGTGCAAGATTCATCGACATCATGCCAGCAATTGACCATTGAGACGAAACCATAGTAAGCTGCCAATTGCGGCCACAGCATCAACAATTGGCCAACGAGATGATAATCGATGGCGAGTGTAAAAGAGCACTATGACAATCTGCTTGCACCGCTTTACTCGTGGATGTCCGGCGGACTGGATCTAAAATTGGCGGAGAACCACCAATTTTTCGAGACGCATGGCATATATCCCTCACAATCCGGTTTGGCGCTGGACTTGGGCGCCGGTCCCGGATTCCAGTCGATACCGCTGTCTCGATCCGGATTCAAGGTCTTGGCAATGGACTTGAGCCGGGAACTGCTGGCGGAGCTTGCTTCAAATGCTGCGGGATTGCCCATCGTTACCGTAGAAGATGACCTGTCGAACCTGACCGAACACATCCACCAGCCCGTGGAACTCATCGTATGCATGGGAGACACCATTACTCATCTCACCAGCCTGAAAAAGGTAAGCAGACTGATCGAGGATGCCAATCAAAGCCTGGAAGACAATGGCCGCTTGATTTTGGGATTCAGGGACCTGACGGTTGAGTTGGAAGCCCTGGACCGTTTCATCCCGGTGCGAAGCAATTCGAATAGAATTTTCACCTGCTTTTTGGAATATGAAGCCAAACATGTCAACGTGCATGACATTGTTCATGAAAAAGTTGGTGGCCGGTGGGCGACCCGAATCAGCGTTTTTCGAAAGCTTCGAATCTCTGTTCGGTGGATGACGTCGTGCTTACAAAAATCAGGCTTTACAATTGAACACATCGATACTAATAAAGGCATGATTATGATCATTGCATACAAATAGCCCGATCAACGCGATTCAACAACATGCCTGACTGCCCGTTATGCCCGGGTTCGATCGAAGCGCTTTTTCAGCTCCACATTGCAGGCAAATACTTAAGCGACTGAATGGTCAGCGGCCCAGCCATCATTGCATGGAAGTGGAGCAGTCGAGTATATTCAAAACCGTCCACGTTTCCAGATCCATTTGAGCGTGTCGACAATATGCCAACCATCTGCTGAACGTTGAACGTCACGTTAAACGATGGCCGAACCCTTCTTGTACATATCGCTGGCGCTTTATGTGTGCGCACTGCTTGCGCTGTTTACCTATGGCATGAACTGCTATTTGCTCATGCTATGCTATCGCTTGAAGCGCTCCCAATCCCTTAAGCGGCATAAGGCGGCAATCGCCCATTTCTATGAGAATTTTCCCGTCGATCAATGGCCCAAGGTCACCATCCAGCTTCCGATCTTCAATGAACGCTATGTCGTCGAACGGTTAATAAAATCGGTTTGCCGGTTTGATTATCCGAAAACGTTGCTCGAGATCCAGATTCTGGACGACTCCACCGATGACACGGCCGATATCGCCGGGCGATTGGTCAACCAGATGAGAGCACTGGGATTCGATATTGCCCACAATCATCGAGACGACCGCACCGGTTTCAAAGCCGGTGCGTTGAAAGAAGGGCTCAAAACAGCCAAAGGCGAGCTTGTGGCAATTTTTGATGCCGATTTCATTCCCCAGCCGGATTTTTTAAAAGAGACCGTTCCTTATTTTGTTGATCCGGGCGTCGGAATGATCCAAACCCGCTGGGGGCATATCAATGCCGATTATTCAATGCTGACCCGAGCGCAGTCGATGGGTATCGACGGTCATTTTGGGGTCGAGCAGGCCGCACGCGCCTGGAGCGGCTTTTTCATGAACTTTAACGGTACCGCCGGTATATGGCGAAAAAAAACCATCGAAGATGCCGGTGGATGGCAGGCCGACACACTTACCGAGGATCTCGATTTGAGCTATCGGGCGCAACTCAAGGGATGGAAATTATCCTTTTTGTCCCATGTGGTCTGTCCGGCGGAAGTGCCGGTGACCATTACCGCCTTTAAATCTCAGCAGCATCGTTGGGCCAAAGGGTCCATCCAGACCGCCAAAAAGAACCTGGGCAAACTCTTTAGGTCCGACCTTCCCCTTCTGGTTAAACTCCAGGCCTTGCTGCACCTGACCCACTACATGGTCCATCCGATGATGCTCCTGGTGGTGCTCACATCCATCCCGATGCTCTATTCCCAATGGTTTTTTGACAGCCTCTATTTTCCGATCATGATTTTCACCTTGTTGTGTCTGGCCACATTCGGCCCATCATCCATGTATATGTTTTCTCAAAAAGTAATCTATGGCGACTGGAAATCCCGGATCAAATTTCTGCCCTTTCTCATGTGCCTGGGAACCGGAATTGCGGTGAACAACACCAAGGCGGTCCTCGAAGCCCTGTTGGATGTAAAAACCGGCTTTGTCCGAACCCCCAAATACGGCATCAAGAAACAGGCGGACTGCTGGCAAGGAAAGTGCTATTCGATTCCGCTGAGCGCCCTGTCGTTGGTCGAATTCATTTTTGGGGTCTATTCACTGGCCGGGCTCCTGATGTTTCTCATTTTTAGCAAATATCTGGTCAGCCCCTTCCTGCTGATTTATACGCTGGGTTTTTTCTACGTATTTTTTCTGTCACTCAAACATGGATATGCCAAGACACGATCATAAATATGCGGCCGCCTCAAGGTTTCGGGCCGTGTTTGCCGCTGTGCTCGCTTTGGGGCTGCTGTCGGCTGCGATCTATTGGTTCAATTTTAATATCGATGCGGCTGTTCCAAGCGTCGCCGATTTATCGGGCCATAAGCTATATGTGATCATTTGCCTGTTTTTGGGCATCCTCTATTTTATCGCTGTTTTTCTTGTTTGTAAGATCATGCCGACGGGTATTCCGTCCCGGTGGTTGACCGGCATGATCCTTTTTTTCGCGATTGTTTTCAGGATCGGTCTGATCGCGCCGGACCCGGCAGTGCTGTCCAATGACATGTACCGATACATCTGGGACGGCCGTGTTCAGCACAACGGTATCAATCCCTACCTGCACCCGCCGGGGGCCATTGAATTGAATGGTCTGAGGGATGAAAAGGTTTTCCCGAATATCAACCGCAAAGATTATCCGACCATCTATCCGGCAGGCGCTCAGCTATTTTTCCGTGTCGTTTATGCCCTGGTGGGGGACAGCGTCGCCGGCTTTAAAGCCATCATGGTGGGTTGCGATGCATTGACCCTGGTGATGCTGGCCGTTTTGCTGCGCAGTTGGGGATTGCCTTTGACGAGGCTGATCATCTATGCCTGGAATCCGCTGGTCATATTTGAAATATCCTACAGCGGTCACCTCGAAGGGATTACGGTTTTGTTGATGACATCAGCGCTGGTGCTGTATACCGCTCGAAAAAAAATGGCGGCCATATTCATGCTGGCGCTGTCGGCCGCGGTCAAGATGTATCCGGCACTGCTCCTGGCGGCTTTTTTAAATCGCGGCGCCAGACTCAAAGGGATGATCCTTTTTTCATCAACCATCATCCTGCTCTATTTGCCTTTCATCGGTGCGGGAACCCGCCTATCCGGTTCTTTGCAGATCTATCTGAACAATCCCTACGAGACGTTTAACTTGGGCGCCAAATATCTTTTGATGGGCTTGGTTCCCGGAATTGACTACCGCGTTTGGTCCTGGCTGTTGATCATCGCACTGGCGATCGCCGGTTTTCTTGTCTTCTTGAAACACAACGACACCGTTCGGGCGGTAAGACACAGTTATCTGTTAACCGGCCTGTTGATGATTCTGATGCCGGCCTCGTTGCATCCTTGGTATGTTGTTTTGATCATCCCATTTCTGGTGATTTATCCCAGCCCGGCCTGGCTGGTTTTTTCATGCACCGTGAGCCTGTCTTATCTAAAGTACGCCTCGCCTCATGGAATAATGCCCATGTGGGTGCTGCTGGTGGAATATCTGCCTCTTTTTGTAATGTTGAGCGCCGAATGGGTACTAAGCCTAAATACGGGCCGCGCCAAACCGGCCGCTACACATG
>JAAUYD010018566.1_pt1 | contig 12973 bp, 10 predicted proteins | sample 7278101 | NCBI WGS metagenome assembly JAAUYD01 (sample SAMN14350128, study PRJNA611818) | marine sediment metagenome | isolation source: surface marine sediment (0.6m) | place: French Polynesia: Moorea | collected 2018-08 | reverse complement strand
CGTCGCGCATCATCGTGTCCGGCGAAGAGCGGGACGCGCAGATCGAGAAGCCGACCGGCAAAACATACTCGCGCTGGGCGTCGTTGCGCTCTGATCAGGTGCGCGGACCGGATGGACTGCCGCTGTTCAAACCGCCGTACAGCCACATCACGGCGATCGACATGAACACGGGCGATCACCTGTGGCAACTGCCGATCGGCGAAACGCCGGAGCGGGTCCTGAATCATCCGGAACTGCAGGGCATGGACGGACCTTCCCGAGAGTCGCGGCATATGGTAGAAATACGGAATATTTGGAGGAATTGAGGAAATCATGTCCCTGAACATAAAAAGCCGGGAGGCTGACGAACTGGTCGAGGCCTTGTCGAAGCTCACCGGGGAAAGTAAGACCCAGGCCGTGATTGAGGCGGTTCGCGAGCGTCTGGAGCGGCACCGCCGGATCAGGGATCAGGCGATGCTGGCCGCCGAGCTGCTGGAGATCGGCAAACGATGCGCCAGCCTGCGGCGCAAAGACACGCAGGACCACGGCGAGTTCCTGTACGACGAAAGGGGTCTCCCCGGTTGATCATCGACACGTCGGCTGTGCTGGCGATTCTGTTCGCCGAGGACGATGCGGCCACCTACGCGAGCGCCATCGCGGGAGCAGGAGTCCGGCTGATGTCCGCTGCAAACTACCTGGAGGCCGGGGTAGTAATCGACAACCAGGCAAAGGGTAATGGGGGTCGCCAGTTCGACGCGTTCATCGCCCGCGCTGAGATCTCCGTGGAACCAGTCACTCGCGAACAAGCAGACATCGCTCGGCAGGCCTACCTTGATTTCGGGAAGGGTAATCATCCGGCTCGCCTGAATTTCGGTGACTGCTTTGCCTATGCGCTCTCGAAGGCTACCGGGTTGCCGCTGTTGTTCAAGGGTGAGGATTTCGGGAAGACCGATCTAACCAGCGCCCTGGCTCAAGCCAAAGGGTGACGCACCGCTGAAGGCACAGCTCGCGATGCGATTCCGGGGGCGGGTCGCTCTCGCGAACAGGAATCGCAGCGGGAATGGTACGCTCGAAGTGCCAGTGTACCCTGGAGTGCCGCAGCGATTGGGTCTGTGGTGTCCCGGGCTGCCTATCACGGAGGTAGTTGGTTCTACCGGACAAGGTGCGAGACAACTGCTCGTTGGTGCCCGGGGCGGGACTCGAACCCGCACTTCCTTACGGAAAGCGGATTTTAAGTCCGCTGCGTCTACCAATTCCGCCACCCGGGCTAACAGATCAGTACGGCCCCGCGCCCTCTACGCGCCAAGCCGCCAGAGGATTCTACCCCTCCGCAAACTCCACCAGCAGGTCCTTCACATCCACCTGCGTCCCCACCGGCGCCACCACGCGCTTCACCTTGCCAGCGCGATCCGCGGTGACGGCCGTCTCCATCTTCATCGCCTCGAGCGTCAGCAGCGTGTCCCCACGCACCACACTGTCACCCACGTCCACCGCCACCGACGCCACCAGTCCCGGCATCGGCGCACCCACGTGCGCGGCGTTGTGCGGATCGGCCTGCTCGTGCACCTGACGCGTGTACGCCAGCGAGCTATCGCTCACACGCACGGAGCGCGGCTCGCCGTTGATCTCGAAGAACACACGCACCACGCCGTCGTCGTCCGGCTCCGAGTGCGTCAGATAGCGAATCAAGGCCTGCTTGCCCGGCTCCTGCTCGATCGTCAGCTCCTCCCGCGGCTGCATGCCGTAGAGGAACACATGCGTCGGCAGCACGCTGACATCGCCGAACTTCGCCTGGTGGGCGGCGTAATCGGCGAATACCTTCGGATACATCGTGTGACTGGCAAGGTCCTGATCGCTCAGCTGGCGACCGATCGCCTTGCCCACCGTGTCGCGCTCGCCGTCCAGGTCCATCGGCGGCATCTCGGCCCCCGGTCGCCCCGTGTACGGCTCCTTGCCACGGCGCACCTTTGCCGCCAGCAGCTCCGGGAAGCCGCCGGGCGGTTGACCGAGCTCGCCCATGAAGAAGGAAACCACTGAATCGGGGAAGGCCACCTCGAAGCCGGGATCCACCAGCTGCTCGATGGTGATGTCAGAGGTCACCATCATCAGCGCCATGTCCCCCACCACCTTGGAGGACGGCGTCACCTTCACGATGTCACCGAAGGCCTTGTTGACCTCGGCGTAGGCCCGTGCCACCTCCGGCCAGCGACGGGCGAGACCAAGTGATTTCGCCTGCTCCTTGAGGTTGGTGAACTGGCCACCCGGCATCTCGTGCAGGTACACCTCTGACGCCCCGAAGCGCAGATCGCTCTCGAAGGCCGTGTACTGCTGCCGCACCTGTTCCCAGTAATCGCTGAGCAGGCGCACGTTGGCCGCATCGATGCCCGTGTCGTTGGGTGTGTTGCGCAACGCGGCCGCCAGGGAGCCGAGGTTGGGTTGCGAGGTCAGGCCGCTCAGGGAGTCCATCGCGGCATCAAAGGCATCAACACCCGCGTTGACCGCCGCGAGGATGCTGGCGCCCGAGTTGCCGCTCGTATCATGCGTGTGCAAGTGAATGGGCAGGCCGATCTCCTCCTTCAGCGCCGTGACCAATTGCGTCGCGGCGGCGGGCTTGAGCAGGCCGGCCATGTCCTTGATCGCCAGGATGTGGGCGCCGGCGGCCTCCAGTTCCTTGGCCAGGCTCACGTAGTAGCTCAGCGAGTACTTGTCGCGGGCGGGATCGAGGATGTCGCCCGTGTAGCAGATGGCGGCCTCGGCGATGCGGCCCGTCGACGCCACCGCGTCGATGGCCAGGCGCATGTTCTCCACCCAGTTGAGGCAGTCGAAGATGCGGAACACGTGCACGCCGGCCTGCGCCGACTGGTCGACGAAGTAGCGCACCACGTTGTCGGGGTAGTTGGTGTAGCCGACCCCGTTGGAGGCCCGCAGCAGCATCTGCTGCATGAGGTTGGGCATGGAATCGGCGAGGTCCGCGAGACGCTGCCACGGATCTTCCTTGAGGAAGCGCATGGCGACGTCGAAGGTGGCACCGCCCCAGGACTCAACGGAGAACAGCTGCGGCATCAGGCGCGCGTAGGCGGGGCCGATGCGCACCATGTCGATGGAGCGCATGCGCGTGGCCAGCAACGACTGGTGGGCGTCGCGGAAGGCCGTGTCGGTGACCACCGGGGCCGGCTGCGCCTTCAACCACTTCGCGACCGCTTCGGGACCTCCCCGTTCCAATAGCTGGCGCACCCCATCCGGCGGTGCCAGCTCCTTGTGTACGCGCGGCAGCTCGGGCTGGCGCAACACCTCCGGTTGCACGCGGTCCTTCACCAGTTCATTGCCGTTGACGATCACATCGGCGATGTAGTCGAGCACCTTGTTCAGGCGCGGGCCGGTCTCGCCCGCGTGTAGCAGCTCCGGCGTCTCGTCGATGAAGCGCGTGGTGTAGTTGGCCGTAAGAAAATCAGGGTGACTGAGCAGCGCCTTCAAAAAAACCGCATTGGTTTCCACGCCGCGCAGGCGGAACTCGTTTAGGGCGCGGAGCATGCGGTGCACCGCTTCCTCGTCGTCGCGGCCGCTGGCCGTGACCTTTACCAGCAGGCTGTCGTAGTGACGGGTGATCACGGCGCCGGAGTACGCGGTGCCCGCGTCCAGGCGGATGCCGGGGCCCGATGGGGAGCGATAGGCGGAGATCAGGCCGTAGTCGGGAATGAAGTTGTCGCGCGGGTCCTCCGTGGTCACCCGGCACTGGAGCGCCGAGGCGAGCAGCTTGATGTCCTCCTGGGCGGGGATCCCGGAACTCTTGAAATCGCCCACGCGCGCGCCACCGGCGATGCGGATCTGGGACTTCACGATGTCCAGACCCGTGACCTGCTCGGTCACCGTGTGCTCCACCTGCACGCGCGGGTTGACCTCGATGAAGTAGAACTCGCCGGTCTCGCCATCCTGCAGGAACTCCACCGTGCCGGCGTTCTGGTAGCCGGCCTCGCGCGCCAGGCGCAGGGCGGCGTCGCACAGGGCCTGGCGGCCGGCGTCGTCGAGGTAAGGCGCCGGTGCCCGCTCGACGACTTTCTGGTGGCGACGCTGCACGGTGCAGTCGCGCTCGAACAGGTGCACGAAGTTGCCGTGCTCGTCGGCGATCACCTGCACTTCCACGTGGCGCGCCTTGCGTACGAGCTTCTCCAGGTACACCTCGTCGTTACCGAAGGCGGCCTTGGCCTCGCGCCGTGCCAGGTTCACCTGATCGAGCAGGCCCTCCTCGCCCTCGATCACACGCATACCGCGACCGCCGCCGCCCCAGCTGGCCTTGAGCATCATCGGATAGCCGATGGCCGCCGCCGCCTTACGGATCTCATCGCCATCCTCGGGCAACGGTGGCGTGGCCGGCATCACCGGCACCTGGGCCCGCTCGGCCAGCTGGCGGGCCTGCACCTTGTTACCGAGCGCTCGCATCACGCTGGGGGGCGGCCCGATAAACTTGACGCCTACCGCGGCACAGCGCTCCGCGAAATCCGGATTTTCCGAGAGGAAGCCGTAGCCCGGGTGCACCGCATCGCAGCCGGACTCCAGGGCCACTTCGAGGATGCTGTCGACGTCCAGATAGGCCTCCACCGGCCGCTTGCCGGCACCCACCTGGTACGCCTCAGCCGCCGCAAAACGGTGCAGCGTGAGGTGATCCTGCTCCGCATAAATCCCCACCGCAGGCAGTCCCAGCTCGCCGGCGGCGCGGATGATGCGAATGGCAATTTCGCTGCGGTTCGCAACAAGAAGCTTGCGAAATGGGGTGCTGTTCAGCATGTGGCGGAAATCCGATAGCGGCCTCAGGAATGCTTCGATCATCGCACACCCGATTGCGAATCGCCTTCCACGCTGCACTGCGGTAAACTGCGCAACCGATTTCTCAAGACCACCGCTACGGGAGACCGCCTATGAGCACACCCTCCCCCGGGGCCAGCTTCCGCGCGGCCCTGCAGGACGAGCGACCGCTACAGATCGTCGGCGCCATCAACGCCTACTGTGCACTCCTGGCCGAACGTGCCGGTTACCGCGCCATCTACCTCTCCGGCGCCGGCGTGGCCAACGCCTCCTTCGGCCTGCCGGACCTTGGCGTCACCACGTTGGACGACGTCACCGAAGACGCCCGCCGCATCACCGCTGCCAGCGATCTGCCGCTGCTTGTGGACGTGGATACGGGCTGGGGCGGCGCCTTCAGCATCGCCCGCATGATGCGTGAAATGCACCGTGCTGGCGTCGCCGCCATCCACATCGAAGATCAGGTGGGTCAGAAGCGCTGCGGCCATCGGCCGAACAAGGCCCTGGTCAGCACCGATGAGATGCTCGACCGCATCAAGGCCGCCGTCGATGCGCGCGTAGACGATTCCTTCGTGATCATGGCGCGAACGGACGCGTTAGCCGTGGAGGGCATGGAGCCGATGCTGGAACGCATCGCGGCCTACGCCGAGGCTGGCGCCGACGCGATCTTCGCCGAAGCCATGACCGACATCGAGCACTACCGCCGTGTCACCCACAGCGTGCCCGTGCCCGTGCTGGCCAACCTGACCGAATTCGGCATGACCCCGCTCTACACGCGCGAGCAGCTCGCGGACGTGGGCGTGGCCATGGCGCTCTACCCGCTCTCGGCCTTCCGCGCCATGAGCAAGGCAGCCGAGAACGTCTACGCCGCCCTGCGCGAAGACGGCGTGCAGCGGCAACCGATCATCGACACGATGCAGACCAGAGCGGAGCTCTACGAGGTCCTGAACTACCACGCGTACGAGGACAAGCTCGACGCGTTGTTCAGCCAGTCCGACAAGGAGGAGAAGTAGCCCATGGTGGACAAGAAACTGGGAGGCGCCGGCCTGCGCGGCCAGAGCGCGGGGGAAACCCGACTGTGCACGGTGGGCAAGAGCGGCTCGGGCCTCACCTATTGCGGCTACGACATTTCGGAGCTGGCCGCCCACGCCACCTTCGAAGAGGTCATGTGGCTCCTGCATCACGGCGAGCTGCCCACCAAGGCGGAGCTGAACGCCTATCGTGAGCGTTTGGTGTCGCTGCAGGAATTGCCGCGACGCCTGCTGGAGGTGCTGGAACGCATTCCGCCGGAAGCCCATCCCATGGACGTGATGCGCACGGGCTGCAGCATGCTGGGCAACCTCGAACCGGAGGTGACCTTCGACGACCAGCACGCGGTGACCGATCGCCTGCTGGCCGCCTTCCCCGGCATCATCACCTACTGGTGGCGCTTTGCGCAGTACGGCGAGCGTATCGACACGCGCTCGGAGCAGCCGAGCATCGCCGGCCACTTCCTGCACCTGCTCACGGGCAAGCCGCCCTCGGCCATGGACCAGCGGGTGATGGACGTCTCCCTGATCCTCTACGCAGAGCACGAGTTCAACGCGTCCACCTTCACGGCCCGCGTGTGCGCTTCCACCCTGTCGGACATGCACTCGTGCGTGACCGGCGCCATCGGCTCCCTGCGCGGCCCCCTTCACGGCGGTGCCAACGAGGCGGCCATGGCCCTTATCGAGCGCTTCAAGACGCCCGAGGAAGCGGTGACCGAAGTGAAGGGTATGCTCGAGCGTAAAGAGAAGATCATGGGCTTCGGCCATGCCGTTTACCGCGAGTTCGATCCGCGCAATCCGATCATCAAGGAATGGGCCGAGAAGTTGGCGGAGGGCTCGCCGGAGCGCGAGAACATGTTCCGCGTGGCCGATGCCATCGCCACGCTCATGTGGGATGAGAAGAAATTGTTCCCCAACGCGGACTTCTTCCACGCCCCGTCCTATCACTACCTCGGCATTCCCACGCCCCTGTTCACGCCTATCTTCGTCTGCTCGCGCACCAGCGGCTGGACCGCCCACGTGATCGAGCAGCGCTCGAACAACCGCATCATCCGGCCGAGCGCCGACTACGTCGGCCCCGAGGCGCGATCCTACGTGCCCATCGAGCAGCGCGGCTGACGACAAGCAGCATGCGCATCCTGAACGCGGCAGCGCTCGCGCTGCTGCTGCTGTCGGCGGTGGCCCGGGCCGCCGACGCCCCGCCACGGGCGCTTGCGGTCTGGCTCGCGGCGGGCCCGAAGTGCAACACCTGCGAGCTTTTCCTGGAGGTCGCTGAGCGGCGCGCCTACCTTGATGCTGTGAAGCAGGGCGAGCGGCGCATTCCCCTGCGTCGCGTCGGCAAGGGCGACCTGAGCGATGGTGTGCTGGCCCAGCTACCGGCATCGATCGGTCCCGCCAGCCCGCACTGGGATCTGCAGCTGATCGTGATGGTGATGGGCGAGAGCGAGCGGGTGCTTTACGCCGGCAACATCGCGGACTCCGCAGACCTGCGCGACCTGCGCTACGACGAGCGGGTGATGTTTCCGCCTGCGCAGCCCGCTGAAGACCATCCGGCCCGACGGCACGCACCGCCCTACGCCGCCTTCTTCAAGGCTAACTGGAATCTGGAGTACTTCCTCGAGGTCGCCGAGCAGCGCCGTGCGCCCCGCGAGGAATCGGCGCTGGTCGATCTGCAGGCGGAAACGCCGCTGCCGCGCGCGCCACGCATCATCCTGTGGGGCTCCGCGGCCACGCCCCTGGCCAACGCCAGCTTCATCGGCAATCGCCTGACGCAGGCGCAGGCAGTGTTCGAAGCGCTCAGCCCCGCGGCGGAGCGGGTGACCCTGCATGGCCACGGCCCCCGCGGTCGAGGCCCCGATGAAAGTGTGATCGTCGATGGCGAGCTGCGCTTTCGCCGCGCCGAGCTCGACCGCGATCTCGCGGCGACGGCGAGCGACCTCAACGCCGTGTTCACCGCCGTGGCGCGGGCCCCGCAGGCCCGTACCCTGCTGTTTCAGGCCGGCCACGCCGGACCCACCGGTGCGCCCCTGTGGGGGCACGGGTTGCCATTGCGCCCGGAGCATCTGGCGCCCTTGAGCGAGCAGGGTGAGCTGGTGATGGTGAGCGGCGCGTGCCATGGCGGCCAGTTCGCCAGGGCCGCCAGTTGTGGCTTCTTTGCGGCCCATCCGGAGGTAACGGCCACCGGCTGCCAGCTGTCCGCGTCGGCGATCGAAGGCTCCGACGATTACCTGCGCTGGCTCCTGCAGTTCCTGCAGGATGCTGCTGCCAGCGACCGGCCAACCTCCCTGCATGCAGCCCATTGGTACGCCAGCGCGCGCCTGGAACACCACCAGGTGCCCTACTCCACCAGCGATGCCCTGATCGACGAAGCCTTCGCTGACGGGGACAAGTCGTCCGCCTGGCCGTCACACGTCAGCGTTGACGCCCTGCGAGCAGGCGCGCACGTGCTGTCGGACGCCGAAGGCGCTGCCCTGGCGCATCTGCTGAACGGCCTGGAGGAGGACCAGCAGATCTCCCTGAAGGACTACATCGCTCGCAACGTCGCCGCCGACACGGTGCTGCGCGACGCGCGTGAACTCACCTCGGCCCAACGCAACGCCCAACTGGATCTTCCCTACCCACTGGCCCTCGCCCTGTTGGCACGACGGGTGATCTATCGCCAGCGACATCCCGACGATCAGGCGCTGGAGGCGGTACTCGCCTGCGAGCAACAACCGCTGCGCAGACTGCTGGCACCATCGCCCGGATCAGCAGCTCGCTGACCCGGCGACGGCCGGCCTGCGCTCAGTAGCGGTAGCCGTAGCGGTAAGCACGTGAACCGTATCCGTACGGGCGGTAGTAGTACGGCCGGTAGGCATAGCCCCGACGCAAGCCGTAGCGCGGCGAATAGTAGTACCGACTGCTGCGATTGAAGCGCCTCAGGTCACGCCTGCTGTTGCGCTTGCCCACCCGGTGGTGGGCTTGCACGAACTGCAACTCCTGGGTGCCGTCCTGCACGGCCGGCAGCGGCTGCACAGCTGGATTGGCCTGCGCGCCGCCGACCATCAGCACCGAAGCCACGAGGGCCAGCGCAAAGGGCTTGAGGACGGTCGTCACCTTGTTCATTTCCTATCTCCTTTCGGGCCTGGTCGCCCGTGTCCATGGCGTTGAAGTTGACCGTCCGGTCCAGTCGGTTACGCCTGGCCTGCAGGGATCGGCTGGTGAGCTAACGAACTTGATCGCTTGCCCTTCGGCCGTCTTCGAAGCGCCACGCCGGGGCCGCCGCCCGGGGCGCGCGCCACCAACCCCTGCCGCCCTCGCCCGGGCACGCGTCAAAGGTTTAGGTGACTGAATAGTCGAAACAAATCTCCACTGACGTCCAATCGGTAGTACCATCCGGTGTCACGCGAGGTAGACACGAGGTTCCCGCTGGGGGCTCGGGCGAGAGTGAGAGTGACGATCGAACCATCCGGCCGCCGCCGCCGGGTGCGCTACCCCCTAAGCAGCTGGGCTACCCCCTTCGCCGATGCACGGTCATCGGGTAATCTGTCGCCCCGATCGGCGCCATCGGCGCCTCACCCCCTGGCTCACGCCCGCAGCCCGCTGAAACCGATAGCGGTGTTTGCGCGTAAGCCTGCATATCCAGTCGCTGTCTCGACCCTCCAGCACAAGGAGTGTTCCTAAGTCCTATGGCGGATCCCGTCTCCCTCAACGCTGACGCCCACGAGGCGCTGGTCAGCACGGCACGCTCGCGCAAACTCGAACCGGTGGGCGTCGCCCTCATGGTCCTGGTGCACCTCGGCGCCCTGGGTGTGTTCTTCGTCGGCGTGAGCCCTGTTGCCCTGCTCGTTGCCCTGCTCACCTACTCCGTGCGCATGTTCGGCATCACCGGGTGGTTCCATCGCTACTTCTCCCACCGCAGCTTCAAGACCTCGCGCCCGCTGCAGTTCCTGTTCGCCCTGATCACCACGGCTGCCGTGCAGCGCGGCCCCCTGTGGTGGGCGGCCCACCATCGCGATCACCACGCGCACACGGACACGGAGGCGGATGCCCACTCGCCCAAGGCCCACGGCTTCCTGTGGAGCCACATGGGCTGGTTCCTGTCGCCGGACAACCTGGTGACGCGTGACGAACGCATCCAGGACTTCAGCCGCTTCCCGGAGCTGCGCTGGCTGGACAAGTACGATCTGTGGATCTCCGTCGGCTTCGCCGTGATGCTCTGGGGGCTCGGCCTGGTGCTGAACCTGGCCGCACCCGGCCTCGGCACGAGCTCCTGGCAGATGCTGGTGTGGGGCTTCTTCGTCAGCACAACGCTGCTCTACCACGCCACCTACTGCGTGAACTCGATCTGCCACATCTTCGGTCGCCGTCGCTACGAGACCGGCGAAGACAGTCGCAACAACTGGTTCGTTGCGCTGATCACCTTTGGCGAGGGCTGGCACAACAACCACCACAAGTTCCCGCGCTCCGTGCGCCAGGGCCTGCGCTGGTGGGAGTTCGATCCGACCTACTACGTGCTGTGGGTGATGGCCCGCCTGGGCCTGGTGTGGGACCTGAAGCCACCGCCGCAGGACGCCCTGCACCAGACCATCGCGGCAACCGAGAGGACGGCAGCTTGAGGATTGCGGTCGTCGGCAGCGGCATCTCGGGCCTGACGGCGGCCCACTGCCTGCATCCCCAGCACGAGGTCACGGTCTTCGAGCGCGATACGCGCATCGGCGGTCACACCAACACGGTCGAGGTGGACATCGACGGTGAGACCTGGCCTGTCGATACGGGCTTCATCGTGTTCAACGACTGGACCTACCCGTCCTTCCGCACCCTGATCGGTCATCTGCAGGTGCCCTCGCGGCCGGCGGAGATGAGCTTCAGCGTGCGCTGCGATCGCACCGGCCGTGAGTACAAGGGCGACCAGACCAGCGATCTGTTCATCCAGCGTCGTAACGTGTTCCAGCCGTCCTTCTGGCAGATGGTGCGCGACATCCTGCGCTTCAACGACCTGGCGCCGCGTCTGCTGCAGAGCATTTCGCCCGAACTGACCCTCGGCGAGTTCCTCGACGAGCATCGGTTCTCCACGACCTTCGTCGAGCACTACGTGGTGCCCATGGGTGCGGCGATCTGGTCGGCGCAGCCGGACACGATGCGCGAGTTCGGGGCGGCCTTCTTCATTCGATTCCTGCGCAACCACGGCATGCTCAACCCGGAGCGTCGCCGCTTCTGGCGCACGATCATCGGCGGCTCCCAGACCTACGCGAAGGCACTCTCGGCACCGCTTGCCGATCGCATCCACACGGGCAACGGCGTGACTCGCGTGCAGCGAACGGAGGCCGGCGTCGCGCTGACGCTCGACGACGGCCACACGGCCATGTTCGATCACGTGTTCCTTGCCTGCCACAGCGACCAGGCCCTGAAAATGCTGGCCGATCCCAGCCCGCTGGAGCGGGAGACGCTGGAGGCCATTCGCTACCAGCCGAACGAGGCGGTGCTGCACACGGACGCAAGCGTGCTGCCGAAGCGGCGCGGGGCCTGGGCTTCGTGGAACTACCACATTCCGCGCGAGGCGCAGGACACGGTGGCAGTGACCTACTACATGAACCGCCTGCAGGGCCTGCGGGCGCCTGTGCCCTTCTGCGTCACTCTTAATGATCAGGGACGCATCGACCCGGCCAAGGTGATCGAACGGATTGAGTATGCGCATCCGATCCTCGACGCCCGCAGCGACGCGGCGAAAGCGAAGGCCAACCAGCTCGACGGCACCCCCCGCACCTCCTACTGCGGGGCCTACTGGCACAACGGATTCCACGAGGACGGCGTGCGCAGTGCCCTCAACGCCATCCACGCCTTCAGGGAACGACACCACGATGAAGACCGCGCTCTACCAAGGGTGGGTTAGGCATCGCCGTCATGCGCCTCGCGCGCACGCGTTCCGCTACGGCCTGTTCATGGTGCTCCTGGACCTTGACGAACTGCCGAGCGCCTTCGACGGCCTGCCCGGCTGGTCCGCCCGCGGTCCCGCCCTCGCCTGGTTCCGTCGCGCCGACCATTACGGTGATCCCGCCGTCCCCCTGCGCGAGACCATCGAGAAACTGGTGACCCAGAGCCTGGGGCGACCCGTGCGAGGTGCCATCCGCCTGCTCACGCACCTGCGCTACTTCGGCTACTGCTTCAATCCGATCAGCTGCTACTACTGCTACGACGAGAACGATCGACTCGATGTGGTCGTCGCGGAAGTCAACAACACCTGGGGTCAACGCCACTGTTACGTGCTCGACGTGGCCGAGGCCACCGCGCACCCGGGCGGCTGGTGGCACTGGGAGACGCCCAAGCAGCTGCACGTCTCGCCCTTCATGCCTATCGACCTCGATTACCAGTGGCGCTTCCGCGACCCGGCCGAGAGCCTGGGCCTGCACATGCAGAATCGTCCGGCTGAGCAGGAGGGTGCAGGCAACCCCCTGTTCGACGCCTCGCTCATGCTCGAGCGCAAACCCCTCACCGTACGCAGCGCCCTGGCCGCGTTGCTGCGCTTCCCCCTGATGACCGCTCAGGTGATCGGGTCGATTCACTTCGAGGCGCTGAAGCTGTGGCTCAAGCGCACACCGCTCTTCCCCGATCCGCACATCGGGCGACGTAAGGAAACGCCGGAGATCCGTTGATGACCGAACACGATCGACCCACCCTAGAGTCCGCGCACGCGCTTTCGGCCGAGAAGGCCCAGGGCGGCATGATCGCCCGCTACTGTCGCAAGGCCATCTTCGGACAGCTCTCCGCCCTCACGCGCGGCTGCATCACCATCGACGAGGCGGGCGAGCGACACGTGTTCGGTGACCCGGAATCGTCGCAGCAATGCTATGTGCGTGTGCTCGATCCGGGCATGTGGGCGGCGGCGGCCAGCGGCAGCGTCGGCCTCGGCGAGGCCTACATGAACGGACTGGTGGAGGTGGACGACATCGCCCAGCTGATCCGCATCTGCGCCAGCAACGAGGAGCTGGCCACCACCTATGATTTTCGGTGGAACGGTATCGTCGAGCCCGCGCGGCGCCTGCTCTACTGGCTGGATCGCAACACCCGCAGCGGCAGCCAGCGCAACATCGCCCGCCACTACGACCTCGGCAACGACCTGTTCCAGCACTTCCTCGACCCCACCATGATGTACTCCTGCGGCGTCTTCCCCAAGGCGGACAGTTCCATGG
>JAAUYD010156633.1_pt1 | contig 12974 bp, 17 predicted proteins | sample 7278101 | NCBI WGS metagenome assembly JAAUYD01 (sample SAMN14350128, study PRJNA611818) | marine sediment metagenome | isolation source: surface marine sediment (0.6m) | place: French Polynesia: Moorea | collected 2018-08 | reverse complement strand
GGTGAAGATGTAAGAGGCCACCAGAAAGACCACCGCCACGCCGGTGAGCACCGGCCACAGCTTCCCGGCCAGGCGCTCGGCCCGCTGGGCCAGGTCGCCTTCGGCCCGGACGATGAGCCACAGGGCGCCGTGGACCAGAAAGAGGCAGAGAAACAACACGCCACCCAACAAGCCGTAAGGGTTGAGAAGGGTGAACAGATTGCCCAAGTAGATGCCGTCCTGATCGAAGGGTATGCCTTGGAAGATATTGCCAAAGGCCACGCCGAACAGCAGCGCCGGCAGGAAGCTGCCGATGAAAATACAGGCGTCCCACACCTTTTTCCAAGCCGGATTGTCGACCTTGTTGCGGAACTCAAAGGATACACCGCGCAGGATCAGGGCGAAGAGAATCAGCATCAACGCCGAGTACAAGGATGAGAACATAACCGCATAGACCAGCGGAAAAGCGGCAAAGGTGACGCCGCCGGCCGTCAGCAGCCATACCTCATTGCCGTCCCACAATGGCCCCATGGCGTGGATCATCGTGTGCTTGTCGCGTTCCGATTTGCCCAGAAAGGGATACAGCGAACCGATTCCCAGGTCGAAGCCGTCCGTCATGAAAAAGATGGCCCAGAGCAGGCCCCAGATAAAAAACCAAACGGTTTGCAGTTCCATTTATAACCCCCGTGTGTCGTCTTTATGGATCGATGGTTGCGCAGATGGCCGATTATGCATTCTCGGGTGCCGGTCCTTTTCTGGCGAAATCGGCAATCAGGTAAAAGCCGGCGATGCCCAGCAGGCCGTACACCAGAATGAAGCCCACCAGGGAGGTCATTACTTGAGAGACCGCCACTGGAGAGGCGGCATCGGCCGTTTTCAACAGGCCATAAACGATCCAGGGTTGGCGGCCCACCTCGGCCAGCACCCAACCCATCTCGATGGCCACGTAGGGCAGCGGGATGGCAAAAAGCATGACCCACAAGTACCAGCGGGATTCAAGCAGGCGCTTTCTCAACACCAAGCCAACCACGGTGAGCAGGGGAAAGAGGGTTCCCAAAGCCACCATGGTTCTGAACGAGATGAATGTCGGCAGGACCGGCGGTCGTTCATCTTTGGGAATGTCCTTAAGACCGGTGACCGCTGCATTGATATCGTGGTGCCCAAGCAGGCTCAGGACACCGGGCAGCCGGCCGATTTCAAAGGCGTTGCGTTCGTTTTCTTCATCTGGAATGGCAAACATGACGATGGGGGCCTGGGTCTGGGTCTCCCAGTGGGATTCCATGGCGGCCAGTTTGGCCGGCTGGGTCTGGGTCACGTGAACCGCGTGCATGTCACCGGTGATGACCACCACGACAGAGGAGACCAGTCCGACCACCAAGCCGATGTTGAAAGAACGGGTGAAAAAGTCAATGTGTTGTCTCTTCAGCAGGTGCCAGGCACTGATGCCCATCACGAAGAAGGCGGACAAAAGGAAGGCCGAAGGGATCGTATGGACAATTTGGAGCAGGCCGAACGGGTTGGTGACCACGGCCAGAAAGTCGGTCAGTTCCGCCCGGCCGTCACGGATGGCAAATCCCACCGGGTGCTGCATCCAGCCGTTGGCCAGAAGAATCCAGATGGCCGACATGTTCCCGGCACCGGCCACCAGCCACATGACCGTGGCGTGGGCTTTTTTGGACAGTTTCTTCCAGCCGAAAATCCAGATGCCGATGAAGGTCGATTCCAGGAAAAATGCCACGGACGCTTCGATGGCCAGCAGCGACCCGAAGACGTCTCCCACATAGGCGGAGTAGCGCGACCAGTTGGTGCCGAACTGAAACTCCAGGGTAATGCCGGTAACCACCCCCAAGGCAAAGTTGATCAGAAAGAGCTTGCCCCAGAATTTGGTCATGCGCAGATAGGTTTCATCATTGGTCCGCACATATTGGGTCTCCATGTAGGCCACCAGAACGGAAAGCCCCAAAGTCAGGGGCACGAACAGAAAGTGGAACATGGTGGCGGCGGCAAACTGGAGCCGTGATAACATGACAACATCCATACCTATTCCTCCTCGAACAAATGTCGGCAGCCAACCGACAGGGTCAGCTGCCCCAAACATGTTGGTTCTAAATTTTATTCAATCAGGCGACCCCTGACCCCCGTTGGCAGATCTCCCGGCGTATGGTTGTGCATCGTTAAGGGCGACGCCATGGGTTTGCAGCAATTATTGGGTAACCATGATCACTCGATGGCGGACTATACACCACCATCCAACGTGCACTGGGTAAAATCGATGGGCTTGCCGCATTTTGCGCAGCTGTGGTCCTTGTTAAACTCGTCGGAGAAGATCTCTTTGCTCTCACCGCATTCGGGACACTTGCAGATAAAGGATTTCAGATTTTTGAAGGTTTCCCAGCCAGGGCAATGTTGGGGTGTAGACATAGCAGCCTCCTTTTGTATTCCCAATTTGGTAAAATTATTCATACCGATTGGCGTTCGGTGTCAGGTGAGTTTCTCGGCGATCTCCCGGCCATAGTCCTGGGCCATTTTCATGCCGCCGCCCAGATTGACCGACTTGAGCCGCAAGGGGATGCTCACCATGTTCATCTTGAAGATGTTTTTCATGGTGTCGAATATGCGGTCCGGCGCTTCGCCGCTCCATCCAAAGGAACCGAAGGCACCGCCTACCTTGCCTTCCAGTCCCGCCTTTTCGGCCATGAACAGCATGGTTTTCATTCCTTGAACCATCTCCCCGTGATAGGTGGGAGAGCCAAACACCAAGGCATCATAGGCCTTCAGGTCGTCCTCTTTCTTAATCTCGGTGACTGTCGACACATCGGCTTCATGGCCAGAAAAACGGATTCCCTCGGCAATCAGATTGCCGATTTTTTCAGTCTCGCCGGTGCGTGTGGCATACACAATGAGCGCTTTGGCCATTTCCTGCTCCCTTTCGTCTTATTTGATTCTGGGATCCTTGCCCTCGTACTGACAGTCGGGCGTGTAACAGGTGTTGTCCAGAAAATCACATTTCTCCTTGCATGACGGACATTTTTCAGGCGGCTGATCCGCCTGCAGTTCATATCCGCAGTTTCCGCATTTCCAGCTACCCATGGGGCACCTCCTTAGTGGGGTTGATCATTGGTCGGTTGCCGTTTGTGGACCCAAAGGCATTTGATTCGGACTGCTTTACCGGTCGTCGCAGCATATCCGTACGGCTTTTTCTCCCTCACCTGGCCCAATTCATTGCCTTAGTGCTCATCGTTGGCGGGCACGGATGGCGCGCCGTTCCTGACGGGTGACCGGGACCGGCCGTCGATTCCTGCAAGACGGCAGCCAAAAAGGCCACCGCCTTTCGAACCTTGAGAAAACGGGTTTACGCTTTCCACAACCCGTGCAGGTTGCAATGTTCTCTGGCCGAGACCGATGCCGCATCGATCTTGAACATGGCCTCGGGGGTCTCGCCCGGGTTGAGAAACTGGAAGTATGATTTGCCATCCGCGATCAGCTCGATCCATTGAATCCAGTGTTTCTCTTCCATGGGGTGGGCGACACTGCCCACTTTGACTTTGTAGCCGCCGTCGACCTTTTCGATGGCCGGCACGTGCTTCTCCTTGGCTGCATCAACCGTGTTTTCCGTCAGCTTCTTCATGGACTCCCCGCAACAGACCAATTCGCCACCACCACCAACGAGCACCTGAACGATGGTGCCACAGAGATCGCACTTGTAAACTTCATGTCGCTCCGCCATTTTTTCCTCCTTTTGCCGAATGTTAAGGGTTTACCATTTGGACGCGGGTCGCGCGTCAGCAACTTTTTTTCCACCAGCCTTTGGCGATGTGCTTGAGTTTTTCCGCTTCGGCCAGTCGTTTGATTTTGTAGCCCGAGTCGCGAAGCATGCCGTAAAGAATGCCGCAGCCGGTGTCCTCACGGTCGTCGTCTCCATCGTCGGCCAACTTGATCATGCGCTCGGCCATTAAAATGGCTTGTTTGAGGTTGCGGTCACACGGTTTCACGGATCGATGCTCTCCGAAAGGGGTTGGGTGCCGTTGGTCGGTCAAGATGAAAGCGTCACTGCCATAGTCGAATCAAGATGCGTGCCAGAGTGTCGGTGAAAGTCAGTACGCCATGTAACTTTCTTAAAATAAATCGAAAAAAAGGCATTCCTGGTCCCATGGGTCGCCAATTATTCCGCTTATTTGGCTGTTTTGGGAAACCCGCAGGGTGAAGCCGGCGGCCTGGATTGATGGTGATGGCCAGTGGAATCGTCCGTCATTCATGGTCTCATGTTATTTTGTGATACATAGTTGTCTCGTAAGACAGGATGCGGGGGGGCGGTATCGTGATTCACGGCTTACTGAATTTCCTCCAACGCATTCGCGATCTCTTTCAGATTGGGGCGTCGATTGATATCGGATACCTGTATGAAGCGGATGATCCCGGATTTGTCGACGATGAACAGGGCCCGTTCGGCCGTTCCATCCGTTCGCAACACGCCAAATCGCTGTGCCGCCTCGCCGTGGGGCCAGAAGTCTGACAGCACGGGAAACCAGAGTTCGCCCATTTGGCGGGTCCAGGCATGCAGGGTGGGCAGATTGTCGACGGTGATGCCCAACAGAATCGCATCGTGTCGCTTGAAGAGGTCTTCGGCGATATTGTAGCCGGGCCATTGATCCGAACAGACCGGCGTCCATGCTGCCGGGACGAAGGATATCACGACGTTGTGGGTTCCCTTGTATTGCGCCAGGGAAATCGTTTCGCCCGCCAGAGAGGGCAGGGAAAACGACGGCGCCGGATCACCGACCTGGACCGCCAATACACTGTCCACCGGTTTGAGCTGGCCGGGATCATATATCATGGATTGAATGGATGATTCCTGGGCCAGGCAGGGGTTTGAAATCAGCATGACGCACAGCACGGTTGCCGCTCCCATCACGCGCATCATCAATTTGGCTTGGTTCATCGGGCGCACCTCTCTTTAACGTTGTGCCCGCTCAATTCATGCTTAAAAAGCCGTTGAGGCGGTTGATGAAAGTGTCCAGCGGGTCCATGGTTCCGACACCGGTCCACAAGATCCGCCCTTGGTCCTTTGGTCCGATTCTGGCGATGATGAAAAACGGGGTGCGAACTTCACCCAATAATTGGTGGATCAAAAAGTCTTCGTCCGGGAACAGCGGAAATGCGATCTGATAGTGTTTGCGAAAATGGTCGACCTCATAGGCGGAATTGCCGACGCCGATCCCGATCATTTTCACCCGGCCATGCAAGGTGTCCGATGCTTCGATGGCCTGATAAAGGCGGTTGACGTTCGGTGCCTCCCGCTGGCAAAAGGGACAGTACATGCTGAAAATCTCGATGACGAGCAATTGACCGCTGATGGTTTTGGGATCGAAACTGTCGCTTTCGGCGATTCCCAGATAGGCACGCTTATCAGGTGCCTTCGGCGTGTTCAAGCGCATATCCACCAGCCGATCACCGGCTGCCGGTTCTTTCTCCGCCGAGGCCATCCCGGGCAGGGCGATTGCGACCAGAACGACAGACAACCAGAGCCAAAGGATTTTCATAATCTTCCCCCTCCGTCAAGGGTGGTGATGCGTATCAGGTGTAAGTATGGCTTAAGGGTACATAATGCAACGGCTGGCACACCTAAACAGAGTCAGATCAGAGCAGGCATCAGCGTCATTGGGTGTCAGGGGGCTTCCCGTTGTGTGCGAAAGACGGTGGCAACGAACTACTTGGTGGCGATGAGGCGCCGGCTGAGCTGGTTGATGTGGGACATCTCCTCTTTGATGATGCTGTCCAGCCGGGACTGGCCCAGGTTTTCCGGAACCAGGTCCTTCATTCCCAGGTAAAAAACAATTGAATCCTTTTCAGCCAGGATGGCGGCTTTTAAAATCGCCTGCAAGGAGGTGGTATCGATCTCCTTTTCGAAAAAAATGCGGGTGTCGGCCAGCGCTTTGAGGTACGATGCCGCTTCACCTTCCGGGTCAAACACGGTCGAGTGCTTCTCCGCTTCGGTCAGTTTTTTTCTCAAGGCGGCGAAGGTTTGTTCGTGGCCGTCTTCCATGACCGCCAAGTCCGAGAGAAAATTTTTAGCTTCCGGATCCTTTATATCTGCGGCGGCCTGCCGGTAGAACACGGCCCCGTTTCTTTCGATCTGTTCAGCCATTTCAAATACATCATCCGCATTAAAATCGTAGCTCATGATTGGATCTGCCTTTCTATCCCGACGTGAAGGGTGTCTCAAAATGGGTGTTCACCAGAACCACTGTTGCCCGAACCATGCCCCCTTGATCATGATGCTGTCAACCTAAAAAACCAATCAAACACCCGGCGGTTCAGGCCTTTTCTTCCTTCAGGCGGCATTCATCATCCCACTCCGGGCAGGCGCTTTTGCGCTCGGCCTCAAATTGGAGCATGCATTCACCGCATTCCAGTTCAATATTCGGCGTATCCCCATAGCGCGCCTTGAGCTCCTCTTTGGACAACACCTGCGCAAAGCTGCACCCGCACTGGGGGCAAGCGGATTTGATATGATAGCGTTTATGACCCATAAATAGCCTCCCGATGGTTTGAAGTTTGAAAAAAATGAATTATTATTACACAAAAGCAATATCAATGCCATTGAATGATGTCTGTTTTTTACATCGGCAGATATCGATCATCTGAGATGCCGATCGGATTGACTTCGCGTCACGTCGTTCTCCGTCGCGATGGGTCGATGTACCCAATGCAGGCGGATGGATACCTTCCCAAACCTTTCAAGGAGGACTTAATGGCTCAAACCGCATTTAAAGGTTCACCCGTTCAATTGTCCGGCGATCTTCCCCAACCGGGCACGGATGCCCCCGATTTCACCTTGACCCGCAGTGACCTCTCCGATGTTTCGCTGAAGGACTACGCCGGCAAAACGGTGGTCCTCAACATTTTCCCCTCCATCGATACGCCGGTGTGTGCCATGTCGGTGAGAAAATTCAACGCTGAAATCGGCAACACCGACAATGCCGTGGTGCTGTGCATTTCGGCCGATCTTCCCTTTGCCCACGCTCGATTCTGCGGGGCCGAAGGGCTGGATCACGTGGTTTCCGCCTCCACCTTTCGCAGCCCCGGTTTCGGCGATGCCTATGGCATGCGCATCTCCAGTGGTCCGCTGGCCGGTCTCATGGCAAGGGCGGTGGTGGTCATTGATGGACAGGGCAAGGTGGTTTACACGCAGTTGGTTGACGAAATCTCCCAGGAACCGGATTACGACAAAGCCATGGCCTGTCTGTCCAGCCAAGAAGTGATGCAGGCCTGCACGACCAGCTTCACGGCGGAGCATTCCCGGGGCATGGACGATGACGGTCCCTGCGACGACGGTCGTGCCGGAGGCTGAGCCAGTCCCAACAGGTATCATTCACAGCAACTGCCTTAAGGTGAGTCGATGGCCAACGAGCGTGTGCTGATACGGTGCCGCAAATGTGGCACCCGCAACCGGATCCCCATCCATAAACTGCAGGACGGTCCCCGTTGCGGACGCTGTAAAAACCCTTTCCCCCGAATCCCGGTCACCCACCGGCCGGTGATGGTGACCGATCGCACCTTCGCCACCGAGGTAATTGCCAGCCCCCTGCCGGTGCTGCTGGACTGCTGGGCCGCCTGGTGTGCCCCGTGCGGCGCCATGGCCCCCGTTTTGGATGACCTGGCAAGGGCCTATGCGGGTCGATTGAAAGTCGCCAAGCTCAACGTGGATCAAAATCCGATGACGGCCAGCCGCTTCAGTGTCATGAGTCTGCCGATGCTGCTTTTTTTCAGGGATGGAAAGATGGTGGATTCGGCAGCCGGCGCCTTACCGAGACTGGAAATTGAGCGTCATTTGTGGCGTTTTCTGAACAGGTAGTTTCCACCTTTCAAAGGAGTGACCATGAAGATTGCCATTACCGGGGCTTCGGGCTTTGTGGGAAGGGCGCTGACGCGTCTGCTGCTGGACAACGGGCACATGGTGACCGGACTGGGCACCTCCGCCTCCCATCCGCTGCAATCGATCGGACGCTTCACGTGGATCCCGGCGGACACGACTCGTGCCGGAACGTGGCAGGCTTCGGTGAGCCAGGCCGATGCCGTGATCAATCTGGCCGGACGCAGCATATCGAAGCGCTGGTCCCGCGAATATAAAAAGCAGATCGTTGACAGCCGCGTTCTGACAACGCGCAATGTCGTCAGCGCCATGAGTGGTGAGGGCAAAACCCTGATCAGCACGTCGGCGGTCGGCTTTTACGGCAGCCGTGGTGACGAGGCACTCGACGAGCAATCTCCTCCGGGGGACGATTTTTTGGCACGTCTGTCGGTGGATTGGGAAGCAGCCGCACGGGATGCAGAACATCAGGGGGTTCGCGTGGCCATCATGCGCTTCGGCGTGGTGCTGGGCGCCGGCGGCGGTGCCCTGGCCCAGATGGTGCCGGCCTTTCGCATGTTTGCCGGCGGCCCCCTGGGAAACGGCCGGCAGTGGTTTTCGTGGATCCACATGGACGATCTCCTGGCTGCGATTCGGTTTCTGCTTGACCGTCAAGATGCGCGGGGCCCGTATAACTTTTGTGCGCCGGGGGCGGTTCGCCAAAAGGATTTCGCCCGGGCCTTGGGTACCGCGCTGGGCCGGCCGGCCGTGGTCCCTGTCCCCGCTATGGCCCTGCGGGTGATGATGGGGGAGGTCGCCGGGGTGCTCTTGGCCAGCCAAAAGGTGCGTCCCGACCGGCTGATCGCCGAAGGATTCTCATTCCGTTTTGCGGATGTCGACCATGCCCTGGCAAACCTGGTGAATCAATCGTGACCCAACAGACACTTACTGCCGCGTATTATCATCGGGCCACCAGCTACCGTCGCTACCGGCTGACACCCCACAGCATGGACTGGGCCCATCAGCCGGTACCGATCAAGCAATACCCGGAACTGCCGCGGGTGGCACTGGATCGCAGCGCGAAGCTGCCGGCAATCGACTATTACGACCTGGTCAATCGCCGTCAGACCATTGATTCAAGCGGTCCAGAGACACTGGACATTCAGAAAATGTCAGCGCTGTTCAGCCTGACGCACAGCATCACCGCCCGCGCCATGCATGCGGACACGCCCTTTTATTACCGCAATGTGGCATCGGCCGGCGCCCTTTACCCCTTTGAGCTTTACCTGGCCGTCCACCACATCGAAGGAATGGAGCCGGGGCTCTACCATCATCACCTTTTCGACTTCTGTCTGGCCGCCTTGCGACGCGGTCCGGTGCCCGCAGTCCCGCCGGTGGATACCGGTGCTTCAGCCACTTTTTACATCACCGGCCTCTTTTTTCGCAGTGCATGGAAGTACCGCAACCGTGCCTACCGGTATGTGTTGTTGGACGCCGGCCACATGCTGGAGAACCTGCGGCTGGCTTTGACTGCGCTGGATCTTGGCTATTCCATCCATCTGGATTTCGATGATGAACGGGCCGCGACCCTGCTGGGACTGGACCCGCAGCGGGAAGTCTGTCTGGCTTGCGTACATGTGTATGCGGGTGACATCTCAGAGAAAAAGCCGGGGGAAGCCCGGGACCTGAAGCCCCTTTCGGCCGACATGCTTCAGGCATCCAGGGTATCGGATAAAGAGGTTGCCTATGCGGAGATCCTCAGCGTCCATCGGGCCGGGAATGGGACCAGCGCCACCTCTAACGAAAATCTGCCGGCGTTGGATCTGTTCAACAACCCGCCGTCGTCGTGGACCGATCTGAACGTGCCGGATCATTCGGGCTCGGTGGACTATGCCCATGTGCTCTGGCAGCGCCGTTCGCGCCGGAATTTTATTCCCTTGGCCGACGTCGCAGCCGAATTCGCGACGTTTGCGGACCTGATGGCATGCAATTCCGCGGCGGCATCCTGCATGCCGCCGGCGTGCCGATCTGCCATGACCCCCGGGTTTCTGGTGGGTATGGGGGCGCCGGTTCCACCCGGTGTCTATCTGTGGGATCCGCACCTGAAACGACTGGGGTGCACGCGGTCTGGCAGGTTTGGCGAACCGATGGCAGCCGCCTGCCTGGATCAGATGTGGCTCAAGCATGCCGCCGTGCATCTGCTGTTCATGACCGATCTGGCTGCCCTCGACCGGAATTGGGGGGCGCGGGGCTACCGCTACGCCATGATCGAGGCGGGGCGCCTGGGCCAGCAGGCATACCTGGCGGCCGGCGTTTCAGGCTGGGGGGCCTGCGGGATCGGTGCCATTTATGACCGGGAAGCGGCGGACCTGCTGGATCTGAGGGTTGACGGCGCCTTGCTCTATCTGGTCGGGGCCGGTCCGGTCAAAAAACGCTGACGCGATACCGAAACGGTTCCCGCCACGTGGCCTTTGGGAGCGCGGGTGAACAGCGAATCCGGTCGACAATCCGGATTGCGTGGCCCCTATTTCGACAAGGAGAAAGCGCATGTCCTCCGACCTCAAGATCTTTAGCGGCAGCGCCAACGTGCATCTCGCCACCCAGATTTGCGACACATTGGACCTTGGCCTCAGCCGCCTGACGGTGTCCCGTTTTTCCAACGATAACCTTTTTGTCCAGATCCGGGAGAATGTGAGGGAGAAGGATGTCTTCGTCGTCCAGTCTTTCACCGCGCCGGTGGGTGACACCGTTATGGAGATGTTCATCATTCTGGATGCGTTGAGAAGTGCGTCGGCCCGGCGCATCACGGCGGTGATTCCCTATTTCTCCTACGCCCGCTCGGATAAGAAGGATGCCCCGCGCATCTCCATCACCGGCCGTCTCATGGCCGACCTGATCAGAACCGCCGGTGCCGACCGGGTGCTTACCATGGATCTGCACTCGGACGCGGTGCATGGTTTTTTCAGCATTCCGGTGGACCACTTGACCGCCATTCCCTATTTCGTGGACTACTTTGGTGAACGGCTGGACCTGGACAACGCCGTCGTGGTGGCCACGGACGCCGGTGGCGCCAAGCGGGCCGGCCGGTTCGCCAATCGCATTCACCTGCCCATGGCCATCATCGACAAGCGGCGTGTGGCCGATACCGAAGTCGTCCAGGGATTGGTGGTGGGCGACGTAAAAGGCCGCGACGCCATCATTTTCGAAGACGAGATTTCTACGGGCGGCACCCTGGCCGCATCAGTGAAAACCCTGGCGGTGGCCGGTGTGAAAAGCATTCACGCGGGCGCCACCCACGGCGTGCTGTGCGGCTCAGCCGTAAAACGGCTGGTGGAGAGCCCGGTCAAATCGGTGGCCGTCACCGATACGGTGCACATTCCCCGCGAAAAACAGGCCAAAAAGATCCATACCCTCTCCGTGGCCCCCCTGTTTGCCGAAGCCATCCGGCGCATCCACACCGGAGAGAGCGTCGGTGCCCTCTTTGATTAATTATTGACTAAAGGGATTTTAATCCATGCCGATATCCCTGTTAAGGAGGCTCAACCATGGATATCGTCGTCATCAACAGCGCTTTCGTGAAAAACGAGGAACCGAAAAAGCGGGTAACGCGGGTTCCCAGAAAAAAAAACAATTTCGTCGAAAAACGCCGCAACCGAACGGATCGTCGAAAAAGTGTCCGGGATGGTGTGGTGGTCAGCTTGTCCTACAAGAAAGACCGACGAACCAGGCCGGACCGGAGACAGTCCTGAAACAAATGAATTGACGCGTTTTTGTGCGGATTTACATCGGCCTGAGATCCTCGTTGGCCGGCACGAATTTGCAGTTGCCCGGCATCGTTCAAACCGCGTGCGGCAGCTGTAGAGAATCCCCTCGTCCTGTGGTATAATCGCCCCAACTCGTATTTCTCACCAGTCCAACCCTGACGCATGAGCCATTCACATGAACCAGATGAATGCCATGATGCTGGCGCGCATCCATGAATTGAGCCAAACCCAGGCGCCACTGGTGCCGCAGATGGTTCCCATCCCGACGCCGGGCAACCATGAGATCCTGATCCGAGTTGCGGCCTGTGGTGTATGCCACACCGAATTGGACGAAATCGAGGGGCGAACACCCCCGCCGCGGTTGCCGGTGATTCCCGGCCATCAGGTGGTGGGGCGGGTGCAGGGTGCCGGAGCGGGTGCCGTTCGGTTTCCCATCGGCCAGCGGGTCGGCGTCGCCTGGATCAACCGGGCCTGCGGCGATTGTGATTTTTGCCTGAATGGCCGGGAGAACCTGTGTGCCGAATTTGTCGCCACGGGACGCGATGTCCATGGTGGGTATGCTCAGTACATGACGGTGCACGAGGCTTTTGCCTACCCGATTCCGGATCGCTTTTCCGATGCCCAGGCGGCCCCGCTGCTGTGTGCCGGCGCCATCGGATACCGGTCCATGGCCCTCAGCCAGCTGCGGGATGGGCAACGTCTCGGGCTTACCGGGTTCGGCGCCTCCGCCCATTTGGTGCTCAAAATGGTGCGCTACCGGTTTCCGGACGTGCGGGTATATGTTTTTGCCAGAAGCCCCGGGGAGCGGACATTCGCACGTGAGTTGGGTGCCGCTTGGGCCGGCGATACGAGGGACACGGCACCACAGCCGCTGGATCGAATCATTGACACCACGCCGGCCTGGACGCCGGTGGTGGCGGCCCTGCGAAACCTCAAACCGGGCGGCCGGCTGGTCATTAATGCCATTCGCAAGGAAGCGACCGACCGGGATGCCCTTCTGCGGCTGGACTATTCTTCTCATTTGTGGCATGAGAAGGAGGTCAAAAGTGTCGCCAATGTGGCCCGGTCAGATGTTTCCCGATTTCTCGAGCTGGCAGACCGAATCCCGATCACGCCCGAGGTGGAGACGTTCAGCCTCAACGCGGCCAATCGGGCACTCATGGAATTGAAAAACAGGCGGATCCGGGGTGCCAAGGTGCTGGTGATGGATCATCGTTGATGGCGCAGGATTTATTTTATCGCACCACTCAAGCATCGATCGGCCGATGCCGATACCATTTTCAGTTGCCGCAAAATTTGACCGCGTGCAGACCATCAATGCCTGGAGAATGGTCGGAGATGCCATCGTGAACAAATTTGTCATCAACGGTTTCAAATTGATC
>JAAUYD010180137.1_pt1 | contig 12975 bp, 9 predicted proteins | sample 7278101 | NCBI WGS metagenome assembly JAAUYD01 (sample SAMN14350128, study PRJNA611818) | marine sediment metagenome | isolation source: surface marine sediment (0.6m) | place: French Polynesia: Moorea | collected 2018-08 | reverse complement strand
GGAGCTCGTGCTGCTCCACCTGTGGGAGATGCAGGGCGTCGACTTCCCCTACTTCTTCTTCCACGACAACTGCTCCTATCAGCTGCTGCGGCTGATCGAGGTGGCCCGGCCCGACGTCACCCTGCACGACGGCTTCCCGCTCTCGGTGGTTCCGATCGACACGGTCCGGGCGGTCACCGAGACGTCGGTGTTCTCGGGAGAGGTGGCCTATCGGCCTTCGCCCGCGCGGGAGCTGACCCACGCTCTCGCCGGCCTCGACCGTGCGACGCGGCGCCTGGTGCTCTCGCTCGCGAAGGGCGCAGCCCTGCCCGATGGCCCGGAGCTCCGGGCGCTCGCTCCCGACGAGGCCGGCGTCGTGCTCACCGCGGCCTACGACGCGTTGCGCTGGCTCTACCTGAACGGGCAGGTGAGCGAGGACGACTCGCGGACGCGATCCCACGCGCTCCTGGTGGCGCGAAGCCGGCTCGGGGCGACGGGGTCGGCGTCGCCGGTGCCGCGGCCCGCGGTGCGGCCGGACGAGGGGCACGGGACGGCGATGGTCTCCCTTGGCGGGGGCGTGCGCGACGACGAGGGCTTTCTCGAGCTGCGCATCCGGCCCGCGCTCCACGACCGGCTCGACACCGAGGGTGGCTTCGCGGCCGACTCCACAATCCGCATCCTCGACACACGGATCCGCTTCGAGCCCCGGCGCGGGCGGGTGCGTCTCGAGGAGCTGACCCTGGTCGAGGTGCGCTCGGAGCCTCCGCGCGACCTCTTCTTCGAGCCGATCTCCTGGCACGTGGACTTGGGCTTCCGCACCCGGCTGTTCGAGGATCGCGACGGCGATCTGGACCCCGAGCTGATCTTCCGTACCGAGGGCGGCCTCGGGGCAGCGGTTCGTCCTTGGGGCGGCCCGGTCAAGCTCTACGGGATGGCGGACCTGCGCGTCGAGGCCGGCGACGCCTTCGACGAGAACGTCGCCTTCGGGCCGGGCCTCACCCTCGGCGCCGAGCTGCGCTCGCCCGCTGATCGCTTGAAGGGCCACCTCTACGGCCGCGCCCTGCGCTTCGTGGCGGGCGATACCGAGACGGACCTCGAGCTCGGCGTCGAGGCCCGGCTCTCGCTCGGCCGCCAGACCGCTCTACGCGCCGGCGTCGCGTGGCACGCCTACGCGGGCGAGGAGTGGCTCGACGCTCGCGTGGGCGTACAGCTCACGTTCTGAGTCGGGCCCGCGTCGGGCTCGATCAGGCGAGCGTCTTCTCGAGCCTACGGCGCAGCTTCGCGACCTCCTTGCGGGCCTGCCCGCGCAGCTGCTTCCACTCCTTCTGGCCCCGGGTCTCGAGCACGCCGAGCTGGTGGCTGGCGTCGCGCAGCACGCGAGCCAGGCTGCGGCGCGTCCCCTTGCGTGCGGTCTCGAGCTGCTTCTCGATGGCGAGCAGATCGCGGCGGACCTGCTTCGCGAACGCCTCGAGCGAGCGCGGAAGCTGGTCGCCCACCAGGGCGGCGGCGCCCGAGGGCTTGTGCACGGCCTGCTTCTTCGCTGCGGACCGCTTCTTGGTGGCCTTCTTGCGCGCCGGCGCCTTGCGCTTGCTGGCTCCCTTGCGCGCCGTCTTCTTGCGCGCCGGGGTCTTCTTGCGTGTCGTGGCCTTGCGAGTGGTCTTCTTGCGGACGGTCTTCCGGGCTGCCATGGAGTCCTCCCCTGCCCCCCCAGGTTCTCACGAAGCGGGAGCCCGCGTCTACGGGACAGCGGCGACGCGGGAGGGTGTGGGGGCGTCCACGCACTTGGGCCGGGTGGAGCCGTCGCTCCACCCGGCCGCGCCCCTAGCGCCGTGCACCGGCCCGCGCCTTGGCCCGGGGCGCCACGCGGAAGGCGCGACGCTCGGCCTCGGCGGCCGCCCCGACGAGCGCGTGGGACGCGTCCGTGCGGACGCTCTGCCACTTGACGGGCTTGTTCACGAGGCGCGCGCGCTTCGAGTCCGAGGGCTCGGCGGCGCCGGCTGCCAACGTCCCCAGCGCGATGCCGAGGCAGGCAGAGAAGAGGATCGAGAAACGGATGATGCGGTTCATGACGGGTCTCCTGGGTTCTCGGGGCCGGAAGAGGCCCCCATACCGAAGACGTGAGATCGCGCCTCACGGCGTGAGGCCCTCCGAGGGCGCTGGAGGGCCGGGCCTCCACGCGATGCCGACCCCCGACGATCCACCGGCACAGCGGGGACGAGGTGCTGTAGCGACCCACCCACGCCCACGACGTTCGCGCGTGCTTCGATCCCGGAGTGCGTGGCTCGGCTGCCTCTCGGAGCCGAGGACTTCGACGCGAGGGGTCTCAAGGCAAGGCAACGGACGATCGATGCGAGCTTCGACTCGTTCGGAGATGACCAGTGAGACATCACGCCGTCCGCCGGTCACTCGTCGGACTCCTCGCAGCCAGCCTGCTCAGCGCAGCTCCATCGCCCTCCACCGAGACGACGCTCCGCGAACGCGCGGGCAGCTTCGTCCGCCCGAGCGCGGTTCCGCACCCGTCCGACAATCCTTGGACCGCCGATCGCGAGCGACTCGGCCGCACCCTGTTCTTCGACCCTCGCCTCTCCGCGTCGGGGACGATCTCCTGCGCGACGTGTCACAACCCGTCCTTCGAGTGGGGCGACGGCCTGGCGCTCGGAGTCGGGCATGCCGGAAAGCAGCTGGCCCGCCGGACTCCGACCATCCTCAACGTGGCGTGGGGCGCGGCGTTCTTCTGGGATGGACGCGCCTCGACGCTCGAGGAGCAGGCCCTGGGCCCGATCCAAGCGGAAGGCGAGATGAACCTGCCGCTCGAGGAGCTCGTCGCCAGACTCCGCGGCATCGACGAGTACGCCGCGCTCTTCGAGGCGGCCTATCCCGGCGAGCCGATCTCCGAGGACGTGGTGGCCAAGGCCATCGCCGTCTTCGAGCGGACCGTCGTCTCTGCGCCGGCACCCTTCGATCGCTGGGTCGAGGGAGACGACGATGCGATCGGCCCCGCCGCGATCCGCGGGTTCGAGCTCTTCACCGGCAAGGCCCGATGCAGCGTCTGCCACACCGGCTGGCGCTTCACGGACGACAGCTTTCACGACGTGGGCACGAGGAGCGACGATCTCGGGCGGGGAGTCCATCTGCCCGAGATCCTGGTGAGCCAGCACGCCTTCAAGACACCCACGCTGCGGAACGTCGAACGCCGCGCACCCTACATGCACAACGGGAGCGAGCCGACTCTCGAAGCCGTGATCGAGTCGTATGTCCTCGGCGGGAGGGAGACTCGTCCCAGCCTCTCGAACGAGATCAGGCCCCTGGACCTGGACGGCACCGACAGGGCCGACCTCCTGGCCTTCCTTGCCACCCTGACGAGTGATGGACCGCCGGAATCGTTGCCGCGCATGCCGCGATGAGAGGAGTTGAGATGAGACCGATGCAGAAGAGCCTGTCCATCGTTGCGATCCTGGGCATCGCCCTGGGGGCCTCTGCGGAGCCGCCGGCTGCCGAAAGCGATCGCTCGCCGAAGCTGATCTCCCAGAAGCAGAAGACGTTCCAGCCGATGGAGATCACCATCCAGAAGGGCGAGGAGCTGCTGTTTCGCAACGACGACCCCGTGACCCACAACGTCTTCTCGCGAACGAAGGGCAGCCAGTTCAACCTGAAGATGCAGGCGCCCGGTCAGGAGGACGTGGTTCGCTTCGACGTGCCCGGTGAAGTCACGGTGCGCTGCGCGATCCATCCCACGATGAAGCTGACCGTCCATGTGGAAGGCGAGTAGGAGTCCCTTCGCCATCGCCGCGTGCGGCGCTCTCGTGGCATCGATCGCCTCGGGCTCTGCCGTCGGCAGCCGGCCTGCCTCGGAAGAGCGCCGAGACGCTTCCGAGCGCGTCCGCATGGCGCAGTTCGATCCCGAGAGTTCGTGGGGGCAGGCCGACATCCTCGTGGCGGGCGCACGCGTGTTCGACAACCGCTGCTCACCGTGTCATGGCGAGCAGGGCTTCGGTGATGGCGACCTCGCGGACGTTCTGCCCATTCGTCCGAGGGACTACCGGAACGAACCCTTCAAGTGGGGGACCTCGCCTTCGAGGATCGCCACCACCGTGGCACTGGGCCGTAGCGGCGTCATGCCCCCGTTCCGCGCGGCGCTCAGCGAGGACGAGATCTGGGCCGTCTCCTACGTCGTCTGGCGTTGGATTCCGGAGGAGCGCCGCACCTACGACGTCCCCGAGGAAGCACAGCGGTGGCAGATGCCCGCTACGTCGGGCGATCCGTGAGTTCGGACGACGGCGGCGAGGCAGCCGGAGATCGGGGCAGGCCCTTCACGTCCCTGTCCCGCCGGTTCTCGACCATCCTGCTCGCGCTGCTGATCCCGGTCGCTCTCGTCGCCGCGAGCGTTCGCCACGGGCTTCTCTTCAACGCGGAGGAGCTGATCGATGCGCTGGCGATCGCCGGACTCGCCGATCGCTCCCGGAGCCTGATCCTCGTCCAGGACGACGTGACCAAGGAGCTGTTCCTCGACCCGAGCGCGATCGAGCTGGCCGCCCGCAAGATCGACGCCTACGACGAGAACCGCGACGTGCTTCGCACGCTCCAGGGTCTGACGCGATCGACCGAGCTGGCTCCGGTCGTGGACGAGATGGTCGCGCTCGAGCAACGCATTCGCCCACTCGACACCGAGATCCTGGAGACCCTGCTGGCGAGCCGCGTGGAACGGGCGCGGGGCCTCTACTTCGGTGAGTACCGGGAGATCCGCGACGATTTCGAGAACCTGAGCGTCACTCTGGCGACCTCTGCCGAGCGCCAGGCCGATCGGGCGAAGGGCACGATGGTCGCTCGCAACCGGGCGACGGTCTTCCAGACCGCGGGCGCGCTGCTCGCAGGAATCGGGGTGGTCGCCGTGCTCGTGCTGCGGCTCTCCAGGGAGGTCGCGGGCCGCACGACTTCGGTGCTGGCTGGAATCGAGCGAGTCGGGCAAGGAGATCTCCGTCCGCAGCCACACGATCGCTCGGCTGACGAGATCGGTCGGATTGCCGGCGCCTTCTCCGACGCCGTCCAGCGGATGCGCGAGACGGTCCGGCACGTGGCGGAGTCCCTCGAGCGGGTGAGCGACGAGACGCGGGCGATCCACGAGCTCGCGTCCTCCGTGAGCGAATCCTCGAAGAGCCAGATCTCCGGCGTCGATTCGGCGCTTGCGTCCATGGGCGCGGTGACCGAGGGAGCCGAGGGCTTGGCTTCGCGTGCGGACGTGCTCGCGACCGCGGCGAGCGAGTCGTCCGATTCACTCGAGCGCCTGCGAGCCGGGAGCGAGGATCTGTACTCGAGCGGGGCGGCCCTCGGTGCAACCGTCGACAAGGTCTCCCTCGCCGTCGGACAGCTCGTGGCCGGAATGGACGCGGTCATGGAACTGACGGACGAGCTCGCACGGGCTTCGGTCGAGACGGCGAGCCTCATGCAGGCGTTCCGCACCATCGACGAGAACGCCGCCGAGACGGCACGGCGTTCGGCGGACGTCGTGCGCGCCGTCGAGGAGGGCTCCGACCGGATGGACCGGACCATCGATGGCATGTCCGAGATCCGTAGCGCGACCGACGAGGCGGGAGATGCAATCTCGTCTCTGAGGGTCCGCGCGCGCGAGATCGATGGAATCGTCAACGTGATCACCGAGGTCGGTGACGAGACCAGCATGTTGGCCCTGAACGCGGCGATCCTCGCCGCGGGTGCAGGAGAGTACGGAAACGGCTTCGGCGTCGTCGCCAAGCAGATGGATGCTCTCGCGAGCAGTGTGCTCGCCCAGTCGCGCGAAGTGGGAGAGCGCATCGCTGCGGTGCAACACGAGGCCGACCGGGTCGGCGAAGCCATCGGTCGCGGACTCGATCGCGTGCAGGCGGGAGAGGAGATCTGTCGCGAGGCGAGCGAAGGCCTGACCGCCATCCGGGCTGCTGCCCACGAGAGTGGGGAGCGGATGAAGCAGGTCGTCGAGGCCGTGCGCCACGAGACGCGCTCGGTGGAAGCGCTGGTCGACATCTCGACGACCATCGACGACGCGGTGGCTCGGACGCGGGAAGCCCTGGGCCGGCAGAGGGAAGGTGCCGGGAGTCTGAGCGATGCGGCGCGATCCACGACCGAGATCGCAGAGCAGCTGAGAGGCCACGCGGCGAGCCAGGTCGAAGCCACGCAGTCGCTCACGGACGACGTGGAGAAGGTCAGGAGCAGCGCGCGAGAGATCCGAGAATCCGTCCACAAGCAGACGGAGTCGTGCGCGCTTGCGAGGCAGGCACTCGAAGGCGTCGCGGAAGATGGACGGCGAAGCGAGGCCTCCGCACGGGACGTCCGCGATCGACTCACGTCGCTCGACGGCGCCGCCGGCTCGGTCCGCGAGAAGGCGAGCTGGTTTCGCTTCTGAGGCGGGCAGCGGGTTCGTGGGCGGGAGGTTCGCCTCAGCGCGTGGGCACTTCCACCGCCCGTGCCATTGCCTCGACATCCAGCCCTCCACCGAGGAAGGCATCGAGCTTGTGGGCCCAGCCCATTGGATCGGCGCGCACGGCCGGGTAGGGGACGCTCAGGGCTCGCACGTCGTTGGCCATCGCCCGGGAGTCCAGGCGTGCAATCCGGAACCGATCGACTTCACGCGTGTAGTGCTCGGCCAGTGCGTGATCGGGGTCCGGGTCGAAGCGGCTCGCGTCGGGCGGGCTCGGCCCGCCCGATTGCGTTGCGCGACGCTCGATCATGGCACGGGTCGACGCGAGCACCTCGTCGAGCGGGCGCTCGGCGAAGAGGACTCGCATGGGACGGTCGAGGGGGAGGTGCCTCAGCAAGGGCGCGACGATCTTGACGGCCTTGCCCGTCGCTTCGTCGATGAAGCGCCGGTCGGACGCGATCCGCTTCACGGGTTCGAACTCGAGGTATCCGAGCGGATTGCTCTCGTCCGGGCCTCGGATGGCGTCGCTCAGCAGGGCGATCCCACCGGCCGCGAGCATCTGCATGAGCATGGAGGTTCCGGATCTCGGGAGACCGGACACCACGATCACCGCGTGCTCCGGGCGAGGCCTTGGGCTCGCGTCGGTGGCGTCGATCGTGAGCGTCACCGAGCGGGCCAGCTGGGCATCCGGGTCGGCCGCGTCCGGAAGAGACTGCCCTTCGGAGATCCTTCGGATCCGGTTGGCCGCCGCGGTTGCCAGGTCGCGGTGGCGGCTTGCTGCCTCGATCTCTCCTCGGCTTGCGAGGCAGTCCGCCAGCAACGTGTGACCATCGGGCAGGACGGGATTCTGGGACAGGGCAATGCGTGCGCTCGCAATCGCCTGCTCGATGTCGCCCAGCTGGCGTTGCGCCTCGGCACACACGAGATGACCCACCGGCTGGTGGTACGAGAGCCCGATCGAAGCCGTGGCCTCGGCCAGGGCCCGTCGGGGCCGACGTCGGGCGAGGTGGCATTGCGCCAGCCCGAGGCGTGCGGGCGCGTGACCGGCGTCGAGAGCGAGGATGGCCTCGTACTCGCGGATGGCATGGTCCGGACGACCCAGGTCGAGGAGGATGCTTCCGCGCTTGGCGTGGAGGCCGGGCAAGCGGGACGTCTGGACCTTTCGTGCCCGCTCGAGGGCCAGAAGGGCTTCCTCTCCCCGGCCCTCGGCGTGCAGCAGGCTGGCTTCGAGAAAGGCCAGCGCAGGGCGGTTGGTGCTCGCGCGGGCACGCAGTCGCCGCAGGCGCGCCTGCTCGCTGAGGGTCAGCTGGGAGGGCTCCCGCTCGAGCTTCTCGAGGGTGGCTTCGAGAAGCCGCGCCGCACGCCGCGAGTAGGCGCGCTTGCGAAGTCGGATCTGTTCGAAGCTGGCGCGCGCCTCGGCGACGCGGCCCAGATCGATCTCGATCTGGAAGACGTGCACACCGAACCGGCTCTCGTCCGGGTGCTCCCCCCACAGCTTCCGGAATGCGAGCAGAGCCTCGGGCAGCCGCCGTGCATCGAGCAGGTCTCGAGCTTCGTTGTAACGGAGCTCGCGCGCGGCATCGCGCGCGGCCGCGGCCGCATCGGCATCGGGATGGTCGATGTAGCCCAGCGCGACCAGCTGTGCGATGGCGGATTCGTCGCTCTTGGGGTCGCGGCGCGCATGGGGAGAGTGCTCGCCCGCGTCGCCCTCGAGGTCATCCCAGCTGGGGATCGTCTCGACGACGGGCTCGTCGACGAAGGCCGAGAGCAGCGGGCGCCCGTCCATGTCCGCACCGATCGGGAGCCCCATGGCCGTGAGGATCGTGGGCGCGACGTCCAGCAGCGAAGCGCCGAACACGAGCTCGTCACGCCGGATGCCCGGGCCGTGCAGGACGATGATCCCGAGGTCGCGATGCTCGTCGGCGGGCCCGGTCGGCTCGTGCGGCAGCTCGCGGGGCCGGAGATGGTCCGAGCGGAAGCCGTGGTCGGACACCAGGACGATGGTCGTCTCGGGGCCGGCCAGCTCGAGGAGCGCCCCGAGCATCAGATCGTGGAAGCGGTACATCCCCGACACCACGTCGGAGTAGAGCGCGAACTCCCCCTCCTCGACCCAGGGGAGCCTCGGTGGATGGAAACGCATGAACCGATGGCAGGTCTTGTCGATGGCGTCGAAGTAGACGGCCGCGAAGTCCCAGGGCTCGAGCTGGAGCAACGCCGTCGCCGCGGCATGAAGCGATGCCGTCTCTGCGAGGATCTCCGCGAGCTGGAGCAGCGCGTTGTCCTTCGCCTGGTCGACCTCCGCAGCCCGCGGGACGAAGGCGAGGATCTGCTGTGCGTCGATCTCCGACGGACGCACGCGGAGCCTGGCCAGAGGTTCGAGCAGCCGAGAGGGGTGCACCGACTCGGGGTCGATCGTCCAGGGGCCACGCTGGTTCGGCGGCTTCTGGAAGTGATTCGACACCATGGCACCGCGGATCGGCTCGACGGGGTGGGTAGGCCAGAAGCCCACCACGTTGCAGTGGAGCCCGCGCAGGCTCAGCATGTTCCAGAGTGCACGCGTCCGCCGGGAAAGGCTGGTGACGGGCTGGATACCACCGCCGCGACGCGGTTCCGCGAAGCCGTGGACGCCGTGCTTGTGTGCCCGCTTGCCCGTGGCGATCGAAGTCCAGAGCATGGGCGAGAGGATCGGGCGCAGGGTCGCCAGGTTGCCCATCACGCCACCGTCCACGAGTCGCTTCAGGTTGGGCATCTCGCCGGCATCGAGCAGCGGAGAGATCACCTGCCAGTCGGCGGCATCCCAGCCGACGAGCAGGACCTTGGAAGCACGCCCCGCCATCTCGAGCCCCTACGCGCCTAGCTTCGAGTGGCCTCGGCTCTCCGCATCCGCCATCTGCGCACGCCCGCCGCCCCTGCCGCGAGCAGGGCGAGGCTCGAGACGGGTGCCTCGGGTACGGACGACGTCGCGCCGACGGCGATCGGTGCGCCGGGCGTGGTCTCCCAGGCCCACTCGTCGATCACCACGGCATAGAGCGGAGAGGTGACCCGAAGCAACCGCATGTCGGCCCATCCGTAGTGGACGCCGTCGCTGGCCATGAACTCGAACCCGAAGCGTCCGACGACGTCTCCGCTGCCCCCGGGCAGCGTGTACTCGAAGCCGGCGACGTCCAGCGGATACGACGACCCTGCGAACGTGTACCAGTACAGGAGATCCCGCGGCTCGCTCCGCCAGCTGTAGTTCGCCAGCGTGCCGCCGACAGCGAAACCGTCCGGCAGGCCGATCAGGTGCGGCGGGTCGTTCGGGTTCGGAGAGCCACTCGGCACGGAAACCAGGCGATTCGATCCCTGAGGATCGAACGCGACCGTGTACGAGACGGAGTACGAGTAGTACCCGACCCGCGAGCGCCCATCGAGGACGAAGTCGGTCGTGCCGTCGCCGTCTACGTCCCAGACCTCGTCGCCGCCTCGATTGAGGTTCACGACGGGCGAGCCCGTGACGTGGATGATGGCAGCGTCGGCGGGGGAGCTCGTCGCGCCGATCGCGGCGGCCGAGCCGGCCAAGGCCGCCATCTTCGCCGCGCAGCTCCGTCCAGAAGTCGAGTCCGTCATCGTCGTTCCTCTGTCGCCCCCGGCGCCTAGCATACACCAGAACCCGAAGCTCCCGGCCCCGGAGAGTCCGGCCGGATCCCGTCGGTGGATTCGACCGGACGGCCCCCGTGATACACGTGTTCAGTGGAGTGGCGGGACGGCCGTCGCCGTCACCCGGGCTCAGCCCTCGCCGACTTCACGCAAGCTCAACGCCTGTGCCATCGCGCCTGCACCCACCTTCACGTCGCCTTCGAGATCTGCGACGGTGCGCGCCACGCGTCGCGCCCGGTGCATGGCGCGCGCCGAGAGGCCGAAGGCCTCCGCCGCCTGGCGCAAGAGGGCTCGCGCCTCGGCGCTCGCCTCGGCGAGCTCGTCGAGTGCCGGCACCGGGATGGACGCGTTGCAGCCGAAGCGCCCTCCACTGCGTTCCAGGGCTCGGGAGCGCGCCCGGGCCACTCGCTCCCGTGCGGCGGCGGAGGCCTCACCGCCCGGTTCCGCGTCCACCTGGGCGGGCGGGAGAGCCGGTACCGGCACGTGCAGGTCGATGCGATCGAGCAGCGGTCCCGAGAGCCGGCTCGCATAGCGCGCGATGGCGCCGGGGTCGCAGCGGCAGTCGCGCACGCCGGAGCGGTAGTAGCCGCACGGGCAGGGGTTGGCGGCGGCCACCAGCTGCAGCGCGGCGGGGAACACCAGGCTCCGGCCGGCGCGGGCCAGCACGATGCGGTGCTCCTCGAGGGTCTGGCGCAGGGACTCGAGGGTGCGTCGATCGAACTCGGGAAGCTCGTCGAGGAACAGCACGCCGTGGTGTGCGAGCGAGGCCTCGCCGGGCCGCGGCGGGCTCCCGCCTCCAAGGAGGCCGGCGCGACTCGACGAGTGGTGCGGCGCGCGGAAGGGGCGCATGCGTACCAGGGGCTCGGCCGGGTCGAGCAATCCGGCGGCGCTGTGGATGCGCGTGACGGCCAACGCCTCCTCGGGCGAGAGCAGCGGGAGGAGGCCCGGCAGGGCGCGTGCCAGCAGGGTCTTCCCCGAGCCCGGCGGGCCGCGCAGGATCAGGGCGTGGCCCCCGGCCGCGGCGACGACGATCGCCTGCTTCGCGTGCTCCTGTCCGCGAATGTCCCGCAGGTCGACGTCGGCTCGGCCCTCCTCCCGGGCGGCCGCTGGCTCCGGCCGCGCGAGCGGCACCTCGCCGGCGAGATCCGCCAGCACCGCACCCAGGTCGGGCGCCGCGCGAACCTCCGCACGCGGACACAGCGCGGCCTCGGGCCCGCTCGCTTCGGGAACCACCACCCGGTCGCAGCCGCTCTCGGCCAGCGCGCTCACCAGGGCCAGGGTGCCGCGCACCGGACGCAGCCGTCCGTCGAGGGCGAGCTCGCCGACGAAGCCCGTGCGCGGCGCGTCCTCCTCGTGCGGGATCTGCCCGGAGGCGTGCAGCAGCCCGACGGCGATGGGGAGGTCCAGGCCGGCCCCGCTCTTGCGGATGCCGGCCGGCGCGAGGTTGACCGTCACGCGCTGGCTCGGGAACTCCGCGCCCACCGACGCGATGGCGGCGCGGACCCGGGCCGCGCTCTCGCGGACGGCGGCCTCGGGCAGGCCCACGACGTCGACGCGGGGCAGCTGCGAGCTGAGGCGGACCTCCACCTCGACGGGGACACCGTCGATGCCGGAGAGGGCGGCCCCGAAGACTCGGGACATTGGCGGACTCCCCGGGACCATCGGGGAGAGCCTCTCGTTGCCGGGCCGCTGCCGAAGGCTTGCCGGCTGGCTGCGCGGCGATTGCCGGTACGAGAGTTCGGAACAAGCGGATGAAGGCAGGGCTCGGCGAACCGAACCCTGCCTTCCACCTTGAGAAGCCCCGCCAGGGATGGGGCATCCAATCATTGAGTGGCAATTCGGGGCAGAAAGTGTCACCCCATCATCTCGCGGGCCCACGAACCCTAGAACCCAAGGGCCCGTCGCCCGGGGGGGAGTCGGGCGAGCCTCTGCGGGCTCTTCCGCGACCGTCCTCGGCGAGTGGCGTCCCGATCGTGCCTCTCCGCCTTCCATTCAGGAGACTCCATGCGCCGCTCCGGCAAAGCCTCGAATCGGAGTTTGATGGTGCCCAGTGTCCGCCTGGCCGCTTCCGTGGTCTGCGCCGCCGCCCTCGGGCTCGGCTGCGCCAATACCCGCCTCGACCTCGACCTGCCTTTCGTGGGCGGCTCGCGTCCGGCCGGCTCGATGCCCGGCGATCCGTCCGGGCCCATCGATCCCGACTTCTCCGGTGAGGCCGCGTTCGGCCACCTGCAGGCGCTCTACGACCTGGGGCCCCGGCCCACGGGCAGCGCGGCCCTGGCCGAAGCCCGCAGCTACCTGAGCGCCCAGCTCGAGCCCATGGGGGCCGAGGTGGTGCCGCTCCGGGCCGAGCTTCCGATCGGCCCCGAAGGCGCAGGCGTCGAGGTGGTCGTGCTGACCGCCGAGTTCGAGGGAGCGTCGAAGGACTCGCTGCTGCTCGTCGCTCCGCTCGACACCGCGACCGTCGAGGGGCTGGCCTTCGCCGGTGCCAACGAAGGGGCGTCGGGCCCGGCGGTGCTGATCGAGCTGGCCCGCGTGCTCACCGAGGAGCCCCTGCCCTACACCCTGAGGCTCGCCTTCCCCGACGGTGAGCGCGTGCGTTCCGGGCAGGCCTACGGCTCGGAGATCCTGGTCGCGACCCTCGAGGAGCTCGATGCACTCCAGCGCGTCCGCGCTGTGGTGTACCTCGGCGCCGTGGGCGACCGCGACCTCCGCATCGAACGCGACGGCAACTCCAATCGCCGTCTGCGAGCCGCCGTCTACGACGCGGCCCCCGCCGTGGGGCGGAGCGAGGCCTTCCCCGCAGAGGGCGACTTCGTGACGCCCGACAGCGGCCACATGATCTTCACCCGCTTGCGGGTTCCCGCCCTGCTCCTGAACGACGGCGCGTTCGGAGGCGAAGAGTCTCCCGGCGTGCATTGGCGCACCGAGCAGGACACGCCGGAGCTCTCGTC
>JAAUYD010136111.1_pt1 | contig 12976 bp, 9 predicted proteins | sample 7278101 | NCBI WGS metagenome assembly JAAUYD01 (sample SAMN14350128, study PRJNA611818) | marine sediment metagenome | isolation source: surface marine sediment (0.6m) | place: French Polynesia: Moorea | collected 2018-08 | reverse complement strand
GATCGCGGCCAGCATCTGCTGCGCGTGCTGATCCAGCGCTACATCCGCGATGGCCACCCCGTGGGCTCTCGGACGCTGTCCAAAGACTCCGGACTCGACCTGAGCCCGGCGACCATTCGCAATGTCATGTCCGATCTCGAGGAAATGGGCCTCGTGTCTGCACCGCATACCTCTGCCGGGCGCGTGCCGACACCGCAGGGTTACCGCATGTTCGTCGATACGCTGGTGCGTTACCGGCAGCCGGTTGACAGCGATATCCGCAAGATACGTCGCAAGCTGGGTGGCGAGTACGACACACCCGGCGAGCTCGTGACGACCGTGTCGAGCATGCTCTCCGAGTTCACGAGCATGGCCGGGGTCGTTACGGTGCCGCGCGCGCCGAAGATTGCATTGCGCCAGATCGAGTTCCTGCCGTTGTCCGAGAACCGGGTCCTCGTGATCCTCGTTATCAACGATACGGAGGTGCAGAACCGCATCCTGCACACCGATCGCAACTACACGCAATCCGAGTTGATCCAGGCGCAGAATTACATCAACGAGCACTACGCCGGGACGGACCTGCACACGGTTCGCGAGCGGTTGCTCAAGGACCTCGACAAGACCAGGGACTCAATGGACCAGGCGATGCGCGATATTATCTCGGTCGCGCACCATGCCATGGACAAGGCCGAGCATCCGGACGAGGAGTACGTGCTCGCGGGTGAGACTAACCTGATGGACTTTGCGGAATTGTCCGATATTGACAAGCTCCGCCGCCTCTTCGAGGCGTTCTCGCACAAGCGCCTGATCCTCGATCTGCTGGATCGCAGCATCAACGCCGATGGCGTCCGTATCTTTATCGGCGAGGAATCCGGCTACGGCATTCTGGACGACTGCAGCGTCGTGACCGCGCCGTATCACCTCGACGACGATACGATCGGCGTGCTCGGCGTGATCGGACCGACTCGCATGGCCTATGACCGGGTCGTGCCGATCGTGGACGTGACGGCGAGACTGCTCGAGACTGTCCTGGGCCACGGCCAGCAGGACTGAACAGCCCGAAAAAAATCCCGTATTTGGCTTGATATTTTCGCGGTGGTCCCCACACTGCGCACATCCGTTTAGCGTTGGCGGCCCAATTGGCCGCTAAGGTATTGATTTGGAGCACGAAATGAACGCCGAACGCCCTGAAGAGGCTGTCGACGAGGTCGCTGAGGACGCGCAGACACCCGCCGCGGAAGAGGCGGCCGCCGAGCCTGCCGCTGAAGAGGAAGTAATCGATCCCGAGGCCGCGCTGGCCGCTGCACAGAAGAAGGCCACCGACAGCTGGGACCGGTACCTGCGCGCGGCCGCCGAACTCGAAAACGTACGTAAGCGGGCTGAGCGCGACGTGGAGAAAGCCCACAAGTTTGCGCTGGAGCGCTTCGGCAAGGAGCTGCTCGCGGTCCGCGACACGCTCGAGATGGGTCTCGCGGCCGCGGAAGGCGCCACTGTCGAGAGCATCCTCGAGGGCAAGAACGCGACGCTGAAGCTGCTCGCCTCGACCATGCAGCAGTTCGGCATCGAGCAGGTGGACCCGCTTGGCGAGCCGTTCGACCCGGAACTGCACGAGGCGATCAGCGTGCAGCCTTCCGAGGACGTCGAGCCCGGCAGCGTCGTAAACGTCGTGCAGAAGGGTTACACGCTCAATGGCCGGCTGCTCAGGCCCGCCATGGTGATCGTTGCCGCAGAGTGAGAATTCGGGGCAAGTGCTTGAAACCACGGCAAGAGGCCCCACGTAACAGCCAGTTTTAGATTATTCCAACGATATTTGGAGCGAAGAACATGGGTAAAGTGATCGGTATCGACCTGGGTACCACCAACTCCTGCGTCGCAGTGATGGAAGGTGATACGCCCAAGGTCATCGAGAACTCGGAGGGCGATCGGACGACCCCGTCGATCGTCGCATTCACGAAGGACGATCAGGTCCTGGTCGGCCAGTCGGCCAAGCGCCAGGCGGTCACCAATCCGAACAACACGCTGTTCGCGATCAAGCGCCTGATCGGTCGTCGTTTCGAAGACGACGTTGTCCAGCGCGACATCAAGATGGTGCCGTACACGATCGCCAAAGCAGATAACGGCGACGCGTGGGTCGAGGCAAATGGCAAGAAGATGGCGCCGCCGGAGATATCTGCGCGCGTCCTCATGAAGATGAAGAAGACGGCAGAAGACTACCTCGGTGAGGAGGTCAAGGAAGCCGTCGTGACGGTACCCGCGTACTTCAACGACTCGCAGCGCCAGGCAACCAAGGACGCCGGCAAGATTGCGGGCCTTGACGTCAAGCGCATTATTAACGAGCCGACCGCCGCAGCCCTTGCTTACGGCATGGACAAGAAGCGCGGCGACGCCAAGATTGCCGTTTTTGATCTTGGTGGCGGTACCTTCGACGTATCGGTCATCGAGATTGCCGAAGTCGACGGTGAGCACCAGTTCGAAGTGCTGGCGACCAACGGCGACACGTTCCTCGGCGGTGAAGACTTCGACATGCGGGTCATCGAGTACCTGACGTCGGAGTTCGAGCGCGAGAGCGGCGTCGACATCACGAGAGACGCACTCGCCATGCAGCGACTGAAGGAAGCGGCCGAGAAAGCCAAGATCGAGCTGAGCTCGCAGCAGCAGACCGAGGTCAACCTGCCGTACATCACGGCCGACGCATCCGGCCCCAAGCACCTGAACATCAAGCTGACGCGCGCCAAGCTGGAGTCGCTGGTCGAATCGCTCATTTCGCGCACCATCGAGCCCTGCAAGATCGCGCTGAATGACGCCGGCCTCAAGGTGAACGAGATCGACGACGTCATCCTCGTGGGCGGCCAGACGCGCATGCCGAAGGTCCAGGAAGAAGTGCAGAACTTCTTCGGCAAGGAGCCGCGCAGGGACGTGAACCCGGATGAGGCCGTCGCGCTCGGCGCCGCGATCCAGGGTGGTGTTCTCGCCGGCGACGTCAAGGACGTCCTGCTGCTCGACGTAACGCCGCTGTCGCTCGGTATCGAGACGCTCGGTGGTGTCATGACCAAGCTGATCGACAAGAACACGACGATTCCGGCCAATGCGGAGCAGGTGTTCTCGACGGCAGACGACAACCAGACGGCTGTAACGATTCATGTGTTGCAGGGCGAGCGCGAGCGCTCGGCGGACAACAAGTCGCTGGGTCGCTTCGACCTGACGGACATTCCGCCTGCACCGCGAGGCCTGCCGCAGATCGAAGTCACGTTCGACATCGATGCCAACGGCATCCTCAATGTGTCGGCGAAAGACAAGGCAACCGGCAAGAGCCAGAACATCGTGATCAAGGCGTCTTCGGGTCTGTCGGATGACGAGATCGACAAGATGGTCTCCGACGCCGAGAGCCACGCCGAAGAGGATCGCAAGTTCCGCGAACTCGTCGATGCGCGTAACCAGGCTGATGGTCTGATTCACGCGGCAGAGAAGACCCTCAACGAGCTCGGCGAAAAAGCCTCGGCTGAAGAGCGTCTCGCGGTCGAGAATGCGATTTCCGATCTCAAGACGGCGCTCGACGGCGACGACAAGGATGCTATTGAGAAGAAGACGGCAGCACTTGGCGAAGCTTCAGGTACGCTCGCGCAGAAGCTCTATGCTGAGCAGGCTGCGGCCGAAGGTACGCCCGAAGGCGATGCCGGCGCATCGGACGACGGTGTCGTGGACGCCGAGTTCGAGGAAGTCGACAAGGACGACAAGTAACCGGGCCGTCACTGAGACGGACCCGTAATCGGGGTGGGCGCTCTGCGGGGCGCCCGCGTCACGGGTAAACATGGCGAAACGCGACTACTACGAAGTTCTGGGTGTCTCGAAATCGGCAACGGCCGACGAGATCAAGAAGGCGTATCGCCGTCTTGCCATGAAGTTCCACCCGGACCGCAATAAGGAAGACCCCGAGTCTGCCGAGAAGAAGTTCAAGGAAACCAAGGAAGCCTACGAAGTCCTCAAGGACGACGACAAGCGCGCGACCTATGACCGCTTTGGCCACGACGGCCTGAAGGCAGGTGCGGGTGGCGCAGGTGGCTTCGGCGCCGAGGGCTTCGGTGACATCTTCGGCGATGTCTTTGGCGATATCTTCGGCGGTGGACGTCGCGGCGGTGGACCACAGGTATTCCGCGGCGCGGACCTGGGTTACGAACTCAAGCTCGACCTCGAAACCGCGGTTGCCGGTGACAGCGTAACGATCGATGTACCGACCCAGGTCGGCTGCGAAAGCTGTGGCGGCAGCGGTGCCCGTAAAGGAACAGAACCTGTCACGTGTTCGGCCTGCGGCGGTGCCGGCCAGGTCCGCATGCAGCAGGGCTTTTTCTCGATCCAGCAAACCTGTCCCGCCTGTAAAGGCGCCGGGACGACGATTGCGGATCCCTGTCTGGACTGCCATGGGCGTGGTCGCGTTCGCAAAACGCGCACGCTGGCCGTCAAGGTGCCTGCCGGCGTCGATGACGGCGACCGCATCCGTCTGTCTGGCGAGGGCGAGGCGGGCCGCAATGGCGGGCCGCCCGGCGATCTGTATGTCGAGATTCGCGTCAAGCCGCATCGTATTTTCGAGCGCGACGGCTCGAATCTCTCGTGCGAGGTGCCCGTCAGCTTTGCCACGGCAACGCTCGGCGGCGATGTCGAGTTGCCGACGCTCGATGGCACCGTCTCGCTCAAGGTTCCGGCCGGAACGCAGTCCGGCAAGGTGTTCCGTTTGCGTGGCAAGGGTGTCGTAACGGTTCGTGACCCGCGCCAGGGCGATCTCTTCGCCCAGGTCGCGGTAGAAACCCCGGTCAACCTGACCGCTGAGCAGAAAGAAATGCTCGAGCAGTTCGAGGGCTCGTTGCTGGCAGGCGGCGAAAAACACAGCCCGCGTGCTGGCGGCTGGCTGGATACCGTGAAACGCTTCTTCGAGCGCATCAGTTCATGATTCGCGTCGCGATTGCCGGCGCGGGGCGCATGGGGCAATCGATCGCCTCGATTCTCGAGGGCAACAGCAATCTGGAACACGTCGGTACCTGGAAGCGGGGCGACGACATCAATCGTCTCGTTGCCGGCGCCGACGTTCTGATTGACTTCAGCCTGCCGGAAGCGACGGAAGAGGTCCTGGCGAGCGTGGAGCGATATGGTCGGGCACTCGTCTGCGGTGTCAGCGGCCTGTCGAGCGAGCAGGTGGCGCAGATCCAGAATGCGGCCCTGTCCGTTCCCATCGTCTACGACCGCAACATGAGCCTCGGCATCGCCGTGCTGCAGCGGGCGGTCAGCGATGCCGCCAGGTCACTGGGCGCAGATTTCGCGGTCAGCATTGCCGAGGTGCATCACGTCCACAAGAAAGACGCTCCCTCCGGTACGGCGCTGAAGCTCGGGGAGACGATTGCAAAGGCACGCGGCGAAGCCGACACCGGTTCGATCGCGTTCGAAAGCGAGCGGCGCGGCGAAGTCCCCGGTGATCATGAGGTCGTACTGGAATCCCCTACGGAGCGCCTCACGTTTGCGCACAGCGTAACGACGCGCGATGTGTTCGCCGAGGGCGCCGTGCGCGCCGCTGCCTGGGCTGTCGATCAGCCGCCAGGGCTCTACAACATGCGCGACGTGCTCTTGGAGGATTGATCGGGCAGGGCGGCTTCAGTACACTACGCCGGATCGCTGGGCGGTCGGCGAAAAAACCTCGAGCGGAAGGCCACGCCCTTCCGCTTTGTTGCATCTAAAACCACCTTTTTTGCTGCCCGGACCTCAAGTGATCGCGTTAGGGATCAATTCTGAGGGTCGCTCTTGAGCACGCCTGCAATACTCGCACTCCAGGATGGCACCGTCTTCCACGGGACGTCCATCGGCGCCGACGGGCAAACGATCGGCGAAGTCGTTTTCAATACCGCCATGACCGGCTATCAGGAGATCCTCACCGATCCTTCCTATTGCCGGCAGATCGTGACGCTGACGTATCCACACATCGGCAACACGGGCACCAACAGCGACGATATGGAGTCGTCGAAAATACATGCCTCCGGCCTGATTGTTCGCGACAGCACGATGCTGACGAGCAGCTGGCGTTCCGAGCGCTCTTTCAGCGATTTCCTGAAACAGGGCGATACGGTCGCGATTGCCGATATTGATACACGCAAGCTGACGCGCATCATCCGCGAAAAGGGCGCCCAGTCGGGTTGCATCATGACGGGTGAGCAGCCGGTCGAAAAAGCCGTCGAGCACGCGCGCAAGTTCCCGGGCATTGCCGGCATGGATCTCGCCAAGTTTGTGACGACCGCGGAACCCTACCAGTGGTGTTACGGCACGACGTTTGGCAAACCGCAGCGCATCATGAGCCGACGGATTGCCCCGTATCATGTCGTCGCTTACGACTTCGGCGTGAAGCGCAACATCCTGCGCCTGCTGTCCGACCTGGACTGTCGCTTGACGGTAGTGCCCGCCACGACCGGCGCGGAAGACGTTCTGGAGTTGGTGCCGGACGGCATTTTCCTGTCCAACGGCCCCGGAGACCCGGAGCCTTGCGACTACGCCATCAAAGCGATCAAGGTATTTCTTGAGCAGGGTATCCCGGTATTCGGCATCTGCCTGGGCCACCAGCTGCTGGCGCTCGCGGCTGGCGCGAAAACCGAAAAGATGAAGTTCGGTCACCACGGCGCCAACCACCCGGTGCAGGATATCTCAACCGGGCAAGTCATGATCACGAGCCAGAATCATGGTTTCGCGGTCGACGAATCGACGCTCCCCGACAACGTCGAAACAACGCACCGTTCGCTGTTTGACGGCACTTTGCAGGGCATTGCGCTCACGGACCGGCCGGCGTTCAGCTTTCAGGGTCACCCGGAAGCCAGCCCGGGTCCACACGACCTGCTGCCGCTATTCGATCGATTTATCCAGAACATGGATGCACAGAAGAAGAGTGGGCTGAAAGCCATGCTTTCGTCCTGAGACTGACACGAGATGCCAAAACGCACAGATATCGAGAGCATCCTGATCATCGGGGCTGGGCCGATTGTTATCGGCCAGGCCTGTGAGTTCGACTATTCCGGGGCACAAGCCTGCAAGGCGCTCCGCGAGGAGGGCTTCCGCGTCATCCTCGTGAACTCCAACCCGGCGACGATCATGACCGACCCGGAAATGGCGGACGCGATCTACATCGAGCCAATTCACTGGTCGGCGGTAGCAAGCATCATCGAGAAAGAGCGCCCGGACGCGCTGCTGCCAACGATGGGCGGGCAGACCGGCCTCAACTGTGCGCTCGACCTTGCGCGCGAAGGCGTGCTCGAGAAGTTCGATGTAGAAATGATTGCCGCGTCGCGCGAGGCGATCGACATGGCCGAGGATCGCGATCTGTTCCGGCAGGCGATGTCGGAGATCGGTCTCGAGAGCCCGCGCGCCGAGATCGCGCATTCGCTCGACGAGGCAATCGAAAAGCAGCAAGGGATCGGCTTCCCGACAATCATTCGACCGTCGTTTACGCTTGGCGGTACTGGCGGTGGCATCGCATACAACCGTGAAGAATTCGAGCGCATCGTCGCGCATGGCCTCGAAATGTCACCGACGACCGAGATTCTGCTCGAAGAATCTGTGATCGGCTGGAAAGAATTCGAAATGGAGGTCGTTCGCGACCGCAACGACAACTGCATCATCGTTTGTGCCATCGAGAACTTCGACCCGATGGGCGTGCATACAGGCGACTCGATTACAGTCGCGCCGGCGCAGACGCTGACTGACAAGGAATACCAGCGCCTGCGAGATGCCTCGATCGATGTGTTGCGCAAGATCGGTGTCGAGACAGGCGGTTCCAATGTGCAGTTCGCAATTTGTCCGGATACGGGCCGCGTTCTGATCATCGAAATGAACCCGCGCGTGTCGCGTTCGTCGGCACTGGCCTCGAAGGCCACGGGTTTCCCGATCGCGAAAGTGGCTGCGAAACTCGCGGTTGGCTATACGCTCGACGAACTGAAGAACGACATCACCGGCGGGCTCACGCCAGCCTCTTTCGAGCCGGCAATCGACTACGTCGTCACCAAGATTCCTCGCTTTACATTCGAGAAGTTCCCGGGCGCACAAGATCGCCTGACGACGCAGATGAAGTCGGTTGGCGAGGTGATGGCCATCGGCCGCAATTTCCAGGAGTCGCTGCAAAAGGCGCTGCGTGGTCTCGAGACCGGTATCACAGGACTAAACGAAGTCTGCGGCCCGATCGCGACCGACGTCGATCGCGATGCGCTGCGGCAGGAGCTCCGTATCCCGGGATCGAATCGCATCCTCTACGTCGCCGATGCGTTGCGTCATGGGTACTCCTTCGAGGATGTGGCCGAGGTGAGCGGCATCGATCTGTGGTTCCTCGTCCAGATCGCGGACCTCGTCAATGTCGAAAACGAGATTCGCGAGCTCGGCCTGGCCGGTTTCAATGCTGAGATCATGCGGGCCGCCAAGCGCAAAGGCTTCTCTGATGCGCGCATTGCCGAGCTCGTCGGTGCCGACGAAAACGCGGTGCGCAAGCGTCGCGTCGAAATGGACGTCCGACCTGTCTACAAGCGCGTTGATACCTGTGCCGCCGAGTTCGCAACCACGACGGCGTACATGTATTCGAGCTACGACGAGGAGTGTGAGGCGGATCCCACCGACAAGCCGAAGATCATGATTCTCGGCGGTGGCCCGAACCGCATTGGCCAAGGCATCGAGTTCGATTACTGCTGTGTCCACGCCGCCCTGGCACTCAAGGAATCGGGTTACGAGACCATCATGGTCAACTGCAACCCTGAGACCGTTTCCACAGATTACGATACGTCGGATCGACTGTACTTCGAGTCGTTGACCTTCGAAGACGTCATGGAGATCATCGACAAGGAGCAGCCTAAAGGCGTGATTGTGCAGTACGGTGGTCAGACGCCGCTCAAGCTCGCGCGCGATCTCGAAGAGGCCGGCGCGCCGATTATCGGCACGTCCCCTGATTCCATCGATCTCGCGGAGGATCGAGAGCGCTTCCAGCAGCTCGTTGAAGGTCTGGGGCTCAAGCAACCGCCAAATCGCACGGCCAGCAGCAAGGAAGAGGCCTTGTCGCTTGCTTCCGAGGTTGGCTATCCGTTGGTCGTAAGGCCATCGTACGTGCTCGGTGGTCGAGCCATGGAAATCGTGCATACCGACGAAGATCTCGCGGCTTACATGGACGCGGCGATCAATGTGTCCAACGACAGCCCGGTCTTGCTCGACCGCTTCCTCGATCTCGCGACCGAGGTTGATGTCGACTGCATCTCGGATGGCGAGCGCGTTCTGATCGGCGGTGTCATGGAACATATCGAGCAGGCTGGCGTCCACTCGGGCGACTCGGGGTGCTCGCTGCCACCGTTCAGCCTCGATGCAGAGACCCAGAAAGTGCTCGAGGAGCAGGTCATCAAGCTGGCGAAAGGTCTGAACGTTGTCGGGCTCATGAACACCCAGTTCGCGATTCAGGGCAACGTGGTCTATCTGCTCGAAGTGAACCCGCGCGCATCGCGTACAGCGCCGTTTGTCTCGAAGGCAATCGGTATTCCGCTGGCCAAGATTGCCGCCAAGGTCATGGTCGGTGAGTCCCTCGCAAAGCAGGGCTTCGTCGACCAGCGCACGCCGGAGTATTTCTCGGTCAAGGAAGCCGTGTTCCCGTTCATCAAGTTCCCGGGTGCTGATCCGATTCTCGGACCCGAAATGAAGTCGACCGGCGAGGTCATGGGTGTCGGGCGGACGTTTGGCGAGGCGTATGCGAAGGCTCAGCTGGCCTCCGGCGTCACGTTACCGCGCCACGGTGCGGCGCTGCTGAGTGTGCGCGAGCGCGACAAGGACGGCGCAATTGAGCTTGGTCGCATACTCGAGGACATGGGCTTTGACCTGATCGCGACGCACGGAACGGCCAAGGCGCTGGCGAAGGCTGGTGTATCATGCCGACGCGTGAACAAGGTTCGCGAAGGCCGTCCGCACATTGTGGACATGATTAAGAACGGTGAGATCGACCTGATCGTCAATACCACTGAAGGCAAGCAGGCCATCAACGAATCCGAGTCGATACGTGCGGAAGCCGTCCGCAAGGCGGTCACGTATTACACGACGTTGGGTGCGGCGATTGCGACGTGTCGCGCGATCGATCATCTCGACAATAGCGACGTGAATCGCCTGCAGGATCTGCATAATGAGGTAGTGGCATGAGCAAGGTGCCAATGACGGTACGCGGCCACGAGCTGCTGGAACAGGAGCTCAAGAAGCTCAAGGGCGAGGATCGGCCGAACGTCGTCAAGGCGATTGCCGAGGCCCGTGCACACGGAGACCTCAAGGAGAATGCCGAGTACCACGCTGCGAAGGAGCAGCAGGGTTTCATCGAGGCCCGCATCAAGGACATCGAAGGCAAGCTCTCGCACAAGCAGGTGATCGATGCGTCCGCCGTGGATGCGCGTGGCAAGGTTATTTTCGGCTCCACGGTCCTCATCCTGGAGGAAGAGTCCGACAAGGAGATCACGTACACGATCGTCGGCGAGGACGAGGCCGACATCAAGGCCGGCATGATTTCCTACACGTCACCCATCGCCCGTGCGCTGATTGGCAAGAACGAGGGAGACGTAATCGAATTTGAGGCGCCGGACGGCCTAAAGACCTACGACGTTCTCGAAGTGCGCTACGAGTAGGGCAACCTACTTTGGCAACCGGATCCGTTTGTCGGGTTTCTTCTTCAAATTCGGGCGATACAGCAACGCCACGTTGCCGATGCGCTGCACCAGTTCCGCGCGCCCCGTCTCGCAAAGCTTCGCGATGATCTCGTCTCGCGCATCCCGATCGCCGACCCGCACACGGACCTTGAGAAGTTCATGGTGGTCGAGCGTGGACTCGAACTCGGCCAGGAGCGGCTCGCTAAGGCCGGCGTCGCCAACCATGATCAGCGGTTTGAGCTGGTGGCCACGTCCGCGCAGGAATTTCTTCTGCTGTTCAGTTAGGTTCATGGGCGCGAAGTGTAGTTCCGGAGTCCCGCAATGAGCAAACCGCGTCGCTCGGGTGGCAGCTGGCGCGAGCGCCAGGAACGCGACCCCTATGTACAACGGGCCCGGCGGGAAGGCTGGCGCTCGCGGGCGGTCTTCAAGCTCGAGCAAATCGACCAGAAGGAGCGGCTTCTGAAGCCGGGTATGGTCGTCGTTGACCTCGGCTCGGCGCCCGGCAGCTGGAGCCAGTACGTGACCGAGAAGCTCAAGGGCAAGGCGCGTATCGTGGCTGCAGACCTGCTGCCGATGGACTCGCTGCCCGACGTCGAGTTCGTCCAGGGTGATTTCCGCGACGACGATATCCTGGCCGCGCTACTGGAAATGGTCGGTGATGACGGCGCCGACCTTGTAATGAGCGATATGGCCCCCAATATTAGCGGAACGAAGGCGGTGGACCAGCCGCGCTCCATGTATCTCGTTGAACTGGCTCTGGATATGGCCCGGCAGGTACTGAAGCCGGGCGGCAGCTTCGTAACAAAGCTTTTCCAGGGCGAGGGATTTGACGAGTTTGTGAAGGATGCGCGGAACTCTTTTGAGCGTGTCAGGGTCATCAAACCCAAGGCGTCGCGTCCCGGCAGCCGTGAGGTCTACTTGGTAGCGAGAAATTTCTCTTTGTAGTAGCTTAATTACGTGAATGATTTAACCAAAAATGTACTAGTTTTCATCGTCATCATCGTCGTGCTGCTCGCCGTGGTGCAGAACCTCTCCGGCGTCAGCGGGATGAATCCGACGGAACAGAAGTACTCCCAGTTCTACGATGCCCTCGAGTCGGGCCAGGTCAAGGTTGCCCTGATCGACAAGGAAAAGGACATCGTCCGCTACGGCAACGGCGATACCCCGCAGTATTTCACGCGCATTGCCGACAACGACTACACGGCGCTGGTCGGTGATCTCAAACGCAATGGCGTCGAGTTCTCCGCGGCGGAGAAGCAACAGCAGAGCTTCTTCACGCAGCTTCTGATCAGCTCATTCCCGATCCTGCTGCTCATCGGTGTCTGGATATATTTCATGCGCCAGATGCAGGGCGGTGGTGGCGGTCGCGGGGCCATGTCCTTCGGCAAGAGCAAGGCTCGCCTGCTCGGTGAAGACCAGGTCGGTGTGACTTTCGCCGATGTCGCAGGTGTTGACGAGGCCAAGGCTGAAGTCGCCGAGATCGTCGAGTTCCTGAAGGACCCGAGCAAGTTCCAGCGCCTCGGCGGCAAGATTCCGAAGGGCGTGCTGATGGTTGGCCCGCCGGGCACCGGTAAAACGCTGCTCGCCAAGGCGATCGCCGGCGAAGCGAAGGTGCCGTTCTTCACGATTTCCGGCTCGGACTTCGTTGAGATGTTTGTCGGTGTTGGCGCCTCGCGTGTTCGCGACATGTTCGACCAGGCCAAGAAGCAGGCTCCCTGCATTATCTTCATCGACGAGCTCGATGCCGTCGGTCGTCACCGTGGCGCGGGTCTAGGCGGCGGTCACGATGAGCGCGAACAGACACTCAACCAGATGCTCGTCGAGATGGACGGTTTCGAAGGTTCGGAAGGCATTATCGTTATTGCGGCCACGAACCGGCCGGACGTGCTTGACCCGGCGCTGCTGCGCCCCGGGCGCTTCGACCGCCAGGTTGTCGTACCGCTGCCAGATGTGCGCGGTCGCGAGCTGATTCTCAAAGTTCACATGCGCAAGGTACCGCTCGGCGACGATGTACGTCCGAACGTCATTGCGCGTGGCACGCCGGGCTTCTCCGGCGCCGACCTGGCCAACCTCGTCAACGAGGCGGCACTCTTCGCCGCTCGCGCCAACAAGCGCGTCGTGAGCATGGAAGAGTTCGAGAAGGCCAAGGACAAGATCATGATGGGCGCCGAGCGCAAATCCATGGTGATGTCCGAGGATGAAAAGCGCAACACCGCCTACCACGAGGCCGGGCATGCCATTGTCGGGCGACTGATGCCCGAACACGACCCGGTCTACAAGGTGAGCATCATCCCGCGTGGGCGGGCCCTGGGCGTGACCATGTT
>JAAUYD010013432.1_pt1 | contig 12976 bp, 9 predicted proteins | sample 7278101 | NCBI WGS metagenome assembly JAAUYD01 (sample SAMN14350128, study PRJNA611818) | marine sediment metagenome | isolation source: surface marine sediment (0.6m) | place: French Polynesia: Moorea | collected 2018-08 | reverse complement strand
TGCTCTTTCTTCTTGCATTATTTTTTTTGAAAAATCTTCGCTATCTTTCTATTTTATGAATCTTTTTATTGTTTCGCTTTCAGTATAAATTGGTAAGTAAAATTTAGGATTACTTATTTTCTTGAATGTCGTTTTGATTGCGGAATAGAAATTGTAATTTAATTGACTAAAAAAAATTAACGGACTTCGTCCGTAAGGCAGAGGGCAGGAGGGTCTTCCTTAAAACTTATCCCTTTTAGGGTCTAAATCCTCATATTCACGTGAGGCCTTCTGCTTTGTCCCGAAGGGATTTTAATAAAGAGAGTGATTTATTAACAAGATACCTAGAGAAAATAAGACAATATAAATACAAGATCGAGGCTAGATTTTGAGTTAATAATTTTGTTTTTCTGGCGATCGATTAATTATTTATCTTTTGTACTCATATCTCTTTCTTGTTCGGCAGTGGGATCGATTTTTTTTAAGTGAAAAGAAATGTTTATTATTAGACAGTGCGATAACAACAATAAGACAAAAATAAAAGAAATTTTAGGTTAAAGTCTTTAAGAAACTCCCAGAAACTTTGAATGTTAGTAAATAGCTGAGAAATAAGAGTAATAAAATGATAAAATTGACTTAATTTATTTGACTCTAAAAATAATTAATGTTCTCGTCAAATTTCCCTCAAATAATCAAATATCTATTAAAAGATCTCCCCAAAAATGATTATCCAGTGCAGCGATCGCGCAATTAAATTAACAATCCTAAGATTTTGAGAAGGAGAAACTTATTTGCATCTTGGTTTAATCTCCTTCCCAAACTTAATTTCTCCTCTGGCTAATTCAGTTTATTAACAACAGCATGCAAAGCATTAGTAACCTTGCCAAAAGCTGAAGCGTGAGGGCGATCGCCGTCATCTGCATAACCGTAAGTAATTAAGCGGTTGCGGTTAAGACATAATTTAGTAAACTGGGGTGCGAGTAAATTAAACAGTTTAAATCGTTCTTTTAAATCGGGAAAACGAGATTGATAATTTAAAATTGCTTGACGCACTTGAAGCCAAAAAGTGGTTTCGGGATAATTACAATAAGACTCGAGCAGATCGGATAAATAGCGGTGGTGACAAATAAATAAACCTGCAAAGATAAATTGACATAAACCTTCTGGAGGTTCGGTAAGTAAAACTTTTTTTAACTGTTGAGGGATATTTTCTAATTCTGGGAGGGGATGGCTGCTAATATTGACATCATCGACAAAGTCTTTCATCGCTAAACGATGGGGAATACAATCTTTAATTACTAAAATAGTGTTTTGACCGTGAGGAGAAAAGACTGTTCCGTAACGATAGAGATAGTGAAGTAAGGGGGGAAGAATTGTATTAAATAAACGATTTAACCATTCTTCTAGACTTAAACCGGATTTTTCGACAAGTTGAACCACGTAGGGTTTACCTCGATCGTCAATATGAAGCAGTGAAGCGAGGGTAATGGGTCGTTCTTCTGGTTCTAGATAAGAAAATACGCTTTCTCGCCACAAACATCCTAGCATCTCTTGATATTGATAGGGCGCGCCTGGGAGTTTCGAGTATGAGGGATGATCGTAGTTAATGCTGGCTACTTCTCCAGGGAGAATGAGACGACATTCATCGCGAAGGAAAGAGTCGCGATCGCGGATCGAATCGATCCATTGGGTAACTTGAGGTGCGATCGCCGTTCTTTCTCCGGGTAAACCTCGATAGACGAGGGTATTTAAAATACTTAATGGCAATTTAACGTGGTGTTTTTCCCGATGGCTAGTATTGACAAAAGTACGAATTGACTGTTGAGGTAAATATAGATCGGGACTTCGATCTAAGAAGACGATCTTTTGCGATGCTATTTCTTCAGCAAATAAAGGTACGATAATATTTTTCCATTGCCAATCGTGAATCGGAAGATAATAATAGGATTCGGGATTGAGGTTGCGTTTTTGGAGAATTGTTTTAAATTTAGTTAAGGTTTGGCTGTCTAATTCTTTTGCGATTAATTTAGGATAATTTAAATTGGAGACTGAATTAAATTGAGCGCGATCGCGACTGACAGCGATCCAAGCCATTTGAATTGGTTGTTTTCTTTCGGGTGCATGCGCGAGATAATCATCGTAACCAAAGCCAATTCTGCCTTTATTAAAAGTAATCCAAGGATGTCCCTCCATTTCTCCTTCTAAATCGGCATAATTTAGCTCGATTAATTCTGTTTTTCGTTCTGCTTTAGCTGTTTTAATATGGGCATCGGCTAAAAGAGTATTGTTTAGTTCTTTAATTAAATGCGCGCTAGTTTCTGCGGTCATTCCTACTGTTTGATAAATGTCGAGAACGAATTGAAAGGGACTGCTAGCTGCCGACCATTCGCCATTTTCTTGACGTTCGATCGATTCGGCAATGACGCGATAGCTATCAAATAAACGCTCTTTGAGATCGAAACGATAGGCAATTCCTTGAGGAAGAAGATATTTATAAGCAATTAAGTCTTGTTTTTTTCCGATCTTTTCTGGCTGGATAATCTCTTCATACATAAACTCCGAGAGCATTTTTGCTAATAAGGTTCGGCTGACAGCTTGCCAATTTTCTTTAGTTAAATTTTGGTTGAGAGTTGCAATTAAATCCATCGATTGTACTCCTTTTACAAATTACTTCTTTTTGTTTGAGGTTGAATTTTAAGCTCGGTTTTTTGGGCGATCGAAACTGTTTTGAAAATCGTTAATCTAGCAAAGGCTAAATTGAAGATGCAAACGGTAGCGGCAGCAATTAGGGGCGATGCGAGGCTATACTTACTAACCAGGGAAGAAGCAAATAATGGCGCGCCTAAATGTCCTACATTGGCAAAAGAAGTTGCCAAACTGTAGTTAAAATGAAGTTGCTTTTGAGAGCTATTGCCAAATAGTTGCAATTCTAATGCTGCTTGGCTAACTGCGAGAAAGAAACCATAAACTATTCTCGAGAGAATTAGTATTGAAAGATAGGGACTGAAACCTTGAAAATAAAGACCGATTATTAGCAAGCAAATTCCCACAGTGTAAAGGGTGGGTAAATGTTTTGGAATACCTACTTTACGAATAAATGGCATCGCCGCGATCGCCATAAGATTGGGAATTACAAATAAGACACTACTTGTTAATAAGCTAACGCCAAAGGGATCTGATTGAGTAACGTAAGCAGTAAAATAGGGCCGCACTAAGTTGTTAGCTAATTGAAAGGTGAGAATAACTAAACCAATAGCAAGAATAAATCCCCAGGAATCTCCTACTTGAGTCTTAGTTTCGAGATTTTTCTCTGACTTTTTGCTAGAAATACCTCCGAGAGTATAAATGCAAAGACAAAGTTGCAAGATATCGGCGATCGCGATCCAATAAAAGAGGAATAAAGGTGCATCTAAATTTACCATCCAAGCACCGACAATAGTAGCTGAAACGATCGCACCGTGAAATACGGCTTGATAAATTCCTGTTATGGTAGATCTTCTTTCTGTTGCGGCTAATTGAATAATGAGAGGATAGACCAATAAGTAACTACTTTTGAACGACAGTAATAAAATAGTTATGATTAAAAACTGTTGTTCGTTCCTAGCTGTTGCCATCATAGCCGTAAATATAGCCGTTCCTGCTTGACCGATATAAAGAAGATGTTTAACTTCAAATCGTTGCGATAAAAAGCCCCAAATCGGCGCGCAAAGAACAATAGTCAAACGGCAAACAAAGATATAATATCCGGTGTAGGATAGGTCTTTTACCCCAAAAACTTTACTAAAAAACTGGGGATAAAATGGCGAGAGTAAAACTTCGGTAAATAAAGCCAGAAACACGCATAAAAATAGTGCTATTTCCACCCATCGCTGCGAATGTTTCATTAAGCTGCACCAAATTCTTGAAAAACATTGCGACGAGAAACTGGATAGACGGTATTTCCATTGAGACTGTTGATAATTACTGAATTGCGGTATGCACCTAATCCCAGATCTGGCGCGCCAATTCCATGAGTATGCAATTCGCCATTTTGAATAAAGATCCGATTGGGGATATTTTTAGTTAAAGCAAGTTGATAGTCTAAGTTAACTAAATAGCGATTTTGGCTGTCCCATTCTATTAGCGATCGCACTCCTGTAAGAAAATCAGGAATCTCGCTATTGTAACCAGTACCGAGAATGATGCAGTCGCTTTCGTGGCTAAAATAAGCATCTTGTTCTCGTTGACAATATCCCAAGCAATACCCAGATTCAGTTTTTTCTACTTCTTTGACTTCTACTAAAGGAAGCAAGCGCACGTTAGGACGATTTTCACCGATCGAACGTTCGTAAAGCAAGTCATAAATCTTGGCAATAGTATCGAGGCTAATTCCTTTATAAAGTAGGTTCTGCGAAGAGCGAATCCGATCCTTTTTTTCTGGCGGAAGATGATAGAAATAGTCGATATAATCGGGCGAGAAATATTCTAATCCTAACTTGGAATATTCCATCGGAAAAAATCCAGCAGAACGAGTATGCCACTCCAAACGATAATCGTATTTTTCTTGTTCTTGTAGCAGTTCGTAAAAGATTTCTGCCGCACTTTGTCCCGAACCAATTACAGTAATAGATTTAGCGTGACGGCAGCGATCGCGCCTCAATAAAAACTGTGACGAATGAAAGATATTTTCTTGGTTTAATAATCCTTGAAAACATTCTGGAACTTGAGGCTTTGTCCCTACACCTAATACCAAATCTTTGGCTTTATAAGTGCGAATATTTCCAGTTTCTAAATGATGCGATCGCACTTGAAAATAACTTTGCGATCCATTTTCAATCCAAGCGATTGTTGCTACTCTTTCCCCAAAGCGACAACTCGATAATTGTTTAGCTACCCACTGACAATAGTGATTGTATTCTTGTCGGTGAATGTGAAATTCTTCCCAAAAATAAAAGTGATAAAGTCTTTTTTGAGCGGATAAATAATTGAGGAAACTAAACCGACTGCAAGGATCTGCCATCGTGACTAAATCGGCCATAAATGGCACTTGAATTGTCGTTCCTGCTAATAATAAACCTGGATGCCATTGAAATTCTGATTTCTGTTCGAGAAAGACAGTTTCAATTCCTTTTACTGGTTCTATTAGTGCTGCTAAACCTAAATTAAACGGCCCGAGACCGACTCCTAATAGGTCGTAAATTTTTTCATTCATTGACTTCAAAATTTGCTATGCTTGTCCTGCCCTAAATAATAGAGACGCAATTTAAACGTCCCTATTTTCAATTTTGATTAATTAACTAATTGTGGAAATAAATTTTCAAAGCGATCGCGACTGCAAAACATTAATGCTCCTGTTTTATCTGGCAAATCGATTGCTTTTTGAAATTGAAAGCCGCACTTTTGAAAAATGTGAATCATTTTTTTATTGCGAATATCTGGCTCGGTAACTACTTTTTGAACTGCTTGATTTTGAAACTGAAAATCAGTCATCGCTCGCAACAAAGGTAGAGCATAACCTTTGCCTAAAAATGTCGGTTCGCCAATTAATAAATGAATTCCGTGGTCGGCAATATTAGTAGGATAGTAATTCCCAATGATATCGTCTACAGCCCAATAAGATTCCCAATAACTCATCGGTATTCCATCTAACAATCCGATGTAAAGAGTTTGATGCCGATCTGCTAAAGCTTTTTCTAAATGAACTTTAATCCGATCGAGGGGAAATCCTAACTTCCAAAAAGGAATTACATGGGGTTGATTCATCCAATTGTGGATGCGTTCTAAGTCTGCTTTTAAAGTTACTGGACGAAAAGAAATAACTTTATTAATCTCGCGATCTCTTCTTTCATAAACAATATCTTTTTGCACTTGTAAATTAGACATTTACCCCTCCTATTAAAGCAGTTTTAGCAACATAGAGGGGATTATCAATTTCGACATAAACAGATTGAGTAGCAACAGAACCGACTAATTCATCCATGTCGTGAAAACGAGTTAGAAGGTTAGCCTTAGTTTTTAGTTGCGATCGGCGCAAATTGGGGATTAATAAAGACTGATTAGATTCTAAATTTTTCTCCAAATTATCTAAGGTTTTACTAACTTCTAACAACAGTAAATGTTCGTCAATTAATCCCGCAACTCCAAAGGCATTAATTAGACCGAATAAATTATTGATAAACAAATAGTAGGTCAACCTTTCATCTATAACTGCATCATCGCAAATAGTTTCACTTTTCTGGCTAATTCCTGGGATAATACTGTCTAGAACTTTGTAATAAGAACGGCGATAATAATATCCTTGATTGTCGCGGTAAAAAAAGCGAACTGGATAACCATTTTCTAATTCAATTACGCTATTTTGTTGGTGAGCTTCGACGGCAATTCCATAGCTAAAATAAAGCCAAACAATTGGCTCTAAAGAAATTTTTAAGTAGCGAGTAAACCAATCTAAACTAACTGCTTTTAAAGAGCGTTTTTCATCCTTAGCGAGATTCGTAATTATTTTTGCCAGTCGCGAACCTCCACCCGCGATCGCATCTTGACAAAGAGCAATTAAACAGGTCGCATTACTATTACTAGCAAAAGGATTAGATCGCAAAATAGTAGCAAACCCAGATTCTTTTTTTCCACCCAAAGGAATAGTAATATAAGCGGGATCTGTAACTATTTTAAAATCAGGAAAATTGCGCCCTAAATCTTCCCCTATCGGACTATCTAAAACCTGGCTTATTTCGACTCCCCTCTCTAATTCTTTATATAGATTACCTCTTACCGAGTTAGTAATTTTCACGTTCAAAGATAATTTAAACATGAAATTTCGCTCGGGATGATAAACCGTACGAATTGAAGATGTAGGCAGATATTTACTCCCTTGCTGTCCTAAATCTTCGAGTAATCCTATTGTTAATAATTCTTTTACTTCAGATTTAGATTTTAGCCAATTAGCTTGCCAAGGATGGACTGGAACTAAAGCATATTCGTCTTCTTGACAGTAGCTATTTTTAAAGTTTTCGCTGACTGTAGGATCGGCAATTAACTCTGTTTTAATTAAAGCAATTGCTGTTTGAGAAAGATTCGATCCTTCAAGAACAATCGAACTGTGAGCGCGAAAATAATGGAGGGAAAATTTACCATTTGATTCTGGCGAATAAATTGGTAATTCTTCTGAGTTAAAACCTTGACGACTTTTTGGCGTAGGATGTAAATGATGTCCAAAAACTAAAGATTGTTCTGTCTCGATAAAAGAGCGAGTAAACGAATAAAGAGAATCAATTTCTAGCCGTCTCTGTTTGACAAATAATTCGATGTTTTGACAACTTTGAATTACCCTTAAAAGCAATTCATCTTGATTGCCACCTTTACCATTATTTAAAGTCAGTTCTTTTGTTAATAAAGTCACTAAAGTAACGTAATCTAACTCAATTAAATTACCCCGTTCAAAAGATTTGTAATAGAGCGGAAAATCAAATAAATGACGACCTGTAAGCGACCAATAACGCAAACCTGCGAATATTTTAATTCCTTGTCTCTCGAGATTAAAGTAAATTAATTCTTGACTATCGATACGTTCTAAAAGCTCGATCTCTAAATCAAAATTATTGCTTACTTCCAGTCTTTTCCCATTACCAGTTTCTCGCAAATAACAATTTAAAAAACTTTGAATTGTCACTCTTTCTGCAATTTGCTTGTTAGTTAATTTTACAGTAATTAATTCTTGTAACATTCTTTCTCTCGTTAATTATTCTCCAAGGTTTGACCCAAACTCTTAATTTCAGCCAAAAGATTGGCAATATGAGAGATAGTCGTGTTTGGGTTGAGTAAAGTAAACTTAAGATAAGTGCGATCGCAAATTTGGGTTTGAGCGATAACAGCTTGACCTCTTTTGATTAACAACATCCGAATTTGGCTGTTAATTTTATCGCTTTTGTTGACTGAATATTGGGGCCGGTAGCGAAAAACTACGGCGTTAATAGTAGGGAAATTTGCCAGTTCTAAAGCCTTTTCTTCAGCGATTAATTGAGCAGTTTTTTCAGCTAGCTCTATCGTGCTATCTATCATTTCTGCAAAAGTTTTTCGCCCCAAACTTTGCAAAGATAGAAATAATTTCAGGGCATCAAAACGTCGGGTGGTTTGCACCGATTTTGTCACTAAATCTGGAATACCTTCAAGTTCATTTGTCTCTGGGTTAAGATAATCCGCACGCAATTCAATTAAGCGAAATAAATTGCGATCTTTCAGCAAAAATGCCCCGCAACTAATTGGTTGATAAAATAGTTTGTGAAAATCGACCGCGATCGAATCTGCTAATTCAATTCCTGCTAATTTATTTCGATGGCGATCGCTTAAAATTAAAGCCCCACCATAAGCCCCATCTACGTGCAACCAAATCCCGTATTTTTTAGCAAGATTTGCTAGTGAAGCGATCGGATCGATACTGCCAAAATCAGTAGTTCCTGCCGTAGCAACAATGGCAATAGGAAGTAAATTTTGTGCCTTTAATTCTCTCAATTTATCTTCTACTACTGCCGCAGATAAACAGTAATTTTCGTCAGTTTCTAAGGGAACGATCGCTTTTTCTCCTAACCCTAAAAGTGCCGCAGTTTGGCGAACTGTAAAATGGGAAATTTGAGAACAAAGAATGCGAAAATTACGCGCTTGCTGCGGTAAACCTTGCTGTTGAACCGACCAGTTTAGTTGGGTTTGGCAATAATAATCTCTTGCTAATAACAAACCCATAAAATTAGATTGGGTTCCACCACTAGTAAAAACCCCATCTGCTTGTATTTGATAACCAAATAAATCGCACAACCAATTTATTAGTTTTTGCTCTAAAATTGTTGCTGCTGGACTTTGATCCCAAGAATCCATCGATTGATTGGTAGCACTAATTACCATTTCTGCTGCTAGTGCGGGAATTAGTGGCGGACAGTGTAAGTGAGCAATGCAAGTAGGATGAGATACTACCACTGAATTATTGAGAATTTTTTTTATTTCTGCCGCGATTCTTTCCCATTTTTGTCCTTCAATCGGATCGAGATCGATCGCTTCAAAAATAGCAGTTAATTGCTCTGGAGTTTTGCCACTGTAAGCTTGTTTTTGATTATCAAAAAAGTCAATTAAAAGACTTTGTACTGTTGCGATCGCTTTTTGATAAGCTGCAATACTTTTTGAACTATTGCCCAAAAAATAAGTTTCAAAATTGGTTATTGTCGATGGCATTACTCCACCTCATAAAGCTTTCGATCTAATAGTGCTTCTTCTGCTGCTTTTACTCCACTAGCAAAAATTTCACTAATAGTATCGATTTGTTCTGGAGTTACGATCAAAGGGGGTAAAAAACGAACAATACTGCCAAAACGTCCCCCCAATTCTAGGATTAGTCCCTTTCGCAAACATTCTGCTTGAATTTTTTGCGCGATCGCCGGATAAGCAGGATAACTCCCGCATTTATTTACATTGTGATTAGGATCGATTGCTTCAACCCCAATCATCAAGCCTCTTCCGCGCACGTCTCCTAAACAATTACTCTCTGCTTGAATTTGTCGGAGATGAGTTAGCAAGCGATCGCCTAATACCTTAGATCTTTCCGCTAGTTCCTGCTTTAATATATACTCTAAAGTGGCAGTTCCTGCTGCCATTGCTAATTGATTGCCCCGGAATGTCCCTGCATGAGCACCTGGCTGCCATAAATCCAGTGCTTCATTGTACAAAACTACTGATAAAGGCAAAGTACCACCTATTGCTTTTGACAGTAGCACGACATCTGGGGTAATCCCAGAATGCTCGAAGGCATATAATTTTCCCGTGCGCCCCCAACCTGTTTGAATTTCATCGACAATTAGCGGGATATCTCTTTCTCGGGTAATCCTTCTTACTTCTCGCACCCATTCATCACCGGCCGGAATTACTCCCCCTTCTCCTTGCACGATCTCTAAAATCATTCCCGCAGGTAAGACAACTCCGCTTTCTGGATCGTCAAGCAAGTTTTCAATATAACGGCTGCTAATTCGTTGTCCGTCTTCTCCTCCCAAGCCAAAAGGACAGCGATAGGAGTAGGGATAAGGCAAAAAATGCACGTCTGCCATTAAATTGGCTACTGCTGCTTTAGGAGCTAAACTACCGGTTAAACTCAATGCTCCGTGACTCATACCGTGGTAACCGCCAGAAAAAGACAGCATACCCCGTCTTCCCGTTGCAGTCTTAACCAGTTTTACAGCCGCTTCTACCGCATCAGCACCCGTAGGGCCGCAAAATTGAATTCTTGCTTTATTGGCAAATTTTGGGGGTAAACTATCAAATAATTCGGCGACAAAACGGTCTTTAATTGGAGTAGTTAAGTCTAAAGTATGTAAGGGATAATTACCTTCTAAAACCTTTTGCATTGCTTCAATTACCACCGGATGATTGTGTCCGAGTGCTAAAGTACCTGCACCTGCAAGACAGTCAAAATACACATTATCATCTACATCCGTGACAAAAATTCCTTTTGCTTTACGAATGGCGATCGGAATGCGACGAGGATAACTGCGAGCATTAGATTCTCGATCTGCTTGACGTTCTAAATATCCGCTTGAAATTATACCTGGAATTGATAATTTCTTCTTGAAAGAGTCGCGATCGCTGCCTGGAAGTTTTTGACTCTTAGACTCAAAGTCATTACGAAGTTGTTGCATTGTTAGATACCTTGAAATTGCTAAAAAAGCAATAAATTGAGAAATGAATTGCAAACTTTTTCATACTATAAAACTATTTGAAAATTCTTGTCAATAAAAACACGCAAGTTTATTTAAAATAAATTCATAGGAGTTTTGCATTGACAGCAAATAAAAAATATGTATCTAATTAAAACCCTATTTATTATTTAATGCAAAATCTGGCTTCAATTTGAGATCGAGCAATCGATATGACTATGGCTCATATTTTCAAATAACGCAAATTCGTTATTAAATAATAGTAATTTTGTACAGTACGAAACTTCTAATTCGATAATACTATTTTGAGATTTTAGCCTCTTTCTTAAGACTTATTGACAATAAAAACTATTTAATGCATATAATAATATCAGCTTAAAATAATTTGCTTGTAAAAAACAACTCAGCTTAAACCTTGCTATCTAAGGAGTTAGATCTTATATTTTATTAGTCCGATGAGTAAAATTTATTCATTAAGCTAGTATTAATAGCAATATTATATCTAAATTAATAAAAATTATTTTAATTTAGATAGATCTCGATCGCACTAAGTACGGGACTTTAGCAAAGTAAAATAAAACGATTTTTTGACTATCCCATTCGATCGGTCAAATAAATTGCCTTTCAAACATGGCTTAAATTTAGCTATTGTTAGTTTTTTGTAAAAAAAATTTTTACTTTTATAAAAGCTGATTCTCAAGCAAAAAATTCAATATATTTAGAGGTTTTGTATGACATTTACCAGTTTTTTTACAGCAGGTGGAATAGTTGCTTACCCACTGTTAGGATTTTCTCTTGTAGCTTTTGCTTTAGTCATCGAACGTTTATTTTTTTGGCTGAGAATAAATCGTCGTCAAACTAAAGTAATTAGAGAAGTAATAAAATCTTATCGTTTCGATTCAAATGCCACTTTAGCCAAATTGAAAAGAAATATAAATTTACCAATTTGTCGAATATTTTTAGAGGCTTTAGGACTCAATAATCCCACACCAGAACAATTTCGTTTAGCATTAGAAAGTGCATCTATGGCAGAATTGCCCTCACTGAAAAGATTTAATACTGTGTTTGAAACTATTATCGCAGTTTCACCTTTATTAGGTCTATTGGGAACAATTTTAGGACTAATGAAATCGTTTTCTTCTCTCAACTTTGGCGATCTAGGAGGAGCAGCGACTGGAGCAGTAACAGGAGGAATTAGCGAAGCATTAGTATCTACCGTAATGGGATTAGTCGTAGCTATTTTTACTCTTTTATTTACCAATTGTTTTCGCAGCTTTTATCTAAATCAAACTGCTTTAATTCAAGAATATACCGGGCAATTAGAATTGCTTTATCGTCAAGAATATCAAAATAATCAACAACAACATTATCAACAAAAAGAATATGCGCTTACCAAAGGAAGCAGAGTCTCCACTGACAATTAATATTTTACCGATGATTGATGTTATTTTCGCAATTTTAGCATTTTTTATTATTTCTACTTTGTTTCTAACTAAATCTGAAACTTTAGATGTTAATTTGCCCGAAGCTAGTACGGCTCGATCTCAATCAGCAACAGAAATTACAGTAACGATCGAATCAAACGGAAACATTGCCCTAAATCGAGAAAAAATTACATTAGATAACTTACAAAATTCCGTTCGGCAATTAATCAAAACTAAAAATCAATCCCTAGTAATAGTTAATGCAGATAAAGAAGTTAATCACGGACAAGTTATTAAAGTAATGGATCGATTGCGTCAAATTCAAGGAGTAAAATTAGCGATCGCAGCAGAAAAAAACAATTAAATTTAGATCTTAGACTTATTTGAGGTCAAAACTACAGTATAAATTGATAAAAATCCGTTCGATTGCGATCGGGTTTTACCAGTTTATCAATTTGATAAAATAAGGAATTTGTAAAAATATGGATATTTCCCAATTATGTGCCCAGCAAAAAGCAAAAGAAAAAAAAGCAATTAAATTTTATCTTGCCTGCGGACTAACAAGTTCAGCTATATTTCATTTGTTCTTAGTGAATAATTTTAATTGGCTGCCAAAAGAAAAAGAAAAACCAATTCAAGAACCGATCGAACTGGTTCTTGTCGATACGCCAAAACCAGAAATAAAAGAATCAGTAAAAGAAGAAAAAATAGAACCGGAAAAAACAGTAATTGAAAACAACATTCCCGATCCATCCTCGAGCCAAACCGAATCTAAACCGCCAACTCCAGTAGCTCAAAAACCAACTCCAACTCCAACTCCAACTCCAGTAGTTCAAAAACCAACTCCAACTCCAACTCCAACTCCAGTAGTTCAAAAACCAACTCCAACTCCAACTCCAACTC
>JAAUYD010259882.1_pt1 | contig 12977 bp, 13 predicted proteins | sample 7278101 | NCBI WGS metagenome assembly JAAUYD01 (sample SAMN14350128, study PRJNA611818) | marine sediment metagenome | isolation source: surface marine sediment (0.6m) | place: French Polynesia: Moorea | collected 2018-08 | reverse complement strand
GTAAGTTGGTTGGGAAGAAAAACCTGCGCAATCACCGAGCCATTTCCGATCTCGAAACCTACTAATTGTTAGTAGATTTTGTTACAGGTTATCAGGAAAAAAGTAGGTGTAGATGTAGAAGATAACGAGTAACCAATAAAGACTCTTCCGGTTTTTTCGGAAGAGTCCTGTTCACCATCTCAAGACCAGGGGTCAGGAATGGGTTTAAAAGGATTGGCTTCCATCTGCTCTTGAGACGATAAATCTGTTGTGACGATGGTTTCTTTATTGGGATCTAATTCTCGTTTCAAGGCTTCCCAATCTCCAGGATCTTCTAATTCTTCGTATAAATTAGAATTAGCAGCGATCGTTTCTTTAGAAAAATCAATATCTAAGGCTAAATGATCATTAATCTCAGTTGCTTTTGAAGCTTGCTCAAAGGATGGTTTGTATCGGGATGTGTTGGCTAAAGACGTTGTTTCTTTGGGGTGTGAAGAAGTAACAGGCTCTTTTAATGATTGTTTAAGTTGATTGAATTCTTGAGTCAAAACCATTAATAAGGTTTCCATTTTTTCCAAACGCTGAGTTACGTTTGTGGGTAATGAAGGGATGATTTCTGATGGAATTGAGGGATTAGACTGAACAGGACACAATTGGCCAAATTCCGTTAAACTAATTTCCCCTTGTTCCAGCAATGACAGTGCTGTGGTCATTAAAGAAGATGGTTGAGACCCCATAGCGATTTGCTTGAGTTCCTCGACATCAGCACCTTGAGCAATGGCTGTTTTTAAAGCTGGAGTAACTTGATGCAATTCATAGAATTGGACGTGACCATCGTATCCTTCACCGTTGCATTGACGGCAAAGTCGGCCTTTTTGTCTCATCTGTTCGATTTCTGTTTCGTTGAGGGAACGGGCCTGATAAAAGGTCTTTTTCGGGTTGTTAGTCTGAGGAATTCCCCATTGAGCTAATTCTGTGACACCGAGTTCATGAACCGTACGGCAAACAGGACACAAACGAGGGACACTATGTTGATGAACCACTCCAATTAAAGTATCTGCCAATAAACTAGGCGTAACCATTTCCCTTAATAAAGTAATGGCGCTGATTCCATCTTCAGCACTGATACTGGTTAAGACAAAACGATCCTGATCAGCCATTTCTGCAACCATCCGAGCAACCGATGGATTGGAGAGACTATCAACCATAATACGTGGTTTATCTTGTTTGAGAAGCGATTGCAGTACATGAGGATAATCTTTTTCTCTATCAACATCTATTTCAATTTGACTCATCCCAGAGAGAAGATAACTAATGGATTCTTCCACAGTGGCCATTGCTTGTGGGTTGGCAGCATTGTGAGAGAACAAACTATAAAGAAGGGGTGTGGGGACTTGTTGTTGTGTACTGGTGACTAATAATAATCCTGAAGCACTCTCCATCATCTCTTCAAGGGACTGTCTCATTAGTGCATCAGGAATCAGGTTCTCTAAATTGGGAGGTTTAACCGCACTATCGACCACACGGATAGTCATTTTTTCCCCATAAAAACTGGGCTGGGTTTGCAGGAAAAAATGGATGGTACGACCCCCTCCTCGTTTGCGAATACGACCTTTTTGTGGGGTTTGAGATTGGTTAATGTCTAACTCAGCCATTAACTTTAACTGAGATAAGACAGCCGAGGCGAATTTTTTGGGTAAGGGGTCAATGAGGGGTTTGACAATATTTTTGTGGCTATAGCAAATGCTTAAGAAATTGTCTTCTGGTTCAATCTGAATGTAAGTGGCTTTTTTTTCTACTGCTTTGGCCAGAAATTTATTAACAAGAGAGACAACTGTATTGGATGGTATTTCATTTAAGACCACATTGGTTTCTGGGGTCAATTCTCTTGAGGAAGATTCATCACCAACAATGGTGGCCTCACAATCAGGTACTTGTTGACCAATGAGAGTGGCTTCACAATTTAAAGAGTCTTCAGGGTGATTAGACATAGGTGGTTAATGATATTGTTTAATTAGGGTTTAATAATGGCACTGAGATTACCAGAAATTTGGGGTTTAAAGCCCCATTGTTCTACAACGGCTTTCTTAGTGTCTTAATGTAATCTGTGAAAACTTCACATAACACTTCTCATATCCTGTGAGTTGGTTGGTTGTTGCAACCAGAAAATAATTCCTACTAGGTGTTACTATTCTTTATCAGAATTCCCAAATTGTTCTCTTCATTTACCATTTCATCAGAAAAATGTTGATGAACTAATCTAAAATGAGGTATTCCTGCTTCATCAGTGTAGACAGTATCCCCAGTTAACTCTTAATACAAACTCATAACAGTTATGAATTAAGATTAATACAAAAAAGACCGCTCAAGGGCGGACTTTGAAAAATTACGTATAAATTAAATGTTTTAGACGGTCATAATATCCTTTTCCTTCGCTGCTAATAACTCGTCAACTTTGCCAGTGAACTGATCCGTTACCTTTTGGATATCCTCCTGTAGATCGCGAGATTCATCCTTAGAAATGTCACTATTTTTCTCTTGTTTGCGAACATCATCAATGGCATCCCGACGAATATTTCTGATAGCAACTTTACCTTCTTCAGCCATTTTACTCGCCAATTTCACTAATTCTTTGCGTCGTTCCTCTGTTAAGGGAGGAATATTAAGACGAATGACATTACCATCGTTATTAGGGGTTAAGCCAACATCAGACATCTGGATCGCTTTTTCAATTTGTCCCATACTCCCCTTATCATAAGGTTGAATCATGATAGTTGTAGCATCTGGGGTAGTAATATTAGCCAAGGAATTTAATTGGGTTTCCGTGCCATAATAGTCCACTGTCACTCGGTCTAGAATAGAAGCATTCGCCCTTCCTGTGCGAATGGTATTAAACGATCGCTGAGTGGCCTCAACGGATTTTTGCATATTGTCTTTGAGATCATCTAACATCACAGAAACCTCCTACAATGGTTCCAACTTTTTCACCTTGAATGGCTCGAACAATATTTCCTGGGACAGAAAGATCAAAGACAATGATAGGGATATCATTTTCTTTACAAAGGGCAATGGCCGTCCCATCCATCACCCGTAAATCATGGGTTAACACATGGCTATAGGTTAAGCTTTCATAGCGACGTGCGTTAGGATTAAGCTTAGGATCGCAGTCATAGACACCATCCACTTTAGTCGCTTTAAACACCACTTCTGCATCGATTTCTGCTGCTCTGAGGGCGGCCGTGGTATCCGTGGTAAAAAAAGGATTCCCTGAACCGGCACCAAAAACAATGACCCGCCCCTTTTCCAGATGACGGATCGCACGACGACGGATATAGGGTTCAGCCACTTCCTGCATGGCGATCGCCGTTAAGACTCTTGTGGGAATGCCCATTTGTTCGAGAGCATCTTGGAGTGTCATGGCATTCATTACGGTGGCGATCATGCCGACATAGTCGGCCGTTGCCCGATCCATGCCGGCTGATGCTGCTTTGACTCCTCGAAAGATGTTCCCTCCCCCGACAACGATCGCCAGTTGAATGCCATGATCAATGACATCTTTGATTTCTTGAGCAATGTCGGCCACGACTTTGGGGTCAATGCCATAGCCCAGGTTTCCCATTAGGGCTTCACCACTAAGTTTAAGTAATACGCGCTGGTAAGTCATCCCTCTGCCGTAACTGTCTAATTGAGCCTATCTATCTGGGTAATAAGCATCAGCTATCTTGTCCTTTTTGTCAAACTCTCTTAATGAAGTCAAGAGTCAGGAGTTTTGTATAATGTTAAAAAATCTGTTAATAACATAAAATTTAAGAGGATAATGATGGCATTTTTTGATAATCTTCTTTTACCCAACTAGCAAAACGTTTTGCTAAAGGAGGAGCAAACATAAGCGTGCCAGTAAATCCTGAGAATAAATGAAGTCCTTGAAAACCATCAATTTTACCCACTAAAAAGTTTGAATCAGGGCAAAAAGCAACTAAGCAATGATGTAATTTTCCAGGTAAATTTTGTAACTCAGGAAGTATTTTACCTACTCCTTCACGAATTGTTGTTTCAGCCAAATTACTATTAATTTTCGCTTGAGGATTGGTGATAATTTGACTAATTTGACCTAAACAAAAACTGCCATCTAAAAACTGAATAGCACCGGGTTCCATGACATCAGAAATAATTTCATCGCTGGTATTATTCCATAAAGATTTAATCTCAGAATCTCCTGATTGTTTCTCAATATCAAGACGGTTTAAAATAGCTGGCATCACTAAATTTTTTAGATTAATATCTACCTTTGGGGTTAAGATTAACTGAGAATGGGTAAAATAAATATTAACTGTTACGCCAATATTTTTTAATAATAAACGACTTAAACCTCCTGCACAAATAACCACATTTCCACTGGAATATGTTTCTTGAGTGGTTTTAATTCCTGTAAAGGTTGTATTTTGAAACAATAGTTGAGTAACTTCTTCATAATTAATGGTTCCACCCAATCTTAAAAAAGCTTGCTGATAAGCAGCATTGGTTTTTCGTGGGTTAATATGTCCTTGAGGTAGTTGAAGACAACCTGAGATAGCATCAGTGTTTAATAAAGGTTCAATTTTAACAGCTTCTTTCGGGGTTAATAATTGAGGTTTTATATAGAATTTTTGATAATCTTCGGCAATGATTTTAGGATTCTTATCGACTGGGACCGTTAACATTAAATACAGTTCTCTAAATTCGGTATTGTCTCCTAACTCTTTTGATAAATTATGATGAATTTCTCGACTTTCTTGACATAATTTAATCGAAAAATCATCCGTCCCAGACCAATAAGAAATCCCCCCATAACTGTAATGAGTTGCATTCTCATAATTCGGATCTTTTTCTAATAGTAAAACTGTCAGTCCTTGTTTAGCTAATTCGTAACTTAGGGCTGATCCCGTCAGGCCAGCACCAATAACAATCCAATCAAAATTTTTCATATTTCTCTTATCTCGTTTTTATCTATTTTACCATTAATAGCTAATTTATTAATTGAGTTGATTGATTATCAATTTTTTAATGTTGTTTGAGAAGACGGAGGAGAATATTATGATACAATTATCGAAAATAATTGGGTCTAAAACCCCGCCTTTGAAGGCGAATAGTTTTTGATACGGAGTGTAAATCTTTGTCTCAAAAACAACTTCTGACTTCTGACTTCTGACTTCTGACTTCTGACTTTATGAATCTGCTTCCTAGACGCTATCACCGTATCAAACAAGTTCTTGAAAAAAGACAACCGGACTTAACTGTTTTAACAGAGGATGTTCATAAACCTCATAACTTATCGGCCATTATTCGTACTTGCGATGCAGTGGGAATATTAGACGTTCATAGTATTAACACAACGGATGAATTTCCCACTTTTTCTCAAGTGTCTCAAGGGAGTGATAAATGGATATTTCTCCATACTCACCCTGATATTAAAACAGCGATCAACTATCTAAAAAGTCAACATTTCAATATATATGCAGCCCATTTTACTAATAAATCTGTAGATTATCGTGACATCGATTATACTCAACCTACAGCCGTTTTACTAGGGGCAGAAAAATGGGGAGTTAGTGAAGAAGCAGCCAATTTAGTCGATGGACATATTATCATTCCCATGTTAGGAATGGTGCAATCTCTGAATGTTTCTGTTGCTGCTGCGGTCATTTTATTTGAAGCACAACGTCAGAGATTAGCACGAAAAATGTATGATACAAGTCGATTAGATGCTCGAAGATATCATAAAATTCTCTTTGAATGGAGTTATCCAGATATAGCGACAATACATCAAAATAACGGAGAAAATTACCCGTTTTTAGGAGAAAATGGAGAAATTATTCACTAAAATTCATAATGAATCTAAGGAGACAGGCGTTGACAGGCAGAAGCCTCGGTAATGATGTTAAGCTTAACTTTTAGATTGTCTAAAGATTTAAGTTTATGAATCGTGAGTCAACCACATCTTTGTCCAATGGTAATGCCAATACCTCTAAACCGTATTCCCAAGTTCATCTAAAAAGGGCAGGGAAAAAACTATTATTAATTTTGCCAGACACCGAACCCAAAGAGGCAAACAAAGACTGGATAGAGTTATTACAAGACTTAAAATACTGTTTAAACCATCATAAAGGGACCTGGACACCAGGAACTCCCGTTCATTTATTAGTGGAAAACCGTTTACTTGATAGTCGGCAATTTCACAACATTGGGGAAGCTTTAGAAGCAGCAGAATTGAAATTAACCCGTGTTTTCACCACTCGCCGTCAAACCGCTATTACGGCGGCCACCGCCGGTTATTCCGTCGAACAAGAAACCCCGAAACGGGAACTTTTCCCCACAGATATTGCCACTCCAACGAACCTTACCGAACCCTTATATCTCAAAACCACCGTTCGGTCTGGGGTTGCCATACGTCACCCAGGAACCATTATTATTCAAGGAGATGTCAATCCAGGGGGAGAAGTGATCGCCGATGGGGATATTATTATATGGGGACATTTACGGGGTATTGCTCACGCAGGGGCAAAAGGCAACCCAGAATGTTGTATCATGGCTTTGCGAATGCAGCCAACCCAGTTACGCATTGGTGAAACCGTAGCGCGTCCCCCTGGGGACAGTCCAGAGGTATTTGAACCAGAAGTGGCTTATTTGACTACCGAAGGGATACGGCTAAGGTCTGCCCTTAATTTTAATAAAACCCACACATTTACTGTCAAGGATAAGGGATGGACTCAAAAAAACACCCCTAATCCTGCATAATAATTAATTCAAGTCTATTGGCTAATTGAGCTTTACATTATGAGTCGTGTTATTGTAGTTACCTCTGGAAAAGGGGGCGTAGGCAAAACCACTATTACCGCTAATTTGGGATCAGCCATCGCCCGTTTGGGGTATAAAATTGCTTTAGTGGATGCGGATTTTGGTTTAAGAAATTTAGATTTACTCTTGGGACTCGAACAACGGGTCGTTTATACTGCTATTGATGTTTTATCCGGGGAATGTTCCATTGAGAAGGCGTTAGTTAAAGATAAACGTCAACCCAATTTAATGCTGTTACCGGCTGCCCAAAATCGCACCAAAGAAGCCATCAGTCCTGATGATATGAAGAAGTTGGTGGACGATTTAGACAAACAATTTGATTTTATCTTAATTGATAGTCCTGCTGGTATTGAAATGGGGTTTCGTAATGCCATTTGTCCGGCAGAAGAAGCCATCATTGTTACCACCCCTGAAATGGCAGCCGTACGGGATGCTGACAGGGTTGTGGGTTTATTAGAAAGCGAAGATATTAAAAAAATTCACCTCATTGTTAATCGCATTAAACCGAAAATGATCCAACTCAATCAAATGATTGGGGTGGAGGATATTTTAGATTTATTAGTGGTTCCCTTGTTAGGAATTGTTCCTGATGATGAGAGGATTATTATTTCCACCAATAAAGGGGAACCTTTGGTCTTAGAAGAAACCGCTTCTCTTCCCAGTTTAGCTTTTACTAATATTGCCCAACGATTAAACGGAACAGAGATTCCTTTTCTTGATTTTATGGCTGCTGATGATAACCTCATCACTCGTCTTCTCAGTATTTTCAAAAAGTAAACCCTGTTATTAATCCTATAAACCTATGATTCTTGATCTTCTTGAAAAAATATTTCCCTGGAAAACCCAGACCAAAAGCGGTGAGGAAGCCAAACACCGTCTTAAGTTTATTTTAGCCCACGATCGCGCTGGTTTGAACCCTGAGATGATTGAAGCCATGCGTGAAGAGATTTTAGCAGTGGTTAACCGTTATGTGGATATTGACCCCGAAGAAATGGAATTTTCCTTAGAAAGTGACCAAAGAATGACCGCCTTAATCGCTAATTTACCCATTCGTCGTGTGAAACGGGAAACCGAGACAGCAACTGCTTCTGAGTCTTGAATGCGAGGTGACGAGGAGTGTGGGGAAGAAGATTGATCTAATCCTTCCTTTGCTTTCTCCGTTGTCTCTGCTGCCCTTTCTGCTAGTTTCCCAACTTTGCCCCTATTGAATATCACAAAAGTTCCCGATTTATCAAAATCTTAACTTTTCTTTTGTAAATTTAAGTTAGAATTGTTACAATGCTTAACATTACACCAAGAAAACTATGATTAAACAAATGACAGGATTAAAATCTTTTTCTGCCTTAGTAGGAGTCCTCTTGGCCCTCGGTTTCTCCGTTGGTCCAGCAGTTGCTGATAAAATGACCGAAGAAATGTCTCAGACTCAAACCGAAGTAATGGCTGATGAAGCTGAGATGAACCTTGTAGAAACTGCGATCGCTGCTGATAACTTTGAACTCCTAGTGGCTGCGGTTAAAGCTGCTGGTTTAGTCGAAACCTTGTCCGGTGAAGACAAGTTTACCGTGTTTGCCCCCACCGACGAAGCGTTTGCTGCGTTAGGGGAAGACACCCTTAAAGAGTTATTAAAGCCTGAAAATAAGGACAAACTAACCGCTATCTTAACTTATCACGTTGTCCCTGGTGTAGTCAAATCCAGTGATCTTGAAGCTGGTAAGGTGAAAACCGTCCAAGGCAGCAAGGTTAAAATTGAGTTAGGTGACTCAGTTATGGTTGATGATGCCACCGTGGTTAAAGCTGATATTATGACCAGTAACGGGGTTATTCACGTTATTGATAAAGTAATTTTACCTTCTGATAAGTAAGAGAAGGGTTGACTGTATTACATGACACATGAGGGTTGAGGTGGATGTTCCCATCTCACCCTTTTTTCATGATGAGGGTCATTTAATGAGATAATAATTTAAAATTATTCAGTCTCCTGAAACGCTATAATAATATTTGTAACTAACTTTGTACAAATTCAATAATTATGAATATAGTTAACTTTAGTGAAGAAAAAAATAACTTTCAATCGGTATTAGATCAAGTAACAAACGATAAAAACTGTACTGTAATTGTTAGAAGAGACGCAGAAGATGCTGTGGTGATGTCAAAAAGTTATTATGACAGCTTGATGGAGACAATTTATCTCTTAAAATCTCCTGCCAATGCTAAACATTTAGAAGAAGCGATCGCAGAATACAAAGCAGGTAAAACACAAGAACATGATTTAATCGATGCGTAAGTTAGCTTGGGGTAGCAAAGCATGGGAAGACTATCTTTATTGGCAGTCTCAAGACAAAAAGACCTTAAAAAAAATCAATCGACTGATTAAAGATACTTTATCTCACCCGTTTGAGGGAATTGGAAAACCTGAACCGTTGAAAGAAAATTTATCAGGGTTTTGGTCTCGTCGTATTGATGAAACAAACCGTCTTGTTTATGTTGTCGATGATGATTATTTAACAATTATTTCATGTCGCTATCATTACCTTAGATAATTATCTTAATACTTTAATGTCATGATCACTACAGAAACTAAAATAATAACTGATAGTTGGATTAATTTAACTTGGGATGAATTTTCACAGTTATGGGATGATTCAACCTACGAAAAAGCTAAGTTTTATTATTACCATCAAAAAGCAAGAATTGAAATGACACCATTAGGCAATGATCATTCTAGAGATCACTCGATTATTAATTATGCTATTCATATCTATGCTGCCATAAAAAACATTCCTTTAAATGGTCATGATGCTTGTAGTTATCGTAAAGTAGGAGTCAAAGAAGCACAACCCGATTTATCTTTTTATATAGGTGATAATGTTGATGTTATTCCTTATGGGACTGGTGTGATTGACTTAACTATCTATTCACCTCCTAATTTAGTCATTGAAGTTGCTAATACCTCCCTCTCGGATGATAAAGGAGAAAAACGTCTTTTATACGAAGACTTTGGAGTAGAGGAATATTGGATAGTTGATGTTAAAAATGTTAAAATTTTTGCTTTTCAAATAGAAGATAAAGGAAGTAGAAGAATCAGAAAGTCTCAAGTTTTACCTGACTTAAATATCGATATTTTAGTTCAAGCTTTACAAAAAAGTAGACAAACCAATCACACAGAAGTAAATCGCTGGTTACTACAACAATTTCAATCTAATTAAAATTATGACTCCTTTAGCTACATATTAGGAAACTTATAGTGAAGACAGTTATAAGTGAGATAAGATTAATTAATACCAAAAGAAATATGTTTATCTTTAAAATTAATAACTCTGTTTCCAATTATGACTTGATAATTTAAGTGATGATTGATGATTTTTAATTCAGGAATTCTATTTTTTTGAACTGTCATAACAACAAAAAAGTCACCTTTTCCTGTTGCTATGATTCTCTGATGATTTTCATCATAGTTTAAGTTAATATTGTCAGGGGTAATAAAAGTTCCTTTCATACTTACGTTCCCATCACGTTTAATCACAAATATATTATTATCAATTTCGACATTTCCTTTAGTATTCATAATCCAAGTATGATTATTTTGAGTATCATCAAATTGATCAACAGCAACAAATAAACCAGGAATACCTGAAACATTAGAGTAATCAACAGCAAAAGATCGTAACCAGTTTTTAGCTTGTAAACTAACAATTCCTGAACCATCTTCTTGAGATTCAAAATAAATAGGTTCCATGGTTAATTTACCAGCATTTTCTTGAATAATAATATTTTCATTTTCAGGTTTATTTTTACTTTCTCCTGCGATGGCCCAATTTTGTCCTAACCCCCAAATGCGAAAACTTCCGGCATCTGGAAAAGACCAAGACTTGTTTAAATGTTCTCGTTTTCCATAGATACTTGCCAGAAAATCATTCTTATCTTTCCATTGATTACGAAAGGAATAAAATCCTTTTTTCTTATCTACTAAAACTTTATTAAAAATTTTAGAAGGGTGTTTAATTTCTAGATTCATTGGATAGTTAATCAATAAAAAAATAGCGTCTAAAGTATGCTTAATTCCAAAACTTTTATTTCCATTATTCCCCCAATAATTATCAAATCCCCACATAACTCCAGGTAAAAATTTAAGAGGAACTGAACCCATTCCCATAGCAAATAATGACCCTTCTGGATAATATCTATGTCTTCCATAACTAGGAATAAGATAACTGTTATCTCTTGGAATAATTCGCATTAAATAGTGAGGTAATAACCAAGCTAAATTAGAATTTTCAGTGGCAAAATTTTTCCCTTTAACATGATAGTAACCTGTGAAAAAAGGAAACAAAGTTAAGATAAACGGTTCAGTCGTGTAGTGATCCCCTTCCGTACCAAAACCCTTATCCCCGATCGCTGTTTCTAAGTAGCGAATAATATTGCGTTCCGCAATAGTTAACAGTTGCTCAATATCGATTTCTTGGGGAAAATAAGCCTCTGGTTCCTTTAAAATGGCTAATGCTGCTAATCCTGCCGCTCCTCTTGCTCTAGCATTCCAATTACTCCATGCTGTGGGGTTCCATCCCCTGTCTGGGGTTCCCTCAATCAATAATTGTGCTTGTTGGGAAAGCCAATTAGATACAAGAAGACGATTATCTCTATCCCAATAAGAATAACATAAATCATAAGCCATCGCTACCCCTGCCACCACTGGAGACAACTCAAATAGTCGAGGATAGGAGGTATTGATAGCGGTTTGCACCACTGTCCAAGCATGATTAGCGTGGTTCGGTTTTTCCTCAATTAATGCTAGAAAACATTGTCCTGCTGCGTGATACCCTGCATTGGGAACATAGCCATCATAAACAACAGTTTGCTTCAGGGTTTCTTGTAATTTTTGCAAGATTTTATGACCCGTTTTTGTTTTGACTTTTTCTCGTAATTTTAATATTGTTTCCTCTCGAAACAGCAGACGAGGATGTTCTTGAGGTTGTATAGGTTGATGATAGGTTAAAGGTTGAGGATAGAGTGGTTTGATTATGCCAGAGGCGTTTCCAGTCAATAATTTATTGTTAAATTTTCCTTGATAATTTCCAATTAAAATATTGTTGTTTTTAGGGGTTAATTCAAGTTGATAATTAGCTTTTCCTGACCACGATAACCAAGGATCAGGATTAATGGTTAAATTAACGTCTAAAAACCATTGATGATTAAATCGATTAATAATAACAGTTCCCTGATGTTCTGCTTGATTAAAGTTAGGAGCAAATCCCCAAATTTCAGAATTACAATGATTATTTTCACAAATTAAATCAAGAGTAATATCTTGATAAGATATCTTTTTATTTGAGTTCGTCCAAAGTGCTTTTTCTAAGACGATACTGACTTTTCCTGATAGAGAGTTATTGGGTAAAGCGGGTGTATACAATCCAAATAAGAGCCAATAAACTGTCAAGATTATAATGATGACTAATCGAGATTTAATCATTAAATAAAGACAAAATTATCACTGTTTAAATCTAAGTTATTGACATTTTTAACAATGCCAATTAATTCATCTTCCATACCAGAAACCTCTAAAAAGATTCCTTGATCATTGGCTCCAAAAGGAGAAGAACCAAGATAGTAATCGGCTGCTATACCATGTAATTGAATGGTATCATGAGCGGCATCAAAATCATAAATTTCTACATAGTCTTGTTGTCCATAGTTATCATAAAATGATTCAGTTTCATTACCTAAAATAAAAATATCTGCATTAACAGTCTCTGTTTGAAAATCAACTAATCCAGTTAAAAAATCAGCAGAACCAGTTAAGTTTCCGTTACCTTCAATGGCCAAGAAATTGATATCTTCAGTAGTATGATTGGTCTCACTATCATTACTGGTATCTTCTTCAATCATGATTTGAACATTACCATTGGTCAGATTTTGGTATCTTAATCCAGAAGAATCGGGACCGTCAAAAGTTGCAATATTTCCCAAGAATTTAGGCGCATTGATAAAGTTATTGCCAAAGTCAATGGTATGCCAGTTATGGGTGACTTTATCGCCGGTATTTCCTGCGATAAAGCCATTACCATCCCAAGTTCCTTGACCTGGAGAAATCGCTAACCAAGCAATAGTTTCTGAACCATGTCCACTAGACTTAAATGCTTCTTCTTCTTCTAAAGCAACGTCAAATC
>JAAUYD010184852.1_pt1 | contig 12990 bp, 10 predicted proteins | sample 7278101 | NCBI WGS metagenome assembly JAAUYD01 (sample SAMN14350128, study PRJNA611818) | marine sediment metagenome | isolation source: surface marine sediment (0.6m) | place: French Polynesia: Moorea | collected 2018-08 | reverse complement strand
TTGCGCCTGGGGTGAGACGAACTGGGGCAAAAATGAGAGAAAGAAGAGCGCCACCTTGGGGTTGAGCACATTGGTGAGTACGCCCTGACGGAAGATGGTCCAGGCATGGGGTGCCGGCGCAGGGGTATTGTCGAGCGTCTGCCTGCCGTCGCGGTTGAGGATAAAACCGATGCCGATCCAGATCAGATAGGCGGCACCGGCGTATTTGACAACGGCAAAGGCCGCTGACGAGGTGGCCAGAATCACCGACAGGCCAAAGGCCGCCAGCAGGGTGTGCACCAGCACACCGGCGCCGATTCCCAGGGCTGACAGGATGCCCGCCCGCCGTCCCTGGGCCACACTGCGACCGATGATGTACATGGTGTCCTGCCCGGGCGTGATGTTGAGCAGGATGCTCGATGCCAAAAACAACGGAAGATCGTGAATGCCCAGCATGACCACTTTCCTCGGTCAGTTAATGGCAAGGCTCGGGACGACCGGGCCAATGCCAGTTTCAGCCCCAGGGCAACCAGAATCATGCCACTGGTGCGGTTGATCCTGTATAGACAGCCGGGCGCGCGCGCAGCCAGCCCGACAGGGCCCCGGCGCCATATCTCGACCGGCCCTTTCACCAAAAAGGTCAACAGGTTTCCTATGTACACCGCACCCCGGGCGGTCCGCAAGCCTGAAAGATGCGTCCACGCCGATATGATTCGACCGGCAGCAAACGATCAACGGCCCCGGCCACTCCCTCGGGATGGTTCCGCGCCGATATGGGCTATCGGATCAACAATTGTCATACATTCGGATAATCTCCCCGGTCCCCTTGCCCAGCACGCTCTTGACGTATCCGTTGACCACTTTCCACATGGGAATGGGGTTGTGACCGGGAAAATAGGCCTCGTATTTGTCCACGGCATCCTCCACCAGGCCTGACGCGACCACGTTGATGCGGATGCCCCGCTTCAGTTCCAGACAGGCTGCCTTGACGAAGCTGTGGATCCCGCCGTTGACCATGGCCGCACTGGTAGTGAATGCCACGGGATGGTCGGCCAGGATGCCCGTGGTCAATGTGAACGAGCCGCCGTCATTGAGGTACGTTTCTCCAATGCGCACCATGTTCACCTGGCCCATCAGTTTGCTTTTCAGACCGATATGGAAATCCTCTTCGGTCATCTCGTCGAAGGCGGCCCATTTGGCCTCTCCGGCAATGATCACAATGGCGTCCAGGTTGCCCGTGGATGCGAACATGGCCTGGATGGATTGGCTGTCGGTCATGTCCACGGTGACGTCTCCGCTGTTTCTGCCGGCAACGATGACCTCATGTTTCTGGGCAAAGTGCGCGCTGACCTTTTTACCGATGGTTCCGTTTCCGCCGATAATCAAAATTTTCATGGTTTTTCCTTTTTCTTTTATTGACGACGCTCAATTTCGCTTGAGGTAGTTTTCGAATTTCTCCAGCACCTCGGGCAAATTCTTGCGACCGAAGCCCACCCGGAAAGCGTTGTAGTCCGGGCCGTACAGGCTGCCGGGCAGCAGCAGCACCCCGGCTTCGGCGACCAGGTCTTCACAAAAAGCGTCCACCGACCCTTTCAGCAGAGCGGGGAAGGCGATGGAACCCGCCCTGGGACGCTGCCAGGCGAACCAATCCGAATGGGTGTCGAAAAAGCGGTCCAGCCGGTCCAGGTTCTCCCCGATGATTTTCAGATTGCGACCGACGATGGCTTCGGCATGCCGCAGCGCCAGGGTCGCCAGGAACTCGCTGGGTGCGCTGTTGCAGATGGTGGTGTAATCCTTGAAGGCCGCCATTTTTTCGAACAACTCCGCGTTGCGTGTGGCGATCCAGCCGATGCGCAGGCCGGCCAAGCCGTATGTCTTGGACATGACGCCCAAGGAGATGGCCCGCGGGTTGAAATCAGCCAGTGCGGGCAGTCGCTCGGCGGGATCCAGTTCCAGCCCGCGGTAGACCTCGTCCGAGAAGATCACGAAGCCGTGGCGTTGGGATAGGGCCGACAGCCCGCGCATGAAATCGACATCCGGCAGAAAGCCGGTCGGGTTGTGGGGCAGGTTGACCACCACCACCCGGGTGCGATCGTTGAGCGCCGCCGTCAAGGCGTCGAGATCCAACTGCCAGGCGTTGTGCATGTCGGCCCGCCATTCGCTCACCTCGGCCCCAATTCCCCGGGCCACCTCGCCCAGGGACTGGTAGTAGGGTGCGTGCACGACAATGTGATCGCCCGCTTTCAGTGCGACATTCATGAAATTGAAGATCGCCTCTTCGGCGCCCGCATGCACCAACACCTGATCGGCACCGATCTGCTCATAGAGTGAGGCGATGGCCTGCCTCAATTCCGGGTTGCCTGAAGACTCCGTGTACCCCAGCCAGAGCGACTTGAAGCGCTGCTCGGCACCGGGTTCCATGGCCAGCAGTTCGTCCAGGGTCATGCTCTCGCAATCCGATGAACACAGCAGGTAAGGCGCTGAAAACTCGTGTGTGGCGAAATAGCGTTCCAGGTTGAATGGTTCCAGTTTCATGAAGTGGGTTCCTTCCACAACTTACGGTGATCGGACGCCAAGATAGGTGCAGCCAAACCATTTGTCCAATGAATTGTGTTGCTAAATCGTTAAAAATGGTGGGTAATCTCCGCGAATACCCTGTCGTTGTCGCCGATCTTCTGAAATTCTGGCAGGTCACCGGTCTGGTAAAAGACCACCCCGCCGGTCAGTTCCAGGTTGTCGCGCAGATCATATTCGACCTGCAGCCGCTGGAAGGCGCCATCCTCGCCAATGGGGCCGTAGCGCATGGCCAGCACGGTGCAGGTGAGGGTGTCGTTCAGGAATTCACGCACCACACGGATGGCCGACTGGAAGCGGTCCGGCTGTTCGAGGTCCGGAACGACCCGCAAACGGTCGCTGAAGCCGTTGATGTGGCGGTTGGCCACTTCAAGGCTGATGGTGGTCTCGTCGAATCCGAAGTACTCGATGCCCGCCAGCACGTCGAATCGGCTGAACATCTCGTCACCGGTATCGAAATATTGAAACCCTTCCTGACAGGCCGCCCTTCATGTCGCTGACCCCCGGGCCGAAGCAATAGCGATCGTCCCTGCGGAACGCTTTGAATTCAATGTCAGCGGGAAACACCGTATCCATGTGGCCGACCAGAAGAATCTAGCCGTCCGAGTCGGAAACGGACTCGGAGCGCACAACGAGATGATCACCGTGATGTCGCTGCGCGACAGTCTGAAAGGTCACCGACAAGGAACACGGCAGCCAGGATAAAGGAGAACAGGGGAATGGCGCCACTGACGGCACCGGCGACTCCGGAGAGCAACAAGGAGGTGCCTTTGGCAAAGCCGTAGTAATAGATGCTGGTCGCCAGAAGGGCCATGATCAGAAAGTGGCCCGTGTGCCTGAAATGGTTGATGCTCAGGTCGCCCTTGAACAGGGCATAGGCCGTGACGGGCAAAAAACCGAACAGGACCCGGAAGAAAACGATCTGCGTCGGCGTGATCAATGCTGAGGCCATCTTCATGTAGATGAAGTTGCTGCCCCAGATGATACCCAACAGGCAAAAGGCGATCGCCGGCATGCGCTTATTGATGAGACCCTTGTTCATGGCCTGTGCATAACAAGCAATCGATGGGGAAAAAAGATACAGTTGGCGCCCTTGGGCCCAAGAACAGATCGGCCCGCAAGCGGCCGGCGGCAACCATATTGGAGCCGCTGAAGACGGGCTGCCGGCGAAGCTGGGCGTGGATGCTTTTGCCGGGAACTGAGCAAGATTCGGGTCGTCAACCGGCGATCAACACGCTATACGGAAGCATCTTATCAATTCGTTGTTTCAGGGAGAACGTTTTCAGATGAAACCCAATTCAACCGTTATCAAGAGCAATCCCGCTGCTATGCCATCCTCATCTCAACCCAAGGTGGACACGGTCATGGGCCTTGGCGAATGGCTGCTGATCATCTTCTTGTCGATCATATGGGGCGGCTCCTTCTTCTTCGTTGGCGTGGCCGTGAAAACCATGACACCGCTGACCATCGTGTTGTGCCGTGTGGGATTGGCAGCCCTGATCCTCCTGGGCGTCGTGGGCCTGACCGGCAGACGGATGCCCTCCTCACCCCGCCTGTGGCTGGCGTTCTTCGTCATGGGCGCCTTGAACAACCTGATTCCCTTCAGCCTCATCGTCTGGGGGCAGACCCATATCGCCAGCAGCCTGGCATCCATACTCAACGCCACGACCCCCATCTTCAGCGTGGTTCTGGCGCACCTGCTCACCCGCGAGGAACGTCTGACGGCCAATCGCCTGATCGGGGTGGCTGTCGGTTGGGTCGGCGTAGCGGTGCTAATCGGGGTCGCGTCTCTGGGAGGCTTCGGCTCGCAAGGGCTGGGCCAGATCGCGGTCCTGGGCGCCTCCTGTTCGTATGCCTTGGCCGCCATCTTCGGCCGGCGTTTCAGGAATCTGGATCCGGTGGTGGTCTCCACCGGCATGCTGTGTGCGTCGACAGTGATGATCATGCCCGTGGCCCTGGTCACGGAGCAGCCATGGCATCTGTCCCCCGCTGGGTCGACCTGGGCGGCCTTGATCGGATTGGCCGCCATCAGCACGGCCCTGGCCTATATCATCTATTTCCGTGTGCTTGCCGCGGCCGGGGCCACCAACATTCTGCTGGTCACCTTCCTGATCCCGGTGAGTGCCATTTTTCTTGGAATCATGGTATTGGGAGAGCGTCCCGGCTGGAATGCCTTCGGCGGCATGGCCCTCATCTTCGCAGGACTGGTCGCCATCGACGGCCGGCTGCTGAAGCGTTATAACGGCAGCTGATCCATTTGCGTTCACAATCAAGAGGGATCCCGATTTGAAAACCATAAAAACCGTATGCCATCGCGACTGTCCGGACACCTGTTTCATGGATGTTGGCGTGGACCGTGGCGCCCTTGTCAGCAGCCGGGGCAGCAAGGACCATCCGGTCACCCGTGGGTTTCTCTGCCCGCGGGGGACCGCCGACATCCAGCGCGTCTACAGCCGCAAGCGGGTGGGCCACCCTCACATGAAATCCCGACCCGGCAAATCGACCCTGCTCTCCCGGGTGAGCTGGGATGCGGCCCTGGACAGGGTTTCCGATGGCATTCAAAGGGCAATTGATGCCCATGGCCGCCACGCGGTGCTGCTGTATGACTATCCGGGCAATACCGGCTTGCTGGCCTGGCATTTCGCCAAGCGCCTCTGGTCCGCGCTGGGGGCCACGACCACCGATTACGCCCTGTGCAGCCGTTCCGGACATACCGGCATCGGCCTGCATTACGGATCGAGCTACGGGTTGTCGCTGACGCAAATGGCCGCATCCAAAACGATCATTTTCTGGGGCAACAATGCCCGCTTGAGCGCTCCCCATATCTGGGCTCTGGCCCGCCGTGCCCGCAGGGAAAACGGCGCTACGATCGTCTGCGTCGATCCGCGCCAAAGCCCCACGGCAGCAGCAGCCGACTGCTGGATCCGGCCGCGTCCCGGCAGCGACGTAGCCCTGGCTTATGGCATTGCCCGCTACCTGATCGACAACCAGGGCATCGACCGGGCCTTCATCGACCGCTATACCTCCGGCTTTGCGGCCTATGCGAATGCTGCCGCAGGCTGGACAGCCGAACGGGTACACGCCGCTACCGGCCTGCCGGAACAGGAGATCATCCGGATTGGCGAGTTGCTCACAACCCAGCGGCCGGCGGCCTTCATGATCGGGCTGGGTCTGCAAAAATCCATGCAGGGTGCCGAAGCCGCCCGAGCGGTGAGCCTGCTGCCGGCCCTGTTGGGCCGCCATCGCGGCTACCATTACAGCAATTCACAGGGGCGCGACATCGACTGGCCAGCCATCACCGGCAGACGGTGGTCCGATCATTCGGGTGAGGTCGTCGGACAGGTGGCCATCGGTGAACGCCTGGCCGCCGGTGACTTCAAGTTCGTCTTTATCCTGGGATCCAATCCGGCCGTCACTCTGCCGGACCAAAACGCCGTGCGCCGCGGCCTGGCCCGCGAGGATGTCATGGTAGTCGTGCACGATACCCACTGGTCGGAAACCGCCGTGCAAGCCGACGTGGTCCTGCCGGCAGCCACATTTCTGGAAAAAAGGGATATCACCATTCCCGACCACCACGACCATTGTCGCCTGTCGGAACAGGCCATCGACCCGCTGGGCGAGAGCAGGCACGAAATTAAGGTCATGCAGCATCTGGCCCGACGAGTGGGGTTGACGGCCGCATGGCTTTACGAAGCGCCGTGGGCAGTTCTGAAACGGGCACTGGCACATACATACCAGGATGGCGACCTTTCGGATGTGATTGCCGGCAAAGCGGTCCGGGTGGGACTCAAATCAAGATCCGTTTATCAGACCCCCTCCGCAAAGATTGAATTCGCGGCCACGGCACCCCCGGAAGGAATATCCCCGCTGCCGCTACAGCAGTCGTTGTCGTCGGAAGAAGATCTATTTGTGCTGCTGAACAGCGCCACGCCCAAGTACACGCACAGCCAGTTCACCGACGTTTATGGCCCCATCCCCCCGGTGGTCTGGATTCATCCCGACGACGCCGCCCGGTTGGGCATTGGCGACGGCAACCGAGTGCAGGTGTTCAATGAATTGGCCCAAGTCACCCTGCACGCCACCCTCACCACCCGGGTGTTGACAGGCAACTTGTGGGCACCCCGTCCATTGACCGGTTTGAACGGCGTCCCGCTCAACGCCTTGGTGCCGGGGAAGACGCAAACCCTCGGCGGCGGCCCCATATTCAATTCCACCCGTGTCCACGTGCGGCCCATTGACCCATCGGTTTGACCGCACCGACGACCCCAGGCACTCTATCGGAGCTGAATGATCTTGGTGCTCTGAACGACCTCTATAAACAGCCAGCGAACCCATAACCATCCGATTTTGCGTGTAACAGCCACCGGAACGAACGCACGGTTCACTGCAGACAGACATCCGCCTCTCGTGAGCGGCCCAGCCGTTTGGCCAGTAATTCATATTTGGCGGAGATCAGGTCGAAGTACTCATTTTTGGAAAGCTCCCGCAGATAGAGATCGGAAAGGTACCAGCGGGTATTGAATTTTCCGACGGTCCGAAAAATTTCGCAGTTTTTGGCCACCATCAGGTCAAAGGCCTTACGTTTCATGCCCAAGACACTGGAGGCCATGTCAAAGGGTGTGAACCCATGGTACTGATTGCTATACTCATCTCTTGGCCGAATGGGTTTGAGGATGCGCTTTTCAAAATTGATGCCGTCTTGATCCGAAAGCAACTGGGCGCTTCGGGCCAGTATGACGCCGAGCAAGGGTTGCAGCTGCAAGGCTTGGCGGGATCGGGGCAATTCCGCCAGTCGAAGCAACGGCGTCTGACCGATGAAGCGGTCGCAATCGTGCATGATTTTCCGGGCCCGCCAATCGGCAATTCGCTTGGCCCGTCGATGCTCATAGGTCCACGCCGCGCGACCCAGATAGCGTTTGGCCCCTTTTTTGGCGTATCGCCGCAAGAAGTTGAGCTCCTCCCGCACTTCCGAGTAGAGTGTATAGCCTTTTTTCCCGCCGACGACCGCATCCCGGATCTTTTCGAGGGGCACCGGTTGATCGGTGGCCAGGGCTTTCTCGGTTTGTCTTTTCAAGCCTGCGGCGCGGTCATAGATCCTGCGCGAGATCCGTTTCAGTTCACCAGATTCGTACCTGACGACCGACTGGTTCAGAAGTGTCGTCGGGTGTACGCCGAGCTTTTCTTGCAGATAAATCAGAACCGGCCTGATGTGATCATAACTTACATAATCGTCACGGGACAGGTTTTCGAAATCCTCGAGCCATTGATCCAGCAGTTGTTCGTCTACGCCCGCGGCATGAAATTTATGCCGCATGCGATGTTCGAGTCTGGCCTCCACAAAATTGATCTTGCCGTTGAAAATGCGATGGTCCGGCTTTTGATCCGGGGGCATGTCATGCAGTTCCCGGTAAAGGTCGGCCTGGGTATGCTCATCATGAAGAAACAGCCACAACTCGGCCAGAGCGCGAAATGCGCTGCCGTCGACCTTCAGTGCTGCCCGCGGTGACGCCTCACCGCCGAAGAGCAGCTGATAATGCCGGTTGGATACGGAGGCGACCCGGCCGTGAACGACATTGTAGACCAACATGTAGGGTAGGCCGGTGCGTTTGGCGAGTACGGCTGGGGAGTGGGTTGCGTGAATGTCGAACAGGTGCCGCAGATCTCTATTCGTAAGCGTGATACGCGGTTTGCGCACACGTTTGGTAGGTCGTCGATCGTTCATGGTTTACCGCCTGAATATATCCCGTCAATGGTGATTGGCATCTGTACGAGCCTTATCATCGATGGGCGAGGCGCAACGGCGTGGGGGCCGGATGGGGTGTGGTAAACAGCGGGGCACACGTGACGAATCGAGTGGTACCGTTGTCAATCTGTTGGTGGGATTACCTTCAGTAGCGCCCGACGCGATGGCTCAGCCGGGCGTGGATCTGGTCATCTCTGGTTCAGATTACGTGGTCATGCAGGATCGTGCCCGCCGGCCACTTTCCCTCGCAGCGTCGCGATAACATTGATGATACGCTTCGTAACTGGTGGTACAAAGATCGCATTTTCTAAGTTCTTTGACCAGGCGTTGGTTCTCTTCTGAGCAGCATTGACTGGCTTGCCGTGATACTTCGGCCATACAAATCACCTCCCTGATTGTTTCAATTTACGGTCCTACTACAAACTGTTCGTGGCGACTCGCTTGATCGCCAACAGTATTCGATTGGCTGGGATCACATGCTATTTTGTCAGCCATCTATGGCTGAGGTGCAAACATATTCAAGAACGATATTCCAGAAATATGCGTTGGCATCGTGCTTTTGCCAATCATCCATCTTTCCGTAGTACTACGTTGTAGCATAACTCACTGCCAACAAAATTTGAACGAACCAGCGTTCTGTCAAGTTTCCCACAGTGAACCGTCTGGCTTCGCCATATATGCTTGTCTAATCAGCGTGCCGACCCGGATGCTATCCTACCGGGCGACTTACATGAAAACAGTACAGCACATCAAGACGACATCGCCGCATGGTGAATAAATTCGGCAATATTCAGGCCCGTGATAATTCCCCGCAACTACAGGCAGTACCTCCGGAAGGTCACTTGACACCACTGTTCTGCTCACTGATGGTTCGAGTTGCAAGGGCGGCGGCCATTGCCGCCCGCCGCCCCTTATCAGGCACCCCCGGCCCCGCCTGATGCACGGCGGCCGCCTACTTGTCAGGAAAAGCGATGGTGATCGTCTCCTTACCGACCTCCTCGAGAATGTTGAGGTCCAGATCGATACTGCTGTCTCGGATTCCCAGGGCCAGGGCCGTATCACCCATGGTTCCTTCGATATGGGAGATCTCGCGGACGGCCTCAAATACCTGGTTGCCCACATCCTGACCTGGGGCGGGCAGTTCGGTGGTTTTGTATTCGGCCACCACGCGAATCTGGCCGTCATCACCGCGGCTGATACAAATTTTTTCGGCGTTGTTGTTGACCCCGTGCAGGGCCGCCAAGGCAATCCACTTGGCCGCTGCTTGCTGGGTATCGGTCTCTTTGTCGATGCGTGACATCTCTTTGAGTGGATCGTTTGTGGCGTAACAATCGCACATCTCCTGCACTTGTTTATGCATGCTGCCGCTGTCTTTCATGATGTTTCTCCTTGCTCACCCATTCATGGTGTGAATAATGTTTGTGATTAGTAACGCTAAACTTAGTCGCAAATATTACCACTGGGCCAATGGTCGTCAACGCGGCGACAGGTCGCACCAATGGGTCGTCATAAGGAAGGCGTTGGTAATTGGCAATGCAATCGATCAACGGGTTGGATGCAGGGCCGTGCGGTGAGGTTAAGTATCGGAACGCTGCAGCGACCCGCAGGTCTCGCAAAGCGGTCAACAACATCTTTAAAAAAATGGTAAGGCCTAACGAACCGGCCGGCGAAAATCAGGGAAGGCGGGATACCGCGGCCTGAACCAGATCGAACAGGGCCGTGGGGTAGAATCCGATGCCTACGATCATGGCGATCATAACCATGGCCACCACGCGGCCGGAGAGCTTCAGGTCGATGGGCGCTGGGGCCCGGGCAGGTTCATCCAGATAGGCCGCCTTGAGCACCAGCAGGTAGTAATAGAGGGAGATCACCACATTGGCCATGGCGACCAGAACCAGAACCAGGTAGCCCTGTTGCATGGCAGCCACGAAGATGAAGAGTTTGCCGGCAAACCCGATGGTGGGCGGAATGCCCGCCAGGCCGAAAAGGGCCATCATCAGGGCCAGGGCCAACAGCGGCGAACGGTGATGCAGGCCAGCCAGCTCATGAATCTGCAGGTTGCGGCCGTCTGCTGCCACCCGCATCATGACCATGAAGCAGGTGTACTTCATAACCAGCACGGCAGCCCCGTAAAACAGGGCCGCGGCATAGCCGGCCGGTGTCATGCACAGCATGGCCAGTAGCAGATAACCGGCATGGGCCACACTGGAAAAAGCCATCAGACGTTTGAAGTCCCGCTGGGCGATGGCTGCCAAATTACCCACGGTCATGGAGACCACGGCCATGGCGATCAGGCCCCGGGCCAGCAGGTCGCCATTTCCCTGGGCCAATGAAATCACCCGCAGCAAAATGGCCACCGCGGCCACCTTGGAAACGGCGGCAATGAAGGTCGCCACCGGGTTGGGCGCCCCCTGGTAGGCCTCCGGTGCCCAGAAGTGAAAAGGGAACACGGCCAATTTGAAGAAGAATCCGGCCAGGGTCAGCAACAGTCCGGCCGCCACCATGGGTTGGTCGATCATCCCGGGCAACCGGTCCACCAGTTGATCGATGTGCATTGAGCCGGCTGCTGCGTAAATCAGGGCCAGACCGAAGAACATGATGGCCGAGGCGCTGACGCCCACCAGGAAATAGCGCAGGCCGGCAATCATACCCAGGCTGCGGTCACGGCGCAGAAATACCAAAAGGTAAAGCGAATAGCTGGACAACTCCAGGGCCAGCACCAGGGCCAGCAGGTTTACTGCCGAGGCCATGAGCATCATGGCCAGGGTGCACACGGCCAGCAGAAAAAAACTATCGGCATGATGCTTCGGATGGACCCCCTTGAAATCGTCGCACAGAAACACCACCAGAAAAAAACCGCTGGCCAACAGCACCTTGACCACCTGCGAGAAAAGATCCACGCGATACACATGGTTGAACAAGTCACCGCTCAGGGGTAGCGCAATCAGGCTGACCGCCAGGATGACGGCGGCCATGGCGATGCCCAGGTGGTAGTCCCTCTGTCGATCGGGCGTGAGGCAGGCCAGGGTCAGAAACAGCGCTGCCGTAATCAGCAGGGTGGTTTCGGGAATCAGCAGGGTCCAGTCCATTGCATTCCTATCCGGCCATAAGCGTTCGTGTGGCGGTATCGATCATATCGAACAACAGTCCCGGAAAGAGTCCGAAGAGCACGATCACCGACACCAGAATGACCCGCGGCACGGCCATCGCGGCCGTAATGTCGCTCAAATGCGAAAATTTCTCCACCGGTGGCCCGTAACAGGTCTTTTGCACCACTCGCAGCATGAACAAGGCGCCCACGGCCAGAGCGGCGATGGCCAGGACCCCGGCCAGCGGGTAGACCCGCACGCAGGATATGAACACCACCACCTCGCCCCAGAAGCTGGCCAGACCAGGCACTCCTATGCCGGTCAGCGCAGCCACGATGAAAAAGCTGGCGGCCCGCGGCATGATGCGGCTCAGCCCTCCCAGTTCGGCAATGGCCTTGGTGTGGGTACGGTCGTAGATGTAGCCCACCGAGGAGAAAAACAGCGCCGTCATGATGCCATGGGCAAACATCTGGAATACGGCCCCGTTGATGCCGTCGATGGTCATAGTGGACAACCCCAGGCCGACGATGCCCATGTGCGACACGCTGGAGTAGCCGATGACATATTTTAGGTCGGTCTGGCTCAGTCCCACGAAGACACCGTAAACGATGCCGCAAGCGGCCAGTCCGGCCATGAGCGGGGCCCAATAGGCCCACCCTTGCGGACACAGGAACATGCCCACCCGCAGGATGCCGAAGGCCCCGATCTTCATCAGCACCCCGGCATGGATCATGGAGACCGCCGTGGGCGCGGCCACATGCCCCACCGGCGACCAGGTGTGAAACGGAAAGACGCCGGCCAGGATGCCGAAACCGATGTATAGCAGCAGAAACGCCAGCCGCTGTTGGGCCGGTGTGAAGCGGTCGCCATCCATCAGCACCAACAGGTCGAAGGTCAATACGCCCGACTGGATCACCAGGTAGACGATGGCCGGCAGGATCAGGGCGCTGCCGGCCAGCAGGTACAGGGTCAGCTTCATGGCCCCGTACTCCTTGCGCGTGCTGCCCCAAATGGCGATGAGCAGGTACATGGGAAACAGGGAGACGTCGAACCAGACGAAGATGAAAAACAGGTCCAGGCTCATGAAGAGGCCAAACACCCCAGCCACCAGCAGGAAGATCAAGGCGAAGAACTCCTTGACCCGCAGCTCCAGCTCCCACATGGTCAGCACGGCCGTGAAAAAGACGATGCCGGTGAGCAGCAGCATGGGCAGGGCAAACCCGTCCACGGCATTGAAATAGGAGATCCCCAACGACGGAATCCAGGCCACCCGTTCGACGAACTGGTATCCACCAGCCTGCTGGTCATAGGCCAGATACAGATAGATGGAGATCACCAGGGTCAGGCCGCTGAACACGGCGCTGACGATCTTGATGGCTCGCGCATGGCGGCCGGGAATCACAAGGATCACCAGCAGACCCATCAGGCAGCAGAGCAGCAGGGTCGTCAGAAAAGGAAAATGTGCCAGCTGAAGGGCCATGGTCAACCACCCCATCCGATAAAGAGAATCAAAACGATCGCCGCCGCGAACATGACCATCAGGCGGTACTGGATCAAACCAGTGTGCAGCCAGGACACCACCCGCCCCAGGCTGATGGTCGAGCG
>JAAUYD010163378.1_pt1 | contig 12995 bp, 16 predicted proteins | sample 7278101 | NCBI WGS metagenome assembly JAAUYD01 (sample SAMN14350128, study PRJNA611818) | marine sediment metagenome | isolation source: surface marine sediment (0.6m) | place: French Polynesia: Moorea | collected 2018-08 | reverse complement strand
CGCCACGACCAGCATCGTCACGCCGGGGTGCGCCTCGGAGCGGTTGAAGAGTCGCGTGGCGCCGTGTCGACAGAAGAAGCGTCCGACGTGGCGCGCCACCGCCTCCTCGCCGCGTACGATCCGAAACGCGTCGTCGCGCACGGGGGTCGTGGTGACGAAGGCCGCGCCGTGGGCGTGACGGCAGAAGCGGCAGTGGCAGTTGATCAGCAGGCTCGCGTCGGTCTCGACCTCGATCTCGACCGTGTCGCAGAGGCAACGGGCGGTGCGGGGCATCGTGGGTTTCCTCGTCGTGGGGCGGGGTTGCTAGCATCGCAGTCGGCGTCGGGCGTCGCCGCCCCGGTGCACGCCGCGATGCCGCGACAGGGGGGAGCCGCTTGGAATTCGACTACGTCGCGCTCGGGCTCACGCTGCTCGACGTGCTCGGGCGGCCCATCGACGCCGTGCCGGCCACGGGTGAGGTCACGCTGGTCGACGAGATCCGCATGACGCCCGCGGGCACCGCCGCCGGGCCGGCGATCGTCGCGGCGGGGCTCGGTCTCGAGACGGCGCTCTGCGGGGCCGTCGGGCGCGACGACGTCGGCCGCGTCCTCATCGAGCTGCTCGAGGATCGCGCGGTCGGCCTCAGCGCCCTGCAGCACGTCGACGATCTGCGGACCTCGATCACCATGCTGACGATCCGGAGCGACGGCGAGCGGCCGGCCTTCCACGCGCCGGGCGCCAGCCTGCTGCTCGAGCGCACCGCCGCCGTCGATCGCACGGTGGCCGAGGCGCGGTGCCTGCATCTCGGCGGCATCGGCACCCTGCCGAAGCTCGACGGCGAGCCGCTGGCGGCGCTGCTGCGCGAGGCGGTGCCCGCCGAGACGATCGTGACGTGTGATCTCATCTCGCCCGGGCCCGGGACGGCGGCTGCGCTCGAGCCGATCCTCGAGCACCTCGACTGGTTCATGCCGACCCTCGACGAGGCGCGCACGCTCTCGGGGCAGCGCGACGTCGAGGATGTCGCCGCGTGGCTCGGGGATCGCGGGGTGGGCGGCTGCGTGCTGAAGGCCGGCGGCGACGGCGCCTGGCTCGCGACCGGCGGCCAGGTGACGAAGATCGCAGCGCGGCCGGTCGACGTCGTCGATACGACGGGCTGCGGTGATGCCTTCTGCGCGGGCTTCGGTGCGGCGCTCGTGCGTGGCTGGGAGCCCGAACGTGCCGCACACTTCGCTGCGGCGACCGCGGCGACGGTCGCCACCGGGCTCGGTACCGACGCGAACGTGGTGGCGTTCGACGAGCTCGCGCAACGATTCGATCTCTGAGGCCCGGCCATCTGGCGGCCGGTTCGATTTCACCCTTCCCATCCGTCCAACGAGGGTCCGTCTTGAACGAGTTGAGAGAGGACGCCGCGCTGCGCGCACGCGCGGTGCGCGTGATTCCCGGCGGCATCTACGGCCACGGGTCCATGATGCCCGAGGGCTTCCCGCTCTACTTCGAGCGCGGCGAGGGCTGCCGCATCTTCGACGTCGACGGCAACGAGTACATCGACTTCATGTGCGGCTATGGGCCGAACCTGCTCGGGATGGGCCACCCGAAGGTCGAGGAGGCGGCCGCACGGCAGCGTGCGCTCGGCGACTCGTTCAACGGGCCGACGCCGCGCATGGTCGAGCTCGCCGAGCTGCTGGTCGACCGTGTCGAGGGGGCCGACTGGGCGCTCTTCGGCAAGAACGGCACCGATGCCACGACCGGCTGCCTCACCATCGCCCGCAGCGCGACCGGACGCAGCCAGGTGCTCGTGGCCGAGCACGCCTATCACGGCGCCGCGCCCTGGTGCACGCCGTCGTCGGCGGGCGTGGTCGAGGGCGATCGCGCGCACCTGCTGCACTACACGTACAACGACCTCGAGAGCGTCGAGCGAGCGGTGGCCGAGGCGGGGGACGACTTCGCGGGCATCATGGTCTCGCCGTTCAAGCACGACGCGTTCGACCACCAGGAGCTCGTCGAGCCCGCCTTCGCCCAGGGGCTGCGCCGCATCTGCGACGAGAAGGGCGCGCTGCTGATGCTCGACGACGTGCGCGCGGGGCTGCGCATGCACCACGGCGGCAGCTGGGATCCGCTGGGCGTGATCCCCGACCTGTCGGCCATGAGCAAGGCCATCGCGAACGGCTACCCGATCGCCGCGATCCTCGGCAAGGAGGCGCTGCGCGAGGCGACGCAGCGCATCTACATGACCGGCTCGTTCTGGTACGGCGGGGTGGCGATGGCGGCCGCGCTCGCCACGTTCGAGGTGCATCGCGAGGAGGGCGTGCTCGAGCGCATCATCGCCATGGGCGAACGCCTGCGCACGGGGCTCGACCAGCAGGCGACGGCCCACGGCTACACGCTGCGGCAGACCGGCCCGGCGCAGATGCCCATGGTGCTCTTCGACGAAGACCCCGCCTTCGAGCGGGTGCGGGCGTTCACGGTGCGCGCGGCCGCCGAGGGCGTGTACCTGCATCCCTTCCACAACATGTTCCTGTGCGGCGCGCACGGCGAGGCGGACATCGACGAGGCGCTGGCGGGCACCGAGCGGGCCTTCGCGTCGATGAAGGCCGACGGGGTCGGTGCGTGACGGCGCGGCCCGAAGCGCGCGCGACCGGTCACGAGGGCGAGGTGGATGAGCCGGAGAGCCCCCTCGGCGTCGACGATCTCGAGGCGGCCGCCGCCCGCTCGCTCGCGTGGCACGGCGCGCAGACGCGCAAGGGCAGCGGCGTCCCCTACGTGAGCCACCTGCTCCAGGTCGCCGGGATGGTGCTCGAGCACGGCGGCGATCTGTCGCAGGCCATCGCCGGGCTGCTTCACGACTGTCTCGAGGATGCGCCCAGCGCGAGCGAGCGCGCATCTCGTGAGGGCGTGATCCGCGAGCGCTTCGGCGCCGGCACCCTCGAGCTCGTGCTCGCGTGCACCGACACCTCACCCGAGGAGAGCTTCGGCGACAAGGCGCCCTGGCGACTGCGCAAGCAGCGCCTGCTCGAGCAGCTCGATCTCGCCGACGATCGCGCGCTGCTGGTCGTGGCATGCGATCGCTGCCACAACCTGAGGTCGCTGGTGGCGGACCTGCGCCGGGATGGCGACGAGATCCTGGCCCGCTTCAATGCCGGCCCGGCGGAGCAGCGCTGGCTGCAGGTCGAGTGCCTGGCGCGCTTCACCGGGCGCGTGCCCGAGGCGCTCGTACGCGAGTTCGAGACACTCGTGGCCGACTACGCGGTGTTGACCGCGCATCTGGCCGATTGAGCCTGGAGAGGCGAGTGCGAGACGCTCGTGCCCGATCGATCGTCGGCCCGGTCACGGCAACGATTCGACGGGATCGCGCATGGGCCCGGGGCGCGGCGCGCTTGTAGCGTGGGCGCTCGGCCGCATGGGCTCCACACGATCGGAGCCGGGCGCGGAGAGAGGAGAACGACGACGTGGGCATCATCATCATCTCGGGCTGGGTCAGCGTGAACCCGGACAATCGCGCCCAGGCGCTCGAGGACGCCAAGCAGTACATGGAGCAGACCCGCGCGCGAGAGGGCTGTCTCGACTACACGTGGACGGCCGACATGCTCGTCCCCGACCGCATCTACGTGTACGAGCGCTGGGCCAGCCAGGAGGCGCTCGAGGGGCACTTCGCGAGCCAGCCCTTCGTCGACATGCGCACCGCGATCGCCGCGCACGGCATCACCGGGCTCGACGTGCAGAAGCACCGCGTCGACCTGAGCGAGGGCGTCTACGATCCGACGGGCACGCCGCGCGCCGACTTCTACAGCGAGTCGGAGGGCTAGCCCGGCCCCTCCGTGACGACGAGTCGGAGGGCTAGCGGCGCGGCTCAGCCGTGCTGGTACGTGGTGTGGCGGGGGCGTCCGCGGAGGATGTTCTCGGCGCCCCAGTTCGTCACCTTCTTGAAGGCGTCCGAGGCGACGAAGTCCTCGAAGGCCTGCTCGCTCGACCACTGCGAGACGATGAGATAGCTCGGGGCGTCGCTCGCGATCTGCTTGTAGATCCGGCTCTCGCCATGCCCGTCGATCCCCTGCATGGTCTCGACGACCTTCGCGCAGGCGTCCTCGAAGACCTGCTCCTTGCCTTCGATCACGTCGTAGTTCATGCCGATGGTGACCATCTCGCCTCCGTGGTGGGGTGCGCGCGCCCGCGCGGGGCGCGAACGTAGCGATCGGCGCTGCGCCGCGCCGGGTGGACGGGCCATGAAATGCGGGTGCCGGGTCAGGTGCGCCGCGCGTGCAGGTCGAGGATCTGCGCCACGCAGGCCGTCACGCGCTTGCCCGTCGGCAGGTGCAGGAACTCGTTCGGTCCGTGCGCGTTCGAGCCCGGTCCGAGCACGCCCGTGATCAGGAACTGCGCGTCGGGGAACTTCTCGCCCAGCATGCCCATGAAGGGGATCGAGCCGCCTTCGCCCATGAACACGGCGGGCCGCCCGAAGTGGGCCCGCGAGGCGGCGTCGATGGCGCTCTCGAGCCAGGGGGCCAGCGGCGGCGCATCCCAGCCGCCGCCTGGCTCGTCGGGCTCGAAGCGCACGCGCGCGCCGCTCGGCGGATCGGCCTCGAGCAGCTCGCGCAGCCGCTCGCTCGCACGCGCGGCGTCGGCCGTCGGCGCCAGCCGCAGCGAGAGCTTGAGCGCCGTGCCGGGCCGCAGCACGTTGCCGGCCTGGTCGAGCCCCGGCAGCCCGTCGACGCCCGTGATCGAGAGCGCCGGGCGCCAGGTGCGGTTCAGCACGAGCTCGGTCAGATCGGGCGTGGCGGGCTGCATGCCGTCGACGAAGGGGAACTTCGCCCAGACGCCGTCGCCCAGCGCCTCGGCCGCGACCGCCGCCTGGTGGCGTCGGGCCTCGGGGATCTCGGCCCCGAAGGCGGGGTCGGCGACGATGCCCGTGTCGGCGTCGTCGATGCGATCGAGCAGGCGCCGCATCACCCGGAAGCTCGAGGGCACGACCCCGCTCGCGTCGCCCGAGTGGACGCCTTCTTCGAGCACGTCGACGCGGAGGGTGCCCGTCACGAGGCCGCGCAGGCTGGTGGTGCTCCAGAGCTGGTCGTAGTTGCCGCAGCCCGAGTCGAGGCAGACGACGAGGCTCGGCTGGCCGATGCGCGGGGCCAGGTGCTCGATGTAGTGGGGGAGGTCGGGGCTGCCGCTCTCCTCGCACGCCTCGATCACGATCACGCACCGGGCGTGCGGGCGACCCTGCCGTCGCAGCGCGTCGATCGCGGTGAGCGACGCGAACGCGGCGTACCCGTCGTCGGCGCCACCTCGACCGTAGAGCTTGTCGCCCTCGATCACGGGCTTCCACGGGCCGAGATCCTCGCGCCAGCCCGTCATCTCGGGCTGCTTGTCGAGGTGGCCGTAGAGCAGCACGGTGTCGTCGATCTCGCCGGGGATCTCGATCAGGAGGAGCGGCGTGCGGCCCGGCAGACGCACCACCTCGAGGGTCTGCCCCTCGACGGCGTGATCACGGCACCAGCTCGCGACCAGCTCGACCGCGCGGTCCATGTGGCCGGCGCTCGCCCAGTCGGGGTCGAAGGCGGGCGACTCGTTCGGGATCGCGATGTACTCGACCAGGGCCGGCACGATCGAGTCGTCCCAGACGGCGTCGACGAAGGCGCGTGCCTCGTTCGGGTCGAACGGGGGGCTGCGGTCGGATGCGGCGGTCATCGGGTGGGGACCCCCGGGCCCCGGGTGCGCTCTGCGTACGACATGTGGCGGACGTGCGTCACGGGGCCCTCAGCCGATCATCTTCGTCACGGTGATGGTCAGCCCCACCCAGGCGCCGAGGAACCCGCCTGCGCCGATCTGGCGCGCGAGCGTCCAGGTCTCGTCCATGAGGAAGGGGCCGGCGGCGGCGCCGCCGATGGTGCAGGCGAGCATGATCGCCGTGATCCAGGGATGCGCTCGCACGAGGTGCGCGATTCCGGCGAAGCCGGTCGGGACGGGCTCGGGGTCCGTGCGGAGGGCGTCGCCGGGGGCGTCGCGCCCGGTCATCCTCGGCTGACGTCTCGCGAGGTGCGACCGACGAGCAGCTGCGTGCGCGTCGCTTCCTCGGCCGAATCGAGCGCCTTGAAGCGGCGGTGGATCCAGTAGACGACGCCGCCCACGATGGCCATCGGCGTGAAGGTCATGAACGCCGTCATCGCCCGGTACGCGATCGTGGTGTCCGCATTCTGCGCGCCGATGCAGACGCTGCAGGCGAGGGCGGCCCCGGGCAGCAGGAGCCCCGCTGCGAGGGTGAGCATCGAGACGCGTGCGAAGGCGCTCACAGGTACACCCTGAGGTACAGGAAGGGCCAGATCCCCACCACGAAGTACCAGAGCACCTGGGCCGCGCCGAGGGCGCTGGGGCCCAGCTGGCGGCGGCTGAGCAGCCGATAGCAGTGCCAGTTGTAGGCGATGGCGCCGACGGCGTGCAGGCCGTGCATGCCCACGATCAGGTAGAAGAAGCTGCCGTGCTGACTCGAGACCATCGTCAGGCCCTGGTTCAGCAGTGCGACCCACTCGGCGCCCTGGAAGACGACGAAGAAGGTGCCGAGCAGGATCGAGATCAGGAAGGGCGTGCGCGCCCGGCTCGGATCCTGGCGGTAGATGCGACTCGCCCGGTACAGGAAGACCCCGCTGACCAGCAGGGCGAGCGTCGTCAGCGCGGTGGCCTCGGCCGGCAGCCGGGGCTGCCCCGGCGGCGGCCAGATCTCTGCGCCGGCCCGGGCGAGGGTGAACGCGCTGATCAGGCCGAGGAACATCATCGTCTCGGCGACGACGAACGCGAGCATCCCGAGGGTGCCGTTGCTGATCACCTGGCGGCGCTGGGGCCGCAGGTCCATCTGGAGGCCGGGAACGATGTCTTGCGCCATGGAGCTGTCCTCGGGCGGGCGCGGTGTTGCGCTGGGATGCCGACGGGTGCGCCCTGGGTGCGCGCCCGTGTGGCCGACGTGGGCTCAGTGGCCGCCCCCGTGACCGGCCTCGACCCGCTCGGCCCAGGCCGCCTCGCGCTCGATCCACTGCGGCTTCTTCCAGTTGGTGCCGGTGTCGCGCTGGATGTCGGAGACGATCGCGGAGTAGAAGAGGAACATGAAGACCAGGCACGTCGTCAGCATGTAGACGATGTACCGCTTCTCGATGTTCAGGTGCATGAAGCGGGCGGCGACGAGGTAGGCCTTCACGACGGCGATGCCGAAGGCCGAGATCAGCGTGATCGCGATGACCTCGGTCGCCTTGCCGATCTCCGAGCCGATCAGGCTCAGGAACATCAGCACCATGAGGATGACGTACGTCTTGAAGTAGCTCGGGCCCTCGTGGGCCGCGTGATCGTTCGCTGCGTGTTCTTCAGACATTGATGGGTCCTACTTCGCGATGTAGAGGAGCGGGAAGAGGAAGATCCAGACGAGGTCGACGAAGTGCCAGTAGATGCCCACGTTCTCGACCCGGTGGAGGTGCTCTCCGCGCGCCGCGGTGCGCGCCACCCACACCATCAGGATGGCGCCGGCGATGACGTGCGAGGCGTGGATGCCCGCGGCCGTGTAGTAGAACGACCAGAACGTGTTCGCGGTGATCGTGTAGCCCTTGCCGATCTCCATCGTCCACTCGAACGACTTGATGACCAGGAACATGCAGGCGCCGCCGATCGTGAGCCAGAGCCACTTCGCGGCTTCCTTGCCGTTGCCCTCCTCGGCGTGCTTGTGCGCGGTCACGGCGAAGAAGCTCGACGTCAGCAGCACGATGGTGTTCGTCGCGCCGATGATGACGTTCGTGTGGCCCGCGTGGTCCGCCCACTCGCCGTTGGCGAGGCGGAAGAGCAGGTACGAGACCAGCACCCCGCCGAAGATCACGATCTCCGAGCCGAGGAGCCACCAGACGGCGAGCTTGCCCGTCCCGATCCCCGTGGCGCTGCGTCCGGTCGCAATGGGTGTTGCGCTCATGTCGTCCTCTTCGTGTGCTTCGTGTGCTTCGTGTGTGTCGCCGCGACCGTGAGGACGCGAGCGGGGCGTTCGGTGTTCAGTCCTTCTGGTCCTGGGGCCAGAAGTCCGACTCGCGTCCCGGGACGCTGTACTCGTAGGGGCCGCGGTACACGGTCGGCAGCTCGCCCGGCCAGTTGCCATGGGGCGGCGGCGACTCGGTCGTCCACTCGAGCGTGTTCGCGTTCCAGGGGTTCTTGCCTGCCTTCTTGCCGCTGCGCAGGCTCATGATGAAGTTGATGAAGAACACGACCTGGAAGGCCAGCATCACGACCAGGGACAGCGTGGCGAAGATGCGAAGCTGCTGGAGGTCGGGTGTGGCCAGCGACGGGAAGTGCTCGAAGTTGTAGATGCGGCGGTGCTGGCCGGCGAGGCCGAGCACGAAGAGCGGCAGGAAGATGCCGTTGAACGGGATGATCGTGCCCCAGAAGTGAATCTTGCCCAGGGTCTCGTTCATCATCCTGCCCGACATCTTCGGGAACCAGTACGTCACGCCCGCATAGAAGCCGATGATCGCGATCGGGAAGAACGTGTAGTGGAAGTGGGCGAGCACGAAGTACGTGTCGTGGAAGTAGATGTCCGCGCCGCTCGCGCCGAGGAAGATGCCCGTCACGCCGCCGATCAGGAACTCGAAGACGAAGGCGAGGGCCCAGAGCATCGGCGTCGTCAGCATGATCCGGCCGCCGTACAGCGTCGCGATGTAGACGAAGCACATCTCGGCGATCGGGATCGAGATGATCAGCGTGGTGATCGTGAAGATGTGGGCCATGCGCGGGTCGATGCCCGAGATGAACTGGTGGTGCGCCCACACGAAGAAGCTGATGATGCCGGTGCCGAAGGCCGTGTAGAGGATCGTCTTCTGCGCGAAGAGCGGCTTGCGGCTGAACACCGCGATGATCTCGGCGCAGATGCCCATGGTGGGCAGCAGCACGACGTAGACCTCGGGGTGGCCGAAGAACCAGAAGAGGTGCTGCCAGAGCACCGGGTCACCGCCCCGGTCGGGGTCGAAGAACGCGGTCCCGAGGTTCTGGTCGAAGAGCAGCATCACCGCGCCGGCGACCAGCGGGCCCACCGACACCATGAACATGATGCTCGCGAGCACGATCATCCAGATGACGAGCGGGATGTCGTACATCTTCATGCCCGGCGCGCGGGCGTTCATGGTGGTCGTGATGAAGTTGATGCCGCCGAGCAGGAAGGCCACGAACTCGAGCGCGACGGCCGTGAGCCATAGACTCGACCCGAGTGGTGTCAGGCTGGACTCCGCCTTGGCCGAGAGCGGCGGGTAGGCCGTCCAGGCGCCGCCGAAGGGGCCGCCCTCGACGAAGAACGACGACATGAGCACGATCACCGAGACCAGGAAGATCTGGTACGACAGGCGATTCAGCTTCGGGAAGACCATGTCGTCGCAGCCGACCATGAGCGGGATCAGGTAGTTCCCGAACGCCGCGATCAGCACGGGCATCGCGACCCAGAAGATCATGATGGCGCCGTGGTTGGTCACCAGGCCGTTGTAGGCGGCCGGGCTGACGAGGCCGTAGCCGGGCACGTCCATGCCGGGGAAGGCGAGCTGCATGCGGAAGGCGTACGCGAAGTAGCCGCCGATGATCGCCATCAGGGCGCCGGTGAAGAGGTACTGCATCGCGATCATCTTGTGGTCCAACGGGAAGATGTACTTCTCCGTGAACGACATCTCGTGATGCGCGTGGTCGTCGTGCGCGTGCGGTTCGGCGACGATCGTATCGGCCATGACGTTCCCTCTCAGTTCCGGTGGGTCGACTCGGCCGGGGTCGCCGCGGCCAGCTCGATCGAAGGTCTAAGGTGCGCGGGCGTGTTCGCCGCCAGCCACGCGTCGTGCTCCGCCTCGGTCGCGACGATGATCCGGGCCCCCATGACGCCGTGGCCGATGCCGCAGATCTCGGTGCACTGCAAGTCGAACTCGCCGGCCACCGTGGGCTCGAACCAGCCCGTGATCGTGCGGCCGGGGATCGTGTCCTGCTTGAGGCGGAAGACGGGCACCGAGAAGCTGTGCATGACGTCCCGGCTCTCGAGCTGGAAGTGGTAGAGCGTGTCGACCTTCACGTGGAGCTCGTCGACGGTCTTCACGTCGTCGGCGGTGTCGAGGACCCCGTCGAGACCGGGGTGGACGAAGCTCCAGGCCCACTGCTGTCCGACGATGCGCACGGTCTCCTGCGCCGGCGGCAGGTCGATCTTGACCTCCTGCCAGACGCGCACGGCGCCCACGACGATGAAGATGTCGCAGACCAGCACGAGGTAGTGCGGCCAGCTCACCCAGCGCTTGTGGAGCGGGTTCGTGCCGTCGACGTACTCGGCCGCGACGCCGTCCTTCGCCCGATATCGGAAGATCAGGTAGAAGAAGGCGCCGACGCAGAGGAAGAACCAGAAGCCCGTCAGGGCTCCGATGAGGTTCACCACGCCGTCGATGTCCGCCGCGAAGGTGGAGGCCTGTGTGAGATAGCGCTCGATCATTGTGTTCCGTCCCGATCGTTGGGGATGGTTCTGGTCGCTCGCCCTGGCGAGCGGCGACTTCTACAAGACGAAGAGGATCACCGCGCCCACGTAGAGCACGAAGCCGACCATCGTGATGACGAAGGTGCGAGCGGCGAGGTCGTCGGGGTTGTAGCTCTTGGCCATGGTGGTCTGTGCTCCGTGTGTGGCGGGGTTCGGTCGGAGGGACGGGCGAGGGCCCGCGCGCCCGACCTCTACTCGCCCTTGAACTGCTCGATGTAGGCGAGCACGTCGAGGATCGCCTGGTCGTCCGGCAGCGTGTAGGACATGCCGCGCATCTGCGCGCCCAGTGCGTCCGCGGGGTTGCCGCCTCGCACGCCAGCCTTGAAGTTCGTGAGCTGCGTCTTCAGGTACCAGTCGCTGCTCGTGTTGAGGGGCGGCCCGTTCAGCGCCTCCAGGCCTTCGCCCTTCGGGCCGTGGCACGCGGCGCAGGTCGCGTAGTACTGCTCGCCCTTGGCGGGGTCGCCGCCCTCGAGCACGGCCTCGGGATCCTGCGGCGGCAGGCTCGCCACGAACGCGGCGACGTCGGTGATGTCCTGGTCGGTGCGCAGCGAGCGCGCCATGGGCCGCATCCGCATGCCGGCGATGTCGTCGAAGTGCGTGCCGCGCAGGCCGTCGCGGAACTTGTGGAGCTGCCGCTCCGCGTACCAGGCCGGCATGCCGGCGATGTCGGGGGCGAGGTAGTCCAGGTTGCCCTGACCATTCGCGCCGTGGCACTGGGTGCAGAGCGCCCAGAGCTGCTCTCCGCGCTCGAGGTCCTGAGCGAGCGCCGGGCCTGCGAGGAGCAGGCCTCCGAGCGCCGCCGACGCGACGAATGCGATCAGTGACCGTCTCAAGCCGTTGTCCTTCCCGTCGGTTTCTTCACGCGGCCCACACGCCGATGTGTGTCCCGCCTTCTTCGCGCGGCACGCGCGTCGCGTGTCTCGCGCCGATGACTGTCGATCGTGGTGGCGTCGTGGGTGAATCGTGTCTCGCTGGCGAACCGGGGCGAGCACATGCGCCGGATCGTGCACGTTCTCGCCCACTCGTCGACTCGGCTCGGGGCCGACACCGAAGAGCGCTGCAAGATCGGACGCTTGGGTCGATTCCTCCACGCGGGGCCGCCGCGTCGGGGCGGAGGATTACCGATGGCTCCGAGACGCGTCAAGGGCGCGAAAGCGCAGAGAAACGGCGCATCACCGGGCCCAGCTGCCACATCCACCAGCGCATCCGGCGGGCGTCGAGATCGTGTGGCGCGCGCCCGATCGACGGTCCAGGACGAAGCGCCGCTCCCGACGCTCTGGCGCCCGTTCGCGCGCTTTCCGTCGAGATCGAGCCTGCGCGCCCTGTAGAGGACGCCCGCCCGCGTCCATGAATGTGGACGTGCGCATGCGAGCCGTGCGCCGCTCTTCGCGCAACGATTGGCTGCGCGGATCGCCGTGAGCGTCGCGACGGCGGCCTCTCGCGGCGCGCTTGCGGTGAGTTCCCATCGGTGTTGTCATGCGACGCCGCCGCCGTGAGGCGCGCCTCGCGCCGGATCGCGGCCCGCCGTTCGACGCCCCCTTCGACGAGGATCCAGGCATGAGCACCGGAGAGCACGCCGAAGCGGAGGCCGAGGCCGCGGAGCGGAGCATCGAGGCGCTCGTCGCCGCGACCCGCGAGCTGATCGATCGCGTCCGCCGCACCCGGGCGCCCGTGGCCGAGCTGCACGCCGCGCGCGAGGCGATCGAGTCGATCGCGGCGCAGCTCGACGCGACCGCCCACGCGGGTCCCTATGCCCAGGCCGCGCTCGATGGCTCGCACGGCCTGATCGGCCAGACCATCGACCCGATGCAGATCTTCCCCTACAGCCCGCTGATCGGCCGGCTGAATCCCCTCGCGCCCCCGGCCGAGTTTCGCGTCGAAGACGGAAGGGTCCTCGGCGAGGTCACGCTCGGGCCCGCCTACTGCGGGCCGCCGCATCACGTGCACGGCGGGGTCGTGGCGGCCCTGATGGACGAGCTGCTCGGCACGGTGAACGTCGTCAACGGTCTCGGGGCGATGACCGGTCGCCTGACGATCCACTACCGCGCGGCGACGCCGCTGGGCGTACCGCTCCGGCTCGAGGCGAGCCACACGGGCAGCGAGGGCCGAAAGGTCTGGGCCGAGGGCCGCATGTTCGACGGCGAGCGACTGCTCGTCGAGGCAGAGGGGCTCTTCATCCAGCCCCGTGACCCGAGCCTCTTCCAGAAGAGCGAGGACGGCCGCGACTGAGCGTCCGGCCGCCGGCCGCGTCGCTCAGGGCTGCGACGCGGCGAACGCCGGCAGCACCTCGTCGACGATCAGCTCGAGGCTCTCCCAGGCCAGCTCGGGCGGCGTGCCCCCGCACAGCGGCTGGGTGAGAAGCGGTCCGTACTGCCTCATGTACTCGACGGCCTCGTCGACCCCGAAGATGCGGTAAGGGCCGTTCTCGGCGCGCAGGGCCTCGACGCCCTCGGCCGTCGACTTGGTCGACGACTGCTGCGCGTCGCCCATCCAGTCGGCGTAGGCCCGGGCGTCG
>JAAUYD010061826.1_pt1 | contig 12998 bp, 8 predicted proteins | sample 7278101 | NCBI WGS metagenome assembly JAAUYD01 (sample SAMN14350128, study PRJNA611818) | marine sediment metagenome | isolation source: surface marine sediment (0.6m) | place: French Polynesia: Moorea | collected 2018-08 | reverse complement strand
GGACAGCGTCTGGGACCTGCATTCCGGCGATCACTCGCACGACCACGAGGAACACGACGACTCACATGGCGATGATGCCCATGACCATGAGGATCGCGGACACTCGGACGGCGAAAACGCCCACGGTCACGAGGGACATGACCACTCGAAGGTCGACGAGGCCCACGACCATCAGGATCTCGACCACTCGCAGGATAGCGATGTCCACGGTCACGAGGAACACGACCACTCGCACGGCGACGAGGATCGGGCGCACTCGCACGACGAAGCGGACAAGCAACGCGCGCACGAACGCAGCAGAAGCGAGATAACGGCGATGCTGTTGACCTATCGCTCGCCGATGGCAGCAGCGACCCTGCCGCGCCAGGTCAATGCCGATTCGGACTTGCAGGCGGCAGCGCCCGCCGTTGAGGTGTCCCGAGTGTTGCAGCTCATCGGGATCGGGCTGGACGGCCTGGAGGCCTTCGCCTGGGTCCTCATTGTCACGGCCGGATTGTCGGTGTTTGCAGCGCTCTACGGGTCACTGCATTCACGAAGGCGCGACCTCGCTACCTTACGCTGCCTCGGCGCGACACGTTCGGAACTGCTGATTTCGCTGCTGCTCGAGGGACTGCTGCTGTCCGTCATCGGCGTTGCGCTCGGTTTTGCTGCTGGCCATGTCGCAATGGAAATCCTGGGCGGCTGGCTGGAAAGCGCCCGTGGCGTTGCGCTGACCGGCTGGGTCTGGCTGCCGGTCGAGACGGTCCTGTTGCTAGGCTTGTTTGCGGTCGGCGTCATTGCGGCGGCCATCCCCGCGGTGCAAGCTTATCGAACCGACCCCGCCAGAACGCTGTCAGAGAATTAATGGCCCTTGAGAACGTGAAAAACCTGAATCTTTGCCTCGCACTGGCTGCGTTGCTGGCGATGCTCCCGACACACGCGCTCGCGCAGCACGCGGGCGGCACGCTAACCCAGGATGAGATGGACGCGGAGCCCGATTTCGATACGGAGTTCAAAGAGTGGGAGCCCCAGGCGGCGATGGATTCGGTCGGGGTGGAAGACGCCGGCGAGATGTCGCTCAAGCCCGTCGTCGAGAACGGTTACCTCGACGAACAGGGCCGCCTGGTCGTCGATATCTACCAGGAGGATTTCGCCTACCTCGCCGTCGAAGTTCTGTCGGAGCGTGACGAGTACGTGGACGGCGCAGCACTGGAGATCTCAATCGACGGCACCAGCGAGTTGTATGTGCCGCCGGACCCTGAAACCAACCAGTACGGCGTGTTCGAGTTCTCGTTGATCGGCGGTGACATGGGTCTGGACACAGTGACGGTCTCGCTGGGTGAGGTCACCATCGACATACTGGTCAACATCATCAGTTTTGAAGCTTTTACGATGCCGATTCCCGAGGTTGTCGAAGGTGGTATTCCCTGGGAGGCGCTGCTCAAGGCCGAAGTGACGTTTGACGAGTACACACTGCTCGCGTCATTCCCCGACGAGGTTAGCGAGCGTGACGGTGAAACTCTGAAGATCTCCGGGTTTATGATGCCGCTGGAGACCGAGCCGAAACAGAAGTGGTTCCTGCTGACATCGAATCCGCCGCATTGCTTCTTCCACATTCCGGGCGGTGCTGCGGGCGTGATCGAGGTTTTTTCCGAGGAAGGAATCGAGGTATCGTGGGAGCCGGTCATCCTCGAAGGGCGTTTCGAAGTACTGGCGAAGAGCGAGAGCGCCGTGTACCAGTTGCACGATGCCCAATTGGTCGAAAACTAGGTCGCGTTGAGGCTTTGCGAGGATGTGCCGAACGATGAAAGAGGCAGTTGATGTCTGGTCAGATTAAGGAAACGTCCGGATCTGCGGCAGCTGATGCGTCCATCAGCCTCGCGGAGGAGCGTTGCAAGGCTGCCGGCGAACGGCTGACGCCGGCTCGTCGCGAGGCCTACCGCGCAATGCTCGAACAGGACAAGCCGCTATCGGCCTACGAACTCATTGCCGTGCTCGAAGAGCTCAAGGGCAAGAAGATAGCGCCGCTGACCGTCTACCGGCACCTGGATTTCCTGATACGCGTAGGTCTCGTTCACCGGCTCGAGTCGACACACTCCTACGTCGCATGTGTTCACCCCGATCATGCGCACGAAACTCACTACCTGCTGTGTTCGGAGTGCGGCAGCGCGGATGAAGTCGAATCCAGAGCGCTTGGCAGTCTCTTGGACGAGATTGCGGATCGTCACGGCTTCCAGCCGGAGAATGCCATTGTCGAGATCAAGGGCGTCTGCGGAGACTGCGCTACCGACGAGGAAAAGTAACCATGGGCATCGAGACTACCCCGCCAGAAAGGTGCTGCTCACCGGCCTTCGAGTGTCGTCCGGACGCTCTTGCCGAGACCGTCAGCTCTTTCGCCTGATAGCAATTACGCTCGGTCTGGGCGGTACGCCGTTCTCGAAGTCCGGCCACCGTGTGGTCGGGTTCTCGAACGTCGCTTCCGCGCCATCCCCCGGGTGCTGGACAGCCAGGAACAGGGTTTCTCCATTTGGCGTGAACTTCGGGCCGCAGACTTCCGCACCTGCCGGCGCCCGAAAGAATGCCTTACCTGTGCCGCGGCGTTCACCCGTTGTTTCCATCGCCCACAGCCCATCGGCAGCGCCCGTTTCCTCGTTGCCGTCGGTCGAGACCCACAGTCGTCCCGACGGGTCGATCGCGCAATTGTCAGGGCTGCCGAACCAGCCGTTCTCACTGGTGGACGGATTCCAGTCGGCATCTACCGCGGGATCGCTTGGGTCGCCGCACCTCACCATGATGTCCCAGCGTGATTCGGTGGACGTGAAGTCGCCGTTGGGTTCGACGATCTGGATGATGTGACCGAAGGCGTTGTGTGCACGAGGATTCGCCGCATCGACCTGGTCAGTTGTCCGGAGGTGATTGTTGGTTAGCATGACCCAAACCGATCCGGTCCGGGAATCCGGCTCGACATCCTCCGGCCGGTCCATGGGCGTTGCGCCGAGCAAGTCGGCGGCGCGCCGGGTCTCGATCAGCACATCGGCCTGGGATTCGAAACCGTTCTCTGCCATCAGCGGACCGTGTCCGTGGCGGACCGGCAGCCAGGCTACTGATCCATCCTCGTCGAAGCGGGCCACGTATAGCGTTCCATTGTCCAGAAGATCGATGTTCCTGGCGGGATTGTCGGTGTCCACTCGATCGGCCGAGACAAACTTGTAGACATAGTCGAAACGCTGATCGTCGCCCATGTAGATTACGAGGCGTCCGTCCGGAGCGATTACGCTTTCGGCGCCCTCATGCTTGAAGCGACCCAGAGCCGTGCGTTTCTTCGGCGTAGAGTCTGGGTTCATCGGATCGACTTCGACGACCCAGCCAAAACGGTTGGGCTCATTAGGTTCCTCGGCGAGTTTGAAGCGGTCGAAGTGTTGGCCCCATGCAAACAGGGTTGTCGGCACACCGTAGCGCTTCAGGTTGTCGGTTTCCGGATGGCCTTCGGGCGGCTCGCCAACGAAGTAGTAGTTGAAGTTCTCTTCCGCCATGAGCCATGTGCCCCAGGGGGTGATGCCGCCGGCACAGTTGTTCATCGTGCCGGAGGCCAGCCGGCCTGACGGGTCATCGCTGGTCACCATGCGGGGCGAACCCGCGGCCGGGCCACGAATCTCCATCGGTGTTCGGTGCGGTGTAATCCGTCGGTTGTATTCTGAGCCAATAACCGGCTTCCATCCCGTATTGGTCTGGACCACCTCAACGACGCTACCGCCGTGGGCGGCCATTTCCGCCAGGCAAAGATCTGCCGTCATGGAATCCGGGTAGGTTGCAACGACTCCCGGAAACATCAGGGCCGTCGACGTGTACTCGTGGTTTACGCACAAGAGGCCGCGAGCCTGGCCGTCTTCGTCGTCGGGCAGCGTTACGAAACCCAGGTAGTCGTTGTTGTAGCCAAATTGCCGGAGCTGGGCCGATTCGGTCTGGCGCTTCGGGTCAAACGGAGGACTGTCTTCAAATAGCGCATCGCCCCAACGAATGACAAGATCGGCCGAGTATCCTTTGGGCACATGGTGAGTGCCGTCCAGCGCCCGGGATATCTCCTCGAAATCAAAGTCGATCGCCGCCGGCGCCGCCTGCGTCGCAGCGTCGTCGGTAGCACAACCGCCGATCGCCAGTGTCACCGTGGTCGCGGTTACGCCGCCGAGAAACGCCCGTCGCGACAGGCGGGTCTCGATCAAGTCGTTGATCGTGCGCGCGCCAGTGGCTATGCGCGGATTGGAGGTCTTGTCGTCGGGGTCCGTCATGCTCCGTAAGTCCTTGCTTTCGTCATTGGTCTACTATCATTTCACCGAGCGTACTCCGCAGCGGCCGCGAGACATACGGTGGCGTCGGTGGTCGCGTAAGAGGCTTAGTATGGCGGATGAAGATTACCGTTTTACCATGATCGCTGGGTGCTGCGCTCAGCATTGAGCAGGCCGCAACGGCAATAGCCCCATTCTAAGCGCTTCTCTCCCTCGCCGTCTTCCAAAAGGGCTTATGGAATCCATGAATCGACTGCTTTCAAGCTCGTTCAGGCCCCGAGATAGTCGACAATCGGCTACCGGAATCATGTAGATTGCTTGCATCGCCCGCTGCTGAGACAACCATGGCCCTTTGTCGAACAGTTTTCTCTTCGCTGATTTTCTTTGCGCTGACCGGTTGCGCCGCAATCGATGAAACTGCGCCCGAAACGGCACACGACAATACCGATGCCGTCATCTGGTTGCAGTCGTCGACCGAGTACGCGGCGGCGACCGCCGGCGTCTATGCCGCGGCTACAACAGCGCTTCAGGGTATGGCGCAGACCGCGGCGTCGCCGACCAGCGGCATGGCTATCGTGCTGGACGTCGATGAGACGGTGCTCGATAACTCGCCATACCAGGGACAGTTGGTGTTCGACGACGCGAACTACGGCACAGAAAGCTGGGACCGCTGGGTGGCACTGCGGACTGCGGCCGAGGTCCCGGGTGTCGTAGACTTCATCCGCAGCGCTCAGTCGCTCGGTTTTCACGTGGTCTTCATCACGAACCGGCCGTGCCGCGCAAGGCCTGACAGCACCGACGTCTGTCCGCAAATCGAGGATACCCGTGTCAACCTCGAGGCCATCGGTATCGATACCTCTCTAACCACGATCTACCTGCGTGGCCAGCGACCACCCGAATCGTGCCGCGCCCTGTTGACGACAGAAGAGCAGGCCGACGGCACGTGGTCGCAGTCTGACAAGACGTCCCGTCGGGCCTGCGTGGGGCTCGATCGCGAAATCGTCATGCTGTTTGGCGACCAGATGGGCGACTTTACCGAGGAGCACGGCGCGTCCGGCCGACAGACAGCCGCCGACTTCGACGAGAACTGGGGCAGGACCTGGTTCATGTTGCCGAATCCGACCTATGGCGGCTGGAAGCCGCGGACGCCCGCCGAAAAACGCGCCTTGATGCGCGGCATCGACTGACGATCCGGGCCTGGTCCGGGAGCCAGGCTTTTTTCCCGGAGACAGATAGACATGTACCCCCGTCAGCGCATTACGAGCGCGCGATCGATCTGCCTGTGTTCTGATTCCGGCAGGATTCTCGTACTTCAAGACGTAGCCCAGTCAATTGAAGTCTTGGAGCGTTCAGGCGATGAGAATCAATCGGAATCGAATTGCGATTGCGGCAGCTTTCGCTTTGCTGTCCGCTTGCGGTGGTGCTGACGACAGCGAACCGGCACAGGGAGAATCGAATACAACAACGTCGTCCAGCCGCGCGGAGTCGGTGGAGTTGCCGTCGTCACTCAGCCTGGCTGAATACGATCGATTGAGAGACGATATCGACTTTGACAAGGTACCGCTGCGCGTCATTCCGCGGCTGGATCCGTCCGATCGGTTGAGCCTTGCGGACATCGACGACGCCAGCGAGGCACTCATCGACGCGATTGCAGACGGGGACTTCAGGCGGGCCGACCGGGTTTTCGCGTCCGCATCCTCGCGATGGCGAAACGACCTGACCCATCGTGCAAATGATGCCGCGGCCGACGCCTACGGCGACAGGGACTACGCCCGCGCATATCGATTCGATCGATATCTGAACCTCGACACTACGGCGTTCTGGTTGCTCGATGCTGAATTCGTCTATGGTCGAGTGGCTGACAAAGGCACCGGCGATCCGCTTACAGGCGCTGTTATTTCGTACAACGGCAGCGGTTATCCGCAGTCGGTGCAGACAAGTGAAGATGGCAGCTTCGGCATCCTGTTGCCGGTTAACCGGCCGTCGGCTCTTGATGTTGAGCACGCCGACTACGAACCGACGCGCGTCTTCAATACGCCGAGCGGAGAACCCATATCGCCGGCCGTACTCGCCGGACAGAGTCTCAACATACTGTTGGGGACGGGCTTTCCGCGGCTTACGTTTAAGGGACGCGTTGTCGACGCCGCTACCGGCGAGCCAATCGCCGGCTTCCCGGTCATGGCGGGCTTCGACCCGATCGAAGGAGCGACTGAGCTCAACCTGCAACAAGCAATGGGCAAGTTCGGCCGCCAAACGGACGCGGATGGCCGCTTCGAGATTACCGACTTGCCGGTCGATACGGTCCACGTGATATCGCAGGGGCCACACAACGGCGAGCTGTACGTCTTTCAGCAGAAGAATCTGAGGTTTGAGGATGGTATCGAACAGGTGATCGAAATCTCCGGCCGGAAGGTGAAGCTCGAGATTCCGCTGATCGTGCGCGGCACCGTTCGCGACAGCGCAACAGGCGCTGCGGTCGCGCGCGCTCGTGTCTCGGCCGGTGGCTGGAAAGCCGAGAACACGGATGCGAACGGTCGCTTCATTATCCAGCTGGATACGGGCAAGGACTGGCAGCTCACAGCCAGTCACCCGGCCTATCACAGCAGCCAGCCGAGGCCGTTCTCGTCGGCGGAATCGAAAGTCGTCGACACCGAGATCCTGCTGGACCCGATTACGACTGGCACGATTCTCGGCACGGCGATCAACGCGGCGACGGGTGAACCCATCGTCAATGCCGTCATCGAGATTGCAGGGCAACGTATTCGCACGGACAGCCTCGGGCGCTTCCGGGCCGAGGAGATCGAGTCGGGCGAAGTGACGGTCAACGCAGCGCAGTCCGGTTATCGTGCTGACAGCGAATCGCTTTTACTCGAGGCGCTTCAAACCGCCGAAGCGACGCTGGAACTCGAGCCGATTACGACGGGTACGATCATTGGCGTCGTCACTGACGACACGAGCAATGCACCGCTCGCTGGCGTTGCCGTCGCAGCTGGCGATCGTTCCACGACCACGGACGACGATGGCCGCTTCGTGCTCGAAGAGGTCGAGGCGGGTCTGCTTGAGGTCAGCGCCGGCAAGAGGCTCTATGTGCCCGGCTCGAACGACGTGCAACTCGACGCGATGACGACCGTTGAGACGCAAATCGCACTGACACCTATCACATGGGGCAGCGTCCGCGGCACCGTCCGTGATGCCGCCACCGGCCGGCCGCTTCCTGGCACTGACGTGAACATCGGTGCGATCAAGGTCCGAACCGACAGCAACGGTGAGTTCGTCGCCGAAAACGTGCCCGCCGGGCCGGTATCCATTGTCGCGAAGCGTGCCCGGTATCACGACGCGCAGGCCGCACTCGAACTGCCGCGCGACGGCAGTGTGGAGCAGCACCTGCGGTTGTCAGCGATTACGACCGGCACGATCCTCGCTGTCGTCACCGATGCAAGCTCCGGTGCGCCGGTTTTGGGCGCGGAGATCATGCTCGGAAATCGCCGCATGACGACGGACGCCCAGGGGAAAGTTGTCGCTACCGAAGTACCAGCCGGCGACATTGCGGTCAATGCGACTGCACACCTGTACGAACCGGGCTCCGACGAGGTATCGCTCGAGGCGGCAGGAGAAGTCAGCGTTGCCATCCAGCTCATCCCGATCACGTACGGGACGATCTATGGCAAGGTCGTCGACAAATCGAGCGGTGCTCCGATCGCGAATGCATCGATTCGCGTCGGCGGACGGGATTTACGTTCCAACAGGACGGGCGAATTCCGCGCTGAGCGCATCCCGTCGGGATCGATATCGGTCAGTGCCGAGCTTTCTCGCTATCGTGGCGATCAACAAACGGTAGCACTCGAGCGTGGTACCGAGCGCGAAGTCAGTCTGGAACTGGACCCGATCACGACCGGCACCGTGCGCGGCGTGGTCAGAAACGCGGCTGACGGCAAGACCGTCGCCGGCGCCAGCGTGACCGTTGGCGGTCTGTCTGCGACGACGGCGACTGACGGGCGCTTCCAGATCGAACAAGTGAGCGCCGGCGATGTCACCGTACGGTCCAGCGCGCGCCTGTTCGAGGCCGGCGAGGCGAGCGTCGTAGTCGAAGCAGCAGCGGCGGTCGAGACGGCCATCGACATGGTCCCGATCACCTACGGCTCCATCAGCGGCACGGTCGTAGACGCCACGAGCGGGGAGCCGATCGGTGGGGCCAGCGTTGCTGCCGGACAGCGAACCGTCCGTACGGATGCGTCCGGTCGCTTCGAGTTGCAGCGCGTCACGGCCGGGGACGTCAGCGTCAACGCGTCGAAACCCATCTACCTCAACAACAGCATCAGCGTCTCTTTGGCGGCCGGCGAAGCTGAGACCGTCAGGCTGCGCCTGGAGCCGATTACCTGGGGAGCCGTGACGGGAGTTGCTACCGACGCGGAAACCGGGCGGCCATTGCCGAATGCCGAAATCGCCATTGGTACGCAATCACTCCTAAGTGATGCAAGCGGGCGTTTCCGCGCCGAAAAAGTGCCGGCCGGGCGCCTGACCGTTACGGGAAAATACTCCGCCTACGAACCCGACTCCGTCGCCATCGAGCTTGAACCGGACCGGGAGCGCGGGGTCGCCTTGAAACTCGTGCCGATCAAGATCGGTGACATTGCCGGTCGTGTTATCGATGCCAAGACGGGTGAGGCGATCGGGCAGGCGCGCGTCATCGTCGGCCGGCTGGCCACAGAGACCCGGCCTGACGGTTCCTTTGAGTTCGCGAACGTCAACGTCGGACGCAACGTCGTGGCGGCAAGACACCCCGACTACGCCAACGGTTCCGCGTCGGCCGAGGTCGTACCAGCCGATACCGTCGACGTGACGATTGAGCTCGACCTTCGTCGCGAGGACGTCACGAGCCTCGAGGCCGAACTGGCCAAGAGCGGCACCATCGACCTCTACGGGATCTACTTCGATTCCGGCAAGGCGCAGTTCAAGCCATCGTCGCTGTCGACGTTGAGGGCGGTGCTCGAAGTCTTGAAACGAGCGCCCGACCGTCGCTTCCGCATCGCGGGGCATACCGACTCCGATGGTGCTGACGGCTACAACCAGGACCTTTCCGAGCGACGGGCGCGAACCGTCATCGAATGGCTCGTGGACAATGGTATCGACGCGAGACGGCTGGACGGCGTCGGTTTCGGTGAGGCTCGCCCGGCGGCGCCGAACGATACGGAATCCGGCAAGGCGCTGAACCGCCGCGTGCAGCTCAGCTATGCCGACACGCCGTGAGTCAGCCGGCCGCGCCTGATTGTTCGGATTTCCCGCGCGACTGCGTATTAACAGACAAAGGTGTCGCATCGCGCGACATCATCATCAGACTAGCGAGGCAGACTCGACATGAAATCAATAGCAGCGGCGCTCGTTCTTATCCTGTTGGCTTCGACAGCGGCAGATGCACAGCCGTATCAATTCGAGCAGGACCAGTCAGCCCCAACAGAGATTATTCTGTTTGATGATCCGCAGAACGAGGGCGTGAGACTCGGTTCGAGTGCGGCTTTACTAGGAGGCGACCCCGCGCGACTTTTCTTGAAGGGCCTCATCGAGTTCCAACCCGTCGACATATTCATCGCACCCGTAGAATCCGGGCAGACTCTCAAGGTCAACCTGGTCAAGGCGACGTGGGAAGACGTCGTCGACTCGTGTACTGCGACCGTCAACAAAGCGTGCCAGTTCAGTGTTCGAACGCTGGGCGACGTCGGTATCAGCATCTCCGGCGACAACGGGACCGAGTACGCGCTACTGACGGTAGTAGGTGCGGAAATACGACCGCAGCTAGACACGCCGTTCTATCAGATCAGCACTGACGACCTTGCGTCGCTGGAGTCGCCGGCGATCGAGGACGAAGACGCAGCTGAATCCGAATCGAACACGCTGGTTTACTTGCTCGTGGCTGCGGTCGTCGCGCTGCTGCTCATCGTCGTGTTTCTGCTGGGCAAGCGTTCGCAACAGGCGGCCATGCTGCTGATCGCAGCCTTCATTGCTCTGCCGGGTCCCGCCGACGCTCAGGAAGAGATATCGGACGAGCTTCGCGAACGCATTCGTGAGGAAATTGCCACCGGTATCAAGGCTGAAATGAAACGCTTCGATTACGCCAAGGAGCACCTGGAGAAGGTCACCGATGTCGCCGATACGATCAATGAGCTGCGCACGGCCAAGAAAGACTTCGACACATTCTGGTCGGCCTATACCGGCCTCGGCAAATGCTTCAATACCGGGGCAGCGTGGTCCGGAAGAGAACGTATTCCGTCATTCTGCGAGGATCAGGAAGGCTGTGACAACTGCTTTCTCGCCGCTCGCGAGCAGTTCAACCTGACCCGCTATTACCTCGGTCGCTTAAAGACCATTCATTCCTGCACGATCAAGATGACGGACAGCGCCAAGGCATTTGGAGACTCGTTGTCGAGCGCTACCGGCAGCGGCCTGGGCTGGTATGAAGCAAGACAGAAGATCGATCAATCGGTAGAAAGCCTGAACAAGGCCTACGACAACAAGTACAAGGAACTGATGGGTGACCTGAGTAACTCGATGATCGAAATGTCGATTTGCGAAGCCAAGTACGGCCTCAGGGACTGGTACGACCGATTCGGCTTCGTCTATTACGAGTTCATGAAAGACAAGTACGAACGGAATTAGCCGCTGCACCTATTCCTCTATTGTCTCACAAGCGTCTGAGTTCAGGGCTTTCGTCAGTGGATCCGGGTTCGATGTGCTGATTCGGATAGTCGCACCGCCGAAGATGCCGACGGCCTTGCCCAGGTCCGAGAATCCCTGCGCCAGTACGCTGAGTTGCTCGACCGGGAAGGCGCAACGGATGACGTAAGGCCCGGTGATGTCCATCCGAACCGCACAACGATCGTCACGACGCCCCTCGACAGTGTGCTCAAGCGCGCCGCCGCCGATGCCAGCGTTGATCGCCAGGGAACCGGCCTCGCAGTTCTCGACGAGGTCAGCAAATGACTGCATGTCGCGGCGGTATTTGAGCGGGCCCGCGAAGTAATTCCACACAAAGAACCCTGCGACGGCGATAACGACGACGGACGCCATTGGCTTAACGATCTTCATTTTGTTTACCTCTCAGTGCTTGGGTGACCAGGAGCCGCGCTCGAGCACGGAGTTTCCCGGGTTGTCGGGGTCGTAGAAAACGTCGACGCGCTTGCCGGACGGATATGAGCCCACCAGGACTTCCTTGCGCTTGACCGGCAGCAGCTGCTGGTCAAATCTCACGACATCGTTTCGATAGAGTTTGTTGTCGACGACGTATTCGTAGTTCACGTCGACCTGGGGATTCGCCTCGTCGGCGTCGGATTTTTCACTCTGGCGACCGACGAGATCGGAGTGCGTCACGAGACCCGCCACGCGTGGCCAGTCAATACTCGCCGATGCGACGGCGCTGGCGTCGGTGTCGACGCGACTTACGACGTAGTAGCTGCCCGCGCCACACAGACAGAGCAGTAGTCCGGTTGCAACGAGATTTGTGCGGGTTGCCATACTCCGTCTTACGTAGACGGGCTGGCTAGTGGATCATTCGCGAGCTTGCGGGCAGGTCTCGATTGACTGCGCAATCTCCGTCGATGGTGAAACCAATTCGCCATACTGCGAGTACAGTTCTCGAGCTTCGTCGCAGCGTCCGTTTAGCGCGGCGACATAGGCGACGCCGATCTGCACCGTCGCCAGGTTTGGATGTGCGGGCGGAAGCGCCTCAGTAGCGACATCGGCAGCGCGTCGATAGCTCGTCTCCGCTTCCGCCAGTCTTCCGGCGTCGACAAGCAGCCTGGAGAGCCCGTTCAGTATGGCGACGACGTTGGGATGTTTCGGTCCGGCCGTCGCCTCGAAGATCTCCAGTGCTTTGCGGTAGTTGGGTTCTGCAGCCGCGAGATCGCCCATGTCATGCTGCACGCCGGCCAAGGCGTTTCGAGCGACGCCCGCAAGGTGGTGTTCTTCGCCGAGCGCCCCCACGAGAATGGCGAGACCGTCATTGCTGGCCTCGAGAGCATCGTCCAGCTGGCCGAGCGCGCGTTGCATCGATCCGACGTTGATCGTCATTATTCCCACCGTCGGGTGCTGCGGTCCGTATGCCTGGGTCGCGCCAGCCAGGGCCCGCTGGGCATAGTCGAGAGCAACCTCGGTGCGGTTGAGCCCCCGATAGAAGACGGCCAGCGAGTTCAGGCTGTTTGCTGTTTCCGGGTGTTCGGGGCCGAGCATCGACTCGTTGATCGACGACGCCGCGAGGTACAGCGCTTCCGCCTGCTCATTCTCGCCGCGTTGGCGGGCGATGCCGGCGAGCTCCTTCAGCGTCACGGCCAGGTCGGGGTGTTCATCACCCAGCAATCGTTGTCGCAATGCGCGTGCCGACTCCAGCACCTCGCGCGCCTCGTCCAGCTCGCCGCGCTGAATCAGCATGACGCCGATGTCGTGCTGGATCCACGCGAACTGTGTCGTATTGTCCGAGCCGCTGTCTTCGAGTCGCGCGACTGCCTGCCGAAGCAGGTCGAGCCCTAGCTGACTGTCGCCCGCGCTGAATTCCAACGTGCCGAGTCGATACAGGTCGCGTGCGATGTCCTCGGCCGGCGCGAGTCGTTCCCGGTCGATGGCCAGCGCCTCTTCGAACGCGTCCCGGGCCGCGTCGAACTGTGCCTGCTCTCTGTTCAGCTCGCCGAGCTCGATCAGCAGCCTGCTGCGCGCGGCGTCTTCCGTGATGCCGATCGATGCGTCGGCCCG
>JAAUYD010124545.1_pt1 | contig 12999 bp, 6 predicted proteins | sample 7278101 | NCBI WGS metagenome assembly JAAUYD01 (sample SAMN14350128, study PRJNA611818) | marine sediment metagenome | isolation source: surface marine sediment (0.6m) | place: French Polynesia: Moorea | collected 2018-08 | reverse complement strand
CTCAAAACTTTAATTTCTATCGGCGGATGGACATTATCAGGTAAATTCTCTGATGTAGCACTGACAGATGCTTCGAGAGAAAAATTTGCTAAATCTGCCGTAGAATTCATGACCAAATATGGTTTTGATGGTTTAGATATTGACTGGGAATATCCTGTTAGTGGTGGTCTAGCTAGTAATACTTACCGCCCCCAAGATAAGCAAAACTATACTCTATTGCTTCAAGAATTAGACGAGCAATTACAAATTCAAGAAGCCATAGATAACCGAGATTATCTCTTAACTATCGCATCTCCTGCGGGTTTTGATAAGATTCAAAACTACGAACTAGCTGCTATGTCTCAGTATCTAGATTTCTTCAACGTCATGACCTATGACTATAATGGTGCTTGGCAAAATACCACTGGTCACAATGCACCTTTGTACGCCAATCCTAATGATCCTTCTGCTAATGGCTCTCAATATAATGTGGATTACACCATTCAAACTTACTTAAATGAGGGAGTTCCAGCCGATAAGATTGTTTTGGGCGCACCCGCTTATGGTCGTACTTGGACAGGAGTAGGTAGTGATAGTAATGGCTTATTCCAATCCGCTACTGGTGCAGGAGCAGGGACATGGGAACAAGGAGTGATCGACTATAATGACTTATACAATAGGGTGCAAACCGATAGTAACTATCAAGTCTATTGGGATGATGCTTCTCAAGTGCCTTATGTTTATAACGAACAACAAAGATTCTTCAGTACTTATGAAAATGTGGAATCCATGCAGCTCAAATTGGATTACATCAAGGAGAATAACTTAGGAGGCACTTTCTTCTGGGATGCTTCCAGTGATATTCGTGATAGTAACGATCCTAATTCCTTAATTGGTCTTGCTGCTGCTGAATTAGGTGTTGTAACTCAACCCTAGTAACAAATTCGTGTTTCTGGAGAGAGAGTTAATTAGAGGTTACTTTTTCAGTAACCTCTAAAATTTACAATCATTATTTTGTTTTAAAGCATGAATTTTAACAAAAAAACTAGCTTTAATATCAACTTTGACAATAGAAAAAGTAAAATTCAATCAAATTTATACTTTTTAAGAAAAAAGTCAAAAAAAGGCATTTGACCTTCTGAAATAGTCGAGGCGAGAAAGATTTATTACTAAAAGATAATAGCAATAGATATTTCTGATATTTCCAGAATTTTTACTATGATACAGACCTTTAAGTAAAAAATAGATTATTTTCTATTTTTGCAGCAACCAATTAAATTAATGATAAAAAGCATTTTATGAAGAGAAAACTTGTATTTATTGTCCTGCTGTTTATAGCTGCTATGTGGCAACCTACTCATCATTATCTAATGTCTTCTGGAATGTCTATGAATTCTGAGGTGCACAGCTTAGTAATGATGTGTCCTTTTTTCGGAATTTTACTAATTTTGATGAAATCTAGTTTTGAATAAGATAACTAATATTAAATCCGATTTGTAAAGTATAGTTTTAAGACTAATATCATTAATACTGTGCTTCACAATAGCATTCATAGTAGTTCTCATACTAGTGAGGCACATTGTCTTTAAGCTTTTTATTTAGAGTTTATTGGCTGTACCGTATAACTGTGAGAACTACTATGGTACAAGACAATAATAATAGCTAGTCAATATTCTTAATTAGGTAAAAAGTTTGAAACTTATATCTTTTCTGTTTATTATTGCTCGAATTCTATTTGTCATTCTCTTATTGAGTCTTTTATTATCTCTTATTTTTGATAATCAGTATTAAAAAATATTTGTTTTTTAAAATTAAATAAGAATATTATCTCATGTTATCTCAATTTTCAGAAAACAAAATACATCAAGTTCGTTGGGTATTAACAATTGGTTGGTTAATACTAATTTTCTCTTTATTTTATGATCCTATATCATACATCTTAACCGAGCCAAATAACTCAATTAGCCCTTTTAGTCTCTCTCATGAAGTTTTTACTCCTGAAGGATGTATCAAAGTTCAGCAAGAATGCTTAATTGAACGTCCTTATCCTATAGGTGCAAGAATTTGGTGGACAATCATTGTACCCTCTTCCATTATTATTATTTTTGTGTTTGGTCATGAGTTTTGGCGGCGCATTTGTCCTTTATCATTTATTGCTCAAATTCCCAAGGCTTTGGGGATACAACGCAAGATTAAAATAGGAAATCCACGAACCAGAAAATTTTTATACCAAACAGTTGCTATTAAAGAAAATTCTTGGTTAGGGAAAAATCATTTATATGTACAGTTTGGTCTGTTCGTTTTAGGCTTATTTACCAGGATTATCTTTATCAATTCCAATCGTACCCTTTTGGGAATATTTTTAATTGTTACTATTATTTCTGCATTTACCATTGGTTATCTATATACAGGAAAAAGTTGGTGTAGTTATTTTTGCCCTATGGCACCTGTACAAATGGTTTATACGGGTCCCAGAGGTATATTTGGCACCAAGGCTCATCAAGATACTAAAGCCAAAATTCCCCAATCTATGTGCCGAACTGTAAATGATGAAGGACAGGAAATAAGAGCTTGTGATGGTTGTAAATCTCTTTGTTTAGATATTGATGCAGAGCGAAGCTACTGGGGAGAACTAAAAAAACCTGGTCGCAGATTGGTTCAATATGGCTATCTGGGAATGGTATTTGCCTATTACTTTTACTATTTTTTCTATGCAGGTAACTGGAATTATTATTTTTCAGGAGCTTGGACTCATGAAGAAAATCAATTAGGAGATATATTTGCTCCTGGTTTTTATATTTTTGAACAACCCATTCCTATTCCTAAATATTTAGCGGTGATACTAACTTTCACTATTTGTATTGGGATATCCTACTTATTATGTTTTGGATTAGAAAAAGTTTATAAAGCTTATAGAAAAAATAGCAAAAAACCTGTAAGTGAGGAGCAAGCGCAACATAACATCTTTACTTTAGCCACTTTTGTGGCATTTTGGATTTTCTTTCCTATTGGAGGACGTTTTAGTACTAGTTTCTTACCTACACTAGGTTTTATTAGTTTTAAGACTTTTATGCTTTCAGTTAGTTCAATATGGCTCTATCGAACTTTAAAACGTAGTCGGGAACAATATAATCGGGAACGTCTAACAGGTACTTTACGAAAACAGCTAGAAAAAATGAATCTTGACTTTTCTCAATTTCTTCAAGGTCGTTCTTTAAATCAGTTAAACCCTGATGAATTATATGTTTTAGCTAAGGTTTTACCAGGGGCTACTCAACAGGATAGAAAAAGGTTTTATATTTCTGTGATCAAAGAAGAATTGGGTTCAAATAGAATAAATGTAGTTGATAGCACTAAGATTTTTAAACCTTTGCGTCAAGAATTAGGTTTGAGTGAAGAAACTCATTATGAAATATTAAATCAATTTTTAACTGAGGCAAAACCTAATAATAAAACATTAGCTAAAGTTTGGGATAAAAAATGTGGAATTTAACATCTAAAATTAATAATTATGTCTCTGATTTTATTTATAAGTAATTCAAAAACCTGTTATCTATCAAAGTTAAATGTTAGATAATTAAGCTAAAGGAAAACAAACTGTAAAAGTTGTCCCTTCTCCCAGTTGAGAATGAATCCAAATCTCATTCCTTATTACCCAAAAAGATTCATAGGGTGATTTGATATAAATCACTTTAAATATGCTATTAATACAGTTAGCGCACCGCTACGCGGATCTCTGATACTGTTGGCGAAATGTGCTACAATTCATCTTACACAAAGTATTACTAAAGGCTAAAGTTAAGACGACTCCTTAGCTGCTACTGATGAGTTGTGACCTATTCTCCTCCACACGGTTTCAGGAATAATTTTTGTCCTTGCTCGTATCCTGTATTACGCTTTCTGTTTTCAAGCTGCCAATGCCTTTTTGTTTTGTAACCTTGATTTAAACCATGCCTTGATTCCTTAGATTTTTTATGAAAAAAACTAGCAAATATTTTAGCTAAATTTAGTCAAACAGATATCGCTTCTATTACAGGATATGATTTTATTCTTGAGGCATTATCTGTAGCTGGACTTTAGGAAATTGGTATTACGAACTTACTCAAAAAAGATAGTTGGGTTGAAATGGCTAGAGAACATAAAATCAATTCTTTCCGCCACTAAATAATAGAAAACTTGCCCATAAATAACCCTTTTTGGCTATGTTTTGACAATGAATTAGCCTAAAAATTTACAAAAATTTATGTCATGTCCTAATTTACAAGTATGTCGGCTATCCCCCTTATTGGCGCACAGTGGAATCGGAAGAATGTGCCTCAAATATTAAAACTTCGATGTGCTTATTTGAATGGCGATATCAATTTAAGTATTTCTGCTTAATAAAAAAGTGGGATGCTCCCAAGATTACTATAGTAAAAAATTTTAAAATTTATTTTAGAGAAGCTAATCTAGTGAATAAATATAGTGAATAAATATCAAGTTGGTGGCAGTTTGCCGATGGATACAGTTTTTTACGTAGTACGTGCTGCCGATCACCAACTCTACGAAGCATTGAAACGAGGAGAGTTTTGTTATGTTCTTAATGCCCGTCAAATGGGCAAATCCAGTCAAATGGTAAGGATGATTAAGGGTTTGCTAGAGGAGGGATATTGTTGTACAGCGATCGATCTGACTCGTATTAGTGGGGAAAAAGTTACTATCGAACAATGGTATAAAGGATTGGTAGTGGAATTATGGCAGGGTTTTAACCTAGTTAACAAAATCAATCTTAAGCAATGGTGGAAGGAACGGGAAGATTTATCTTTGATTCAAAGATTAAGTCAGTTTATTGAAGAAGTATTATTAGTTGAAACTAAAAGTAAAGATAATTCTCTAGAACCACCAATAGTTATTTGTTTTGATGAAATAGATAGTGTTTTAAGTTTAGATTTTTCGATTAATGATTTTTTTGCTCTAATTCGTTTCTGTTACAATCAGCGTAGCTTAAATCCTCAGTATGGACGTTTAACTTTTGCTTTGTTTGGTGTAGCTACACCTTCAGATTTGATTAACGATCATAGACGCACACCTTTTAATATTGGTCGCGCTATTCAACTAACTGGATTTGATTGGCAAGAAGCCAAGCCTTTATTAGCAGGGCTACCAGCAACTATACCTAATCCTCAATTACTCCTCAAACAAATTTTAACTTGGACTAACGGTCAGCCTTTTTTAACCCAGAAAATATGTCAACTAGTTCGGGATTATTCTCCCCGAAAGTTTTTGAATAATCAAGAAGCTTGGCTCGAACAGCTAATCCAAAATCATATTATTAACAACTGGCAAACTCAAGACGAACCAGAACATCTAAAAACAATTCGAGATCGCCTTTTGAGTGACGAAGAAAAAACAGGTTCTTTGCTGACAATTTATCAACAGATTCTGCAACAAGGATTTATTACTGCGGATAACAGCATTGAACAACAAGAATTGCTGCTTTCGGGATTAATTATTAAACAAGAAGACAAGCTAAAAGTACGCAATCGAATCTATCAACAAGTTTTTAATTTAACTTGGGTAGAAACACAACTAGCTCAAGTACGTCCTTATTCTGAAGCTTTACAAGCTTGGCAGAAATCTCAATACACAGATACATCTCGCTTATTAAGAGGAAAAGCCTTACACGATGCCCAAAAATGGTCTTGGGGTAAAAGTTTAAGTGAACTTGACTATCGTTTTTTAGCCAGTAGCGAAGAATTAGACCGAAAAGAAGTCCAACAAGCATTAGAAATAGAACGCGCTCAAGAAATTAAAGCTCGACTCCAAGAACAACAAAAAACTGCCAGACTACAACGGTATTTGTTGATAGTTCTCACTCTAGCTTTCTCCAGTGTTCTAGGAATTGGTGTGATCGCGTATAAGCAATACCGCCAAACTATTCTCAACGAAATTAAAGCTCTGAGTAACTATTCTCAAGCTCTCTTTGCTTCGGAGCGAAGATTAGAAGCTTTGATCGCTGCTATTAAGGTAAAACAAAAATGGCAACAGCTAAACTATCAAGATGCGAATACCGATAAAGAGATTGAATCAGTATTACGACAAGCAGTATATGGAATAAATGAATATAATCGCTTATCAGGACATACGGCCCCAGTTTTTGGTGTGGATATTAGTCCTAACGGTGAGTTAATTGTGACAGGAAGCGAAGACCATACTGTAAAACTTTGGCAAAAGGATGGAACTTTACTCAATACTTGTGCCAAACACCAAGCTGCTGTTTGGGATGTGACTTTTAGTCCCGATGGTCAGTTAATTGCTTCAGCTAGTCGTGATCGCACGATTAAACTCTGGAATAAAGATGGTGAGTTAGTAGATACTTTCACAGGACATCAAGATGAGGTTTTAGGAGTGGCTTTTAGTTCCGATGGTCAGTTAATTGCTTCAGGTAGTCGCGATCACACGATTAAACTCTGGAATAAAGATGGTGAGTTAGTAGATACTCTTAGTGATCATAAAAGTTCAGTATGGAAAGCTGCTTTTAGTCCTAATGGTCAAGTGATTGCCTCTGCTAGTGAAGATAAAACTATTAAACTCTGGAAATTAAATGCTCAAGGTAAGTTTAAACTTGTTCAAACTCTAACAAGTCACACTAATGAAGTAAGAAATATCGCTTTTAGTCCTGATGGTCAGTTAATTGTTTCGGTGAGTGTGGACCGAACTGCTAAAATTTGGCAAGTAGATAAGGGAAAATTACTCCATACTTTAGAAAGTCATAATTCTCCAGTAATTGGGGTTGTTTTTAATCCTGATGGTCAAATAATTGCTACTGCTGGTTGGGATAATACCATAAAAATATGGAATCTTGAAGGTGCTTTATTAAAAACAATTAATATTGAAAAAAAAAGAATTTGGGACATTGATATTAGTCCTGATGGTAAAACTATTGCCTCGGCTTCTGAACAAGATATAGTCAAATTGACCAAATTAGATAACCCCCTATTAAAAGTTTTAAGAAGCCACAGTGCTCCGATAATTGATGTGACTTTTATGACTCAAAAAAATATTATTGTCACCGCCAGCGATGACCAAACAGTTAAATTGTGGAGTGAAGATGGCTCTCTGTTAACTAGTTTCAAAAGCCCCCAAGGCTCAGTTTTAGGAATTGCTAGTAGTCATGATGGTCATAAGCTGGTGTCGGGACATTGGAATGGTGCAATTAACTTCTTACAAGTCGAAGATTTAAACCAACCCCACATACATCTAAAAAAAACTGTCAAAGGTCATAAAGTTGGTGTTTGGCGAATTGCTGTTAGTCCTAACAACAAAATAATTGCTACTGCTAGTGAAGATAAGACAGCAAAACTCTGGGATTGGCATGGTAATCTGATAACTAGCTTGAACGGTCATCAAGACGTGGTTAAAGCGATCGCGTTTAGTCCCAATAGCAACATAGTAGGGACTGCTAGTTATGACAAAACTGTCAAGCTGTGGAATATTCAGGGAAAAACCATAGCGACCCTAAAACAACACGATCATAGTGTGGGAGCATTAGATATCAGTGATGATGGCAAGCTTATGGCTACTGCGGATGTGAACGGTACTATTAAATTGTGGGAACTAGACGGAGATAAAATTACAGTCAAACTCAAACAATCTATCAAAGCTCATACCGACGCAGTGAGAAAAGTTGTTTTTAGTCCTGACGGTCAATTAATCGCTTCTGGTAGTGAGGACAGTACTATTAAACTGTGGCATCGCAGTGGTAAATTGCTCAAAACTTTCTATGGACATGATGAAGCAATTTGGAGCATTGCTTTTAGTCGTGACGGCAAAACCCTTGTCTCTGCTAGTGAAGATAAAACCGCAATTATTTGGCAACTTCAGCAAATGTTTGAACTAGATTTACTAGCTGCTGGCTGTAATCAAATACAAGATTATTTGCAAACTAATCTAGAAGTTAGTACTAGCGATCGCCAACTTTGTCTTCATAAATATACCCCTAAAAATTGACAATTTACTGTTCAAAACCATGAACTTACCATTTTGAGCCAGCTAAAAACTTGAGAAGCCGTTAACTCTAATTCAATTCCATCTAAAACAGGTAAAGAGTCATTACCTTGTAATAATTGAGGTTGCTGTCCTGGAAGAAAAACTAATATACTACTGTCATCAGGATTGAATTGGAAAGATCTTAAATTAAGAGGAGGCAAGAAAAATAAAAAAAGTTACGCTGACTTTATTTTACGGTCACAATTGCCAAATCACAGTTTAGTTGTTGAATCTATCTGAATAAAATTCTGAGTAAAATAATCCTGATAAAGTTGGCAACTGACTACTGCTTCATTACCTATCTGTTTAATTAATCCCATACTACTTAACTTATAGGCAACAATTGGCTTTAACTTTACAGGTTGATTACTTTGAAGGAGAAGATTAAAAAACTCAGCTAATTCGGGTTCTTGTTGTAAAGTCAACCACTGACGATGTAGATGATGATGATAAATACCTTCAGGAGTTGAAGCTGTTTGTAATACTTTTTTTAGGGTAATTTCTTGACGACTAAGATGATATAAAGCAATTTGAATAAGTGCAGGATGACCACCAACTAAGTTTATTAATTGTTGCACTTCTTCCCCTGATCGCCAATCTAATTGATATTGTTCGGCTAACTTTTTTACTTGATTAAGATTGAAGCTTTTTAATTGAATAGGTAAGCCAACATTAAAAGGAGACTGATAAATTTGCAGGGGAATATAAACTTCTGTTGAATGTACCACAATCAAACGTACTTTTTGCCAAATCGGTGTTATTTTGGCATCTTCATACCAAGAACGAAATAGAGGTAAAACATCTTTTGCTACTTGCGGATGTTCAAAAATTTGATTTAATTCATCAAATGCTAAGACTAGAGGAGAGTTTATCTGTTCAAGAAGATAGCATCGGAAATAGAGACTGCAACTGACTTTACTACCAATATCATCATCCCAGTATTCCTCAAGTTTTGATTCAAGATTGAGTTGCTGAGTAGCACTAACACAGAAAAAGCGTAAAAAACGGTCTAAATCGCTCAGAATAGCACAGTCAATTTGTTCAAAATTAATAGTAATTGTCCGATAGCCTTGATTAACACCATGATTTAAAATTCTTAGCAGTAATGAAGTCTTACCCATTTCTCTTGGGGCTTTGATTCGTATTAAAGCTCCTGGTTTGCTAATCTCTTCATAAACTTGCTCTTCTACTGGTGGACGTTCAATATAAAAAGGAGAGTTTAGAGGTACTGCACCACTAGGATAAGTAGGTAATCTACTAGATGTACCTCCAATCTTAGACTCTATTAATAGGCGACAGGTTTTTTTCGTAACGTTTTTACCAAATAATTTAGAAAGCTTTTTGTATAGTTTGGGTGCAGCTACATTGGTGAGGTAAGCTGGACTATAATCTTCTTTTTGACTAATTTTACTATAACTTAAATCTTCTAAAATTCCTTTTAACAGCAAGCCTTCCACAGTATTTAAAGGGTATTCATCGATCTCAATTAATTTTTTATCAAGCACCATTAGAAGAGAATCAAAAGTTATAAAAGTGGATAACATTAGGAACACTACTGAATAATTTTATGAGGAAAACTGTAAAAAACTTGTGGCAAAATAGTCAATAATATACGGACAGAGAATCATTACTATTACAATGCTAAACCTTGGGATAATATCTATCCTCTTCTTTTATATTGCTCAGATTTTTCGAGTAATCGATCTAGATTAAATACTTTTAAAGATTTAATTGATTTAAATTCTGTCTGTAAATTTTCTAATTTCATGGATAGTGTCAATAATTACCAGACTTTTCCCTTAAGGCTTACAGCTATCTTTAACATTACTTTGTATCAAAGTAATTTGACTTAAACAGCTACTCAAGCTATTAATAGCTAGATTTAATTAATCATAAAAAAGTAAAAAAAAAGCTAATAAAAATTATAGATAGATTACTTAATTAAGACAATTTTATCTTAATGACCAAAAATAATCTAGAGATTTTCCTGGGAAAGGTAAGGATTTAGGTTAAGCGCGATCGCATCTTATATTCGGAGGATTCAAGTCTCTGGGATTGAGAAATCGGTTAAATCAGATAAAGTGGCTAAATTAGTCAGAATGAGTCCAATAGATTAGGCGACAATAATGTCTTGGGTACTTTCCATTTTTCAGTAGATGGCTTCGTGTATTAAATAAATTATTGGTGGTCGGAAAATTGTCGCGACAAGAGATATTCGAGCATAAGCAAGACTCCAAAAATTGTAGTACTTTAAATATTCAGTAAATTTCCGCTGTATGCCCTGTAATCCATGCTTATGACCCAGTTTGATAGAAAGCATAGGCGCAATTTGGGGAATAGAAATATGCCCTTCTAGTTGTTTCCTACGGAACGATATTGTTCGATTTCTTTGGTAATCGCGTCTTTGAGGTATTCGTTCTTAGTTAAAGTTTGCAGCTTTTTCAAGATGGTTGTATAAGTCTTGTGAGCATAATAGACCTCTTGCATTTTAGCAATGGTAAAAATATCTATAAAAAAGCTTTAGAACAATATGAAATCAATTATCCGTCTCATCAAAACATACTTATAGCTGATAGGCTAAAACCTAATGCTATACAGACGAAGTCTGACGACCCAGACTATAAAAATAAGCATACTGTGTCAAAATAGCTCAATTTGGCGCTCGCCAAATTGAGCCCAAAGACAGGGTGAATCTGATAAACTCACCCGATTAAAAATAAATAATGTTTATAGTGCGCCTACACTTGCTAGACCCAAGATAGCTCCTACGCCCAGAAGATGACCCAAACTAGTAGTACCTAGAAGTGCAGGTAAACCCATACCACCAAAAAAAGTTGGAGAAGGTAAAGCAGGTTCAGCACTGATGTTCTTGATTGTGTATTTGCCGAAAGCAATAGCAATAATATTGCAGATGATCATTACAATTGCTACTTTGGGACTCCACTCTACGGTAGAGGGAACGGAAGAGGCGACAGCCAATAAAGTAGAATAAGCCAAAATTGATTTCTCCTGTTATTTTAATGATGCTAAATTGACAATAATTTTATTGTTTCAGGTAAAGCAGATATTATTCTTTGTTGCAATATTTATTAATTAAGTAAAGTTTTTTATACAAAATTAATTTTTGCCAGTATCTTTAACGATTAAACTCTATGGTGTATTTTAGATCTTGTTATTCAACAATTTTAAGGGGCTGTAGCTCAGCAGGATAGAGCAAGTGCCTCCTGATTTTATCGGGCACCATGAAAGAAATTTCATGAGTGAATGTGGTCAAATTCAAGGAAGCCTAAGTCTGTTAAAGATAGGGTAATCTTGAGCCAAGCTCCATTTGCTGTGGTGGAGAAGGTGCAGAGACTGGTTGTAAGGAGCAAACAGCAATAAAGACTGATTTTGAGCAGCACTTACAACATAACGGCCACCACCTAAAGACTAATAATATTAGTCCAAGGTGAAGGAATAGTCCAGAGAGTGAGGAAACTCACACCAATCTGAAGCACTAGGTCGCGCGTTCAAATCGCGCCAGTCCCGTTTTCGTAAAATGTGAGTTCAACAAAGTCAGTAAGGGCTGCAACTATTGCTACTTTCAGTAGATCTAAAAGGTTATGGTGGAGACTGGGTCTGTCTGCGCGCAAGTCGCACTTTTCATATTAAGTTGCTGGTGCGCTGACCTCTTTCGCGCGGATTGTTGAAGCCCTACACCCCACACCCCCCGGGAGGAGACTTAATATATCTAGATATTGAACCCAAAAGAGGAGGACACGGGTGAGCGGGAGCACGGCTTACCGTAAGATGTCCGTATCGGTTTTGTAATGAAGTCTCCTTCGGTGCCCTACACCCTACCTTCACCGATAAGTTTGTGATCTACTGACTTTATTTTGAAGCAATTGGCATTCTGCCATAAAGATAAGTGAGATACTTGAGATGTCCACTCAATCCTTCTGATAAAACATCTCCTCGATAACGCCATTCCCAGTTACCTTCTACAGTAGAAGGGGTGTTCATTTTGGTATCACCACCATAGCCTAAGATGTCTTGTAGAGGGAAAATAGCAGTATTAGCTACTGAACCCATAGCGAGACGAATTAGACCCCAGTGGATACCTTCAGGACACAAACAACCTAAATAATCTATAACTTTAGCTTGGTCTTCAGGCGATCGCTCATAAAACCAACCCAAGGTAGTATTATTATCATGAGTCCCTGTATAAACTACACAGTTATGGTTGACATAGTTAAAAGGTAAAAAGGGATTAGCGCGGTCAGAATCAAAAGCAAAGTGGAGAATTTTCATTCCAGGGAAATCGAACTTATCTCGCAAGGCTTCTACTTCGGGAGTAATCACCCCTAAATCTTCCGCCACAATGGGTAATTCTCCTAAATCTTCTTTGAGTAGGGTAAAGAAAGCCTCTCCTGGCGCTTCAATCCATTTTCCTTTCATAGCGGTGGTTTCTCCTTCAGGGACAGCCCAAAATGACTCAAAACCCCGAAAGTGATCGATGCGAATAACATCAACATATTCTAGGATGTCTTCAATTCTTTTGATCCACCATTTAAAATCAGTTTTTTCTAATTCTTCCCAGTCATATACAGGATTCCCCCATAATTGACCTGTTGCACTGAAATAATCTGGGGGTACACCAGCCATCAATGCTGCTGCGCCAGTTTCTTCATCTAAACAGAAAATATCGGGATGAGACCAGACATCTGCACTATCATGAGCCACATAGATCGGAATATCACCAAAAATCTTAATTCCTTTTTCGTTAGTGTATTTTTTTAAGTTTTGCCACTGACGGAAAAACTCGTATTGAGTAAATTTATGGAAAAATGTTTCATTTTCTAGCTTTGCTGCCCACTTTGCCATTGCTTCTGGCTTACGTGTAGCAATATCTTCATCCCATTGATTCCAGCTTTGTCCTTGATGATGCTCCTTTAACGCCATGAACAAACCATAATCATCTATCCAATCAGCATGGCGATCGCAAAACTCTTG
>JAAUYD010108654.1_pt1 | contig 13004 bp, 11 predicted proteins | sample 7278101 | NCBI WGS metagenome assembly JAAUYD01 (sample SAMN14350128, study PRJNA611818) | marine sediment metagenome | isolation source: surface marine sediment (0.6m) | place: French Polynesia: Moorea | collected 2018-08 | reverse complement strand
TGGTAGGTGACTATAAGAATAGTAACTAGAAACAAACTTTGAAATGTGGATTTATCCCATTTTAAAGTTACGACTAGAATCCCTGCGGTTTTAACCCAGGGAGTCTCAAAACCTATCAAACTGTGTAATAGATGAGGTGGGATGTTCCCACCTCATTGAATTTAACCGATTCAGCCGCGAGAAATCCCCGTACAAGGAACGCAGTGCGAGGGACGGGGCGTATAAACTGAGGAGGAAACCTCCTCAGTTTATACGCCCCTCATGAAAGCCAGGGCATAACTTACTGGACAAGAATCAACTTCCCTGATAAACTATAACCAAGGAAAAGCGGAGATAAAGAGACGTAGCCGAGGTGAGCGAACTCTCCGTTGCATAAAGACTAGACACCTCCAATTTCTTGAGAAATTGCCCCATATCCCGCTAGTCCAGTTAGTAAGAGGCTATGGATGGGAGACAAAACCAGCCTAATATTTACTCCTTGGGACACAGGGAGTCTGCCTCGGCAAGCGTGAAAACTGTGCGCCAGTTAGTACCACTTTTGTGAGTAAAACCTGCGGAGGCTGAGTAAGACCAAAGCAAGACTTGTCTTGTAGAGGCTTCGGCTGTTGAAAGAGGAAGCCTCGCACGAAGTTTACGGAGTGCGTAGGTATGTCACCTGATAGTTTCTGTTAATTGATGCTGCTGCCATAAACGTTGATAAAGACCCGGTTGATTAACTAACTGTTGATGGGTTCCTATCTGAACAATTTTCCCATAATCCATAACAAAAATGCGGTCGGTTTGTGCAGCAGCAGACAGTTGATGGGAAATGAAAACAATAGTTCTTTGTCTGTTTTGGGAGAGATTATTGAGAATATTAGTAGCTGTTTTGTTATCCACACTAGATAAAGCATCATCTAATACTAATAGAGGGGAATTCATGGCTAAAGCTCTAGCTAGTGCGCTGCGTTGACGTTGTCCCCCTGATAGAGTTATTCCTCTCTCACCGACTATGGTTTCATACTGTTGGGGAAAGTTGGAAATTTCTGCATGAATTTGTGCTTGTTTTGCTGCATTTTCTACTTCAAAGGATTCTTTTAGGGGATCACCATAGCGAATATTATTTAAAATGGTGGTACTAAATAAAAAGCTATCTTGAGGCACATAAGCAATAGCTTGTCGTAAGGTTTTGAGATCTAACTCTGTAATATCATAACCATCGATAAAAAGCTGTTCTTGCTCAATATCTAATAGACGAGTAAAACTATTAGCTAGGGTTGTTTTTCCTGAACCAATAGGACCAACAATGGCAATAATTTCTCCTGGTTCAATAACAAAATTAATATCCTTAATAGCTGGTTTTTGCTCTCCTGGATAAGTATAAGTCAAATTTTGTGCAGTCATTTTTCCTTTAATTGATTCTATTGGCAAGGAAATACTATTCGGTAAATTATAAATTTTAGGCTGGGTTTGAAAGATCGCTTGTACACGATCAATACTCACTTCTCCCCGTTGATAAGCTGTAATAGTAAACCCCAATAAAGCAGTAGGAAATACTAACCTTTCCACTAAAATAAGTAAAGCCACAAAATCCCCAATGCTAATAATTCCTTGATTAATGGCTGAGGTACCAAATGCTAACAGTAATAAAAGACTAATATAAGATAATCCTTCAATTAATGGAAATAAAAAATTTCGAGTTTGAGCAAGGTTTAAATTAGCCTTGAGAAGCTGACGATTTTTTTTAGCAAATGCTTGTCTTTCATTCTCTTCTTGAGCATAAATTTTAATTAAAGCAATGCCACTCATATCCTCTTGAATGAGTTGACTCATATCGGACAATTTTTCCTGTACTTCTAACTGTTGTTGTTGTAATTTTTGGCTAAATATTTGTACCGTAATTAACATGAAAGGATAAACGGCTACCGCTATTAGACTTAATCGCACATTAATGGCTAACATAGCAGGAAGGGTTAGGCCGTAGGCAAAAATGGTATTGGCTAAACTGAGTAACGCAAACCCCACCAAGCGACGAATATTGTCCACGTCACTCGTCGCGCGGTTAATTAAGTCTCCTGAGGTGTTTGTGGAAAAATAAGCGGGTTCTAGGGTCAATAAATGCTCAAAGATGCCTTGTTTAAGACTAAACTCCACGTCCCGTCCCACTCCAAAAATGCAAAGACGAGACAGCATCCGAATTCCCCAAGAAATAGAAGCTAAAACAAAAATAAGCAGGACAGCCCGTAATATTTCCTCAAAACTAAAGGCTTGTCTCAGATTATCAATGCTATCTCGAATTAAAAGGGGAATGTAAACCCCTAACCCATTGACTACCAGTAGTGCTATCGTGCCATAGGTAACAGCGCGCCAATGGGGACGAAGATAGGTAGCCAGTTGTTGGAGTCTTTTCGTTATCATAAATCGAGGAATATCTATATTAAAAAAATAGGGAAGTTGCTATATAATAACAAAAAAGATCGCTAATGATTAGCGACCCCAAAAGTAAGTTACATCACCGTATTTGAGAACAAAATTTTATTTTTTACTTTGATAATATTGTTGAAAACTTTGATAGTTGGTCTCAGGATGATAGAGATGACATTGAGTTGTTATCTCATTCATCAAGGGCCAAGAAAAACGAAGTTCACACAAATAATCACCCCAATTTTCCTTTAAACTTTGATGAGCTATTCTTAAATTATAACTCGGTATTCCTGTGGAAATATGATGGGGAATATGAACATTAATGTCATGACAAAGAATTTCTACCCAACGAGGATAATCACAGTGAACTGTACCAGATAATTGCGCTTTGGCTTCATTCCATTCCCCGTCTTTTTGAAAGGGAATATTAGGAACTGTATGGTGAACTAACGTAAAGGTACTCATCCAAAAATGGAAGACTAACCAAGGGAATAACCAAAACTTAATCACACCCCATATTCCTAGGGTAGCAAAGGCAATAGGAAAAACAATTATCGCAGCAATAATAACCACTAAAGCAGAAAAGCGAATTTGTTCCCGTTCTTTTCCTGAAAATTTAGTCCAGTCAAAGTGAATTTTTGCCCAGTGAACCACAGAAGCAAACCACCAAAAACGACCCCGTAACTGTCGATAGCCCCACTTTTCAAACGCAGAAAACGTTTCGTAAAATTCTGGCATAAAGGGGTCCCAAGCGTTATCAACATCTAATTTATTGGTGTGTTTGTGATGATGATTGTGGAGAATACGCCAACCATGAAAAGGATAAAATAGCGGTAAAAAAACAGCATGGCCAACGAAATCATTGACCCAAGTTTTATTAGAAAAAGAACGATGGCCACAATCATGGCCTATGACGAATAATCCTGTCATGGCTGTTCCCGTAAATGCCCATAAAATAGGCAGTAAGTACCAAGGAGAAACCGCTAAAGCAGCCCATCCTAAAGCCACCATAGAAACAGTTAGAATCACCTTAAACCAGGCTTTACGGGGATTTTTAACAAAGACCTCTGCGGGTAACGTTTTCAAAATGTCACGTAACCGAATATTCTCATCCAGTTGAGGAGAAACCGACGGTTGAGACTGAGTAAGCAATGTTGTCATGAAGAACTTAACGATAGTACAAAGTGTGAACTTAGAGTAAGTTATGGGAAATTGGGTCATGAAAACCCCCAGAATCACTGAAAGAAAGCCAGTGACGGGTCAAAAAAGATAGTATTTCCCATTCCTTCGTCTTAATAGTTATATCACATCCTCACGAACATAAGGAGTCGAGCAGGAGAAAAATAAATAATTAATAATTAATAATTAATAATTAATAATTAATAACTATTCATTTCTTTTCTAGTCGATGGACGAAAACTAAAATTGATTAACCAATGGTACAATAAGCAGCTTAGTAAATTACAGAATTGATCAATGAAAACCTTAAATAAAATCTCTGTCACATTTTTTAAAGAATTATGGAGACTGAAAACAGTTAGAATGAAAAAAGTCACTTTATACCTGACTAAGCCATAAGCGAGAAAAGCTAAATTTAGTACCGCATTTAATATTCATTGCAATGGTCAAAACTCCTGTTTCACCTACCCGCAAAGTTTCTAAACTAGAAGACATTAAAGAACGCAGCAACTTTTTAAGAGAGCCGCTCAAAAGCGAATTATTAGAAGATAGTACACATTTTAGCCAAGATGCTGTACAAATCCTCAAGTTTCATGGATCTTATCAACAAGATAACCGAGATAACCGTGTAAAAGGACAAGAAAAAGACTATCAAATGATGTTGCGGACCCGTAACCCTGGAGGGTTTATCTCGGCGCAACTTTACTCAACCCTTGATCGCCTTAGTGATGAATATGGAAATGGTACTCTCCGAGTGACCACTCGACAAGGGTTTCAGCTTCATGGCATCTTAAAGAAAAATCTTAAATCAGCGATCGCAGCTATTGTCAAGAGCATGGGATCAACCTTGGGGGCCTGTGGAGATCTTAACCGTAATGTCATGGCACCCCCAGCACCCTTCAAAGATCGCCCTGACTACCAATATGCTTGGGAATACGCCGACAAAATAGCCGATCTGCTGCGACCCCAGACCAATGCCTATTACGAAATTTGGTTAGATGGGGAAAAAGCCATTACCGCAGAAGAAGCACCTGAAGTCACTGCGGCCCGTGAACGCAATGGCAACGGAATCAATATTAAAGATAGCGAAGAACCCCTTTACGGGCAACATTATATGCCCCGTAAATTTAAGTGTAGCGTGACCGTACCAGGGGATAACTCCATCGATCTCTACACCCACGATGTCAGTTTAGTGGTTATCATTGATGATAATGGGGAGTTATTGGGGTTTAACGTTCTCACTGGGGGCGGAATGGGGCGCACCCACAATAAAGAAGAAACCTTCCCCAGATTAGCTGATCCCTTGGGGTACGTGGCCAAAGAAGACGTATTTGACTTGATGAAAGCCATCTTAGCCACCCAACGGGACTATGGCGATCGCATCCAACGCCGTCACGCCCGCATGAAATACCTCATCGAAGACTGGGGGATAGACAAATTCAAAGCTCAGGTAGAAGAGTATTTAGGCAAAGCCCTAGACCCCTTTAAACCCCTTCCAGACTGGAAATATGAAGATTATCTCGGTTGGCACGAGCAAGGGGACGGCAAGCTCTTTTTAGGCATCTCCATCGAAAATGGTCGGGTTAAGGATGAGGGAAGTTTTCAGTTAAAAAAGGCATTGAAAAAGATTACAGATGAATACGCCTTACCCATGCGCTTGACGGCCAATCATAACCTCATTCTCTATGAAATTGACCCAGACCATAAAGCCGGTATTCAGAGCATTTTGCTGCACTGTGGCATTGTTAGTGAACCCGAAAGAATTGACCCCTTAACTCGCTATTCCATGGCCTGTCCGGCCTTACCCACCTGTGGATTAGCCATAACCGAGTCAGAACGAGCTTTACCAGGGATTTTAGAGCGAATTCGTGGGGTTTTAAATGATGTGGGGTTAGGGGGAGAAACAATCGTTATCAGAATGACCGGCTGTCCCAACGGTTGCGCCCGTCCTTACATGGCAGAATTAGGGTTTGTCGGTAGTGCGCCAGGAATGTATCAACTGTGGTTAGGGGGTGATGCCAACCAAACCCAACTCGCTCAACCCTACATCGATAAATTACCCGATAAAGACATTGAGAAGTTCCTAGAACCCTTATTTGCCTACTTTAAGCAAGAAAAAATCGATAACGAAAGTTTTGGGCGATTTTGTCACAGAGTCGGCTTTGATGCCCTGAGAACCTTCTCAGACAATTATACCCCGAAAAAACGCCGTCGTGTTCGCAAAAATCAACATCGAGTCAGTGTTCCTGATGCCATGTTTGCCCGTCTCAAACAAGCTTCTGAAGATGAGAAACGACCCATGAATCAGATTGTGCAACAGGCATTGGAAGCCTATTTTAGTGAGCAGTAAATCGTTGTTAAGACTTATTCCTTAAGATGGGGGGAATATGGCTAGATATCCAGATTTTTCACGGTATAACTATCAAATTGAACAAGTCTTAGGCAAAAATAGTACGGGAGGCCGAGTTACCTATCTCGCCTCCCATGTCCATACCCAAAAAACCGTGGTCATTAAACAATACCAATTTGCCAAAATTGGCAATTGGAACGGTTATCGCGCCCATCAATCAGAAATTAAAGTCCTGCGATCGCTTAATTTATCCAGTATTCCTCGTTATCTGGACTCCTTTGAAACCCCCAGTGGGTTTTGTTTAGTACAGGAATATAAAAAAGCGCAGTCCCTTGGGCAAGTTAAAGGTTTAACCCCCCAAGAGATTAAACAAGTCGCCCTCAATATTCTAGAAATTCTGATTTATCTACAACAACAAAATCCGCCAGTAATTCATGGGGATATTAAACCAGATAACATCTTAATTGATCGAGACAATGAACTCAAAATTTATTTAATTGACTTTGGGGTTGCCAGAATGGGCAGTTCCGATCTCGGGATGAGTAGTAGTCTTCGGGGAACAGTGGGGTTTATGCCCCCCGAAGAAATGTTTAACCGTCAATTAACCACCGCGTCTGATCTTTACAGTGTAGGAGCAACACTGATTTGTTTGTTTACAGGTATCCCATGCCAAAACATTAATCAACTGATTGATCCTCACAGTTATCAACTTCATTATCAACACCTGCTTCCCCCTCTTCATCCCCGTTTTAGACGATGGTTAGGGAAAATGACCGCCCCAAAAGCAAGCGATCGCTTTGCTAATGCGTTGACTGCTTATGAAGCTTTAGAACCCTTGACCGTGGAAGGGAAGGGATCGTTACTCCCTTTGCCCATACTCAACCAGTATTCTCTCAAATCCCTAATTTTAAGGGTTAGTATTTTAGTGGCGATCGCCCTAGTTGGCATGACAGGATTTATGTATTGGCGAGGGCGTACAGTTAGACTACTACTAACCAACAAAGCGTGTGAAGGTTGTTATTTACGGCATCTCACCTTACGACAAGGGAATTTAATCAGGGCTAAATTAGCTTCAGCTAACTTAAAAGATTCTAACTTGAAAGATTCTAATCTCACGAAAGCAGATTTAAGAGGGGCAAACCTCAGCAATGCTTACTTAAAAGGTGCTACCTTAACAGGAGCAAACTTACAAGGGGCTATTTTACGAGGGGTAAATCTTATAGAAGCCAACTTAGAAGGAGCCAACCTACAAGGAGCTAATCTAGAAGGGGCGATCTTAAATGGAGCCAATTTAACCCAAACTAATTTTAAATTTGCTAACTTACTCAATGCTAAACTAAAATACACAAGACTGATTAAAAGTAATTTGGAAGGAGCTAATTTAGGGGGTGCTAATATGGAAGGAGCTAACCTAGAAAAAGCTATTTTACCTGATGGTAGCCTTTCTCAGTAGTCCCTAAACTCAGGAGATATTGACAGAGTTTCTGTTGAACCACAAGTTAATTAGAGGTAAAGAAATGACCTACTTAGGTAAAATTTTAGTTTTCATGGCCATAGGAATTGTTATCGCTAAATTTGTTGCTTCTTTCTTCGGAAAAGGTAATATTCCTTGGCTTAATAAAGTGGTAACTATTATTTTATGTGTATTTATTGGTTTTGAGGTGTATCAGATTGGTCAATTATTACTGGCTAACCCCTAAAAAATTGAGGAAAAATAATGGTATCCCAAGGAATTTATACCCTGGCTAATGATGTCGTTTACGATCAACTGATAGCCTTACTGAACAGTATTGAGGTTCATGTTAGTTCGTCCCTTCCTATTTGTATCATTCCCTATGATAATCGGTTAGATAAAGTCAAAGCAGAGATCAAAAATCGCTCTAATTTGAGTTTATTTGAAAACCAATCATCGATTGATAGATGGGAAAATTTTGCTCATAAAGTTTGGGAAGCTCATCCGAGAAATCAAGAAAGTAAAGCAACTCGTCCGAGATGGTATAAGGGACATTTACATCGTAAATTTGTGGCTTTTGATGGCGATTTTGATCGGTTTGTTTTTTACGAAGCTGATAATTTAGCCATGAAGTCTGTTGAAGATGTGTTTAAGAAATTAGAAGATTATGACTTTGTTTTTGATGATTGGGAACATCGTAAACCAACAGAAAATGCAGCCTTAAATATTCCCATTATAGAAGCCAGTGGTTGTTACACAGAAGAACAGGTAAGACCGAAAATTCATGATGCTAGTTTTTTCGGCTCAAAAAAAGGGTTATTTCCTCCTCAAGAATTAGCAGAACTAGAAGATAAATTAATTAATAAAAGAGAGGTAGAATGGATTAATAGAATTGGGTGGTGGGATGATGTTTTTCTCTACAACTATATGACTTTACGCACCGAACGGCCGATTTACAATTTTACCCAAAGTCCCAATGGACAAGATAGAACAGGGAATTGTGCTGACGCTGATCCCTTTGTTAACATCGATAATGTCCTTTATAATGAGCAGGGATTGAAGCCAATTCATCGTATCCATTATATGAATTATTCCTCAGCATCTTTCACCCGTTTATGTCAAGGAGAAGATGCAGATATTAACTATAAAGATACCTTTTTACATTATCGTTTTTTGAAAAATCCTGACCAAAAACCCACTCAATTAGTCCCTCCCACATCCCTCACTAAAGCAACCAGAAAACTACAAGGAATTATGGGAAAAATTAAGCGAACAATCTCTTAAAAAATTATGGCTAAAGTTAGTGTTTGTATTCCAACTTATAACCGTTCCCATTACCTGACTTATGCGGTGAATAGTGTTCTCAATCAAACCTATTCAGACTTTGAATTAATTATCTGTGACGACGGTTCTCCTGATAATACTCCTGAAGTTGTTGCAGGATTTAAAGATAGTCGAATTCGTTATATTCGTCATGAAAAAAATATGGGAAGAAGTCGTAATATGCGATCGGGGTTTGAAGCATCTCAAGGGGACTATTTTATTAAGTTTGATGATGATGATGCGTTAACACCAGAGTTTCTAGAAAAAACTGTCAATATATTAGATCAAGATCCTCACGTTGATTTCGTTTGTACCAATCATTGGGTGATTGATAAAGATAGTCAAAGGGTCGAATCTGCAACCAAAGAAAATGCAATTCGTTGGGGAAAAGATCAAATCAAACAAGGTATTATTGAGGACTTGAATTGGCAAACATTTTATTATCAAAGTTTACAAGTGGGATCAACTTTATTCCGTTATTCTTGTTTAAAAGAAGTAGATTACATGGATCCAGAGGCAGATGGATGTGAAGACTTTGACTTATTAGTTAGATTAGCATTAATTGGAAAAGTTGGATATTTTTTACCTGAATATTTAATGGAATATCGTTTTCATGGAGGACAAACCAGCTTAGGACAAAATTTACACTTTTTACAAGCCAAATTATATTGTATTGATAATTATCAATTTTCTGATCAAGACTTAGAAGAAAAGCGTAAAATAAAATTAGCACAAACCCAACAAGACTTAGGACTAAGATTAATTGAACAAGGGAAAACAACCGAAGGAAGAGAACTTTTAACCCTATCAAAACAGGTTTTAGGTGCATCAAAACGAACCAATTTAGGCTTATTAATGTCCTATTTACCTCTTAACTTACGTCAATTAATCTTAAAACAATTTCGTCAATGGAAACCAAAAGATTATACTGAAAAAGTACGCACACAAACAAATTAGGATTATCAAACAATGGGATTATTAATTGATGGAGTTTGGCACGATCAATGGTACGATACAAAAAGTACAGGAGGGCGTTTTGTTCGCAAACAATCCCAGTTTCGTCATTGGATAACCAAAGAGGGAAAAGACGGATTTAAAGCAGAAGCAAACCGTTATCACTTATACGTTTCCTATGCTTGTCCTTGGGCCCACAGAACCTTAATTTTTCGAGCAATTAAAGGATTAGAAACAATGATTTCTGTCTCAGTTGTTCACTGGTTTATGGGAGAATTTGGTTGGACGTTTGAACCAGGAGAAGGGGTTATTTCTGATCCCATTCATCAAGCTAAATACTTGTATGAAGTTTATACAAAAGCGGATGAAAAGTATACAGGAAGGGTAACGGTTCCTATTTTATGGGATAAAAAAACGAATACCATTGTTAATAATGAATCCTCTGAAATTATCCGAATGTTGAACAGTGAATTTGATCATCTTGGAGCAAAACCTGGAGATTACTACCCAGAAGCGTTAAGAGACGAGATTGATCAAGTTAACGATAGAATTTATAATACAGTTAATAACGGGGTTTATAAAGCAGGATTTGCTACCACTCAAGAAGCCTACGAAGAAGCCTTTAACCCCCTATTTGAAACCCTAGATTGGATAGAAGAGAGACTGTCTCATTCACGGTATTTAATGGGAGATCAATTAACAGAAGCAGACTGGAGATTATTTACCACATTAGTGAGATTTGATGCCGTTTATGTGGGACATTTTAAGTGTAATAAAAAGCGGATTGTTGATTATCCGAATTTATGGGGATATGTCAGAGAATTATATCAATTTCCCCAAGTAGCAGAAACGGTGAATTTTAAGCATATTAAAGGACATTATTATCAAAGTCATAAAACCATCAATCCTACAGGGGTTGTTCCCGTCGGACCCGATATTGATTTTAATTATCCTCATGGGAGGAGTATTTAAGAAGCAATGTCATCGTATTTCTGATAATTCTTCCCGAAGAATACGGCGTAAATCTGCTTCAGTGAGCGATCGCTGAGGAGAAGATTGGATATGTTGCTTTAAAACCTCATTAATTAGGGTTTGATAACCAATTCCTTGTGTTTCAGCTTGTTCTCTAAAGTTAGCTAAAATATCATCATCTAGATATATGGTAATGCGTGTTTTTCCTCTAGATGGAATGATTGCACCTCGTTTTCCTTTAGAAAAATCATATTCCTCTCTCATAAGCTTTCTTCTCCTGTTTTGTAGCACGACGAGCCGAAATCAAGCGAATTATATCACCACGCATGGTATAAATAACCACTAATAGTAGTCCCTTGTTTCCCATCCCCACAGCGATAAAACGTTCTTCTGTTAGGGAGTCAGGATCAACATCATGAATAGCAAGGGGATCAAAAAAGACCATTTCAGCTTCTGCAAAAGAAACTCCATGCTTTTGCTGATTAGTTTTTGCTTTTTGGGGATCATATTCAAGGCTCATACATACATGATATTTGACTTCTCCAGGGGTTAAAACCGCCTGGATTCTAAAGCGGTTAAGCTTCGATGGGCTGAAGCCACATCTCAGCTTGCTTACGATATGATCGAGTTAGAGAATCGAGATCATATCGTTTAGGAAGAGCCAAAACTTCCTTACCCACCTTGGCTAGATTGAAACCTAGCTGTGTGGCTACCTTTCTTAAACAGTTTGCGGCTGCTTGAACATCAGCGTTAACTAACCAACCTGATTCTGTCTGATACAATCCACGCTTAATCCGTTTTCCACTAAATTTGTACCCTTTGGGTTTTTCACCATATTTTGGGACTAAATCATTATCAAGAAAACTAGCTTGAGAACTGTACGCTTCCTCGGTTTCAGCAAAAATAATGCCTACGGATTCTGCCAATTGTTGGATACGTTTCTTAAGCCTAGCAGTAGGAATTTGTACAAAGTTTTGGTTATTGGTTTTACCAATATTAATTGAATTTTTTTGTCCATCATTCCAACCAAAAACTATGTTGCCAATTTGATGTTTTAAGCAGTGGTTAATTATAAATCTTGCTGCTTTATTAACAGCATCCCTCATCTGACAATTACGTTTATGAGTAGCTTGGTCTAATTTGTCATCCCAGTAATCTTGGCTTTTACCTTGTTTGCGTTTAGAAACAAGACGATTATATCTCTGGTTAATTGACTTAAGTTTTCGACCATTTATAATAAATGATCTATCTTTTGTTGTTATGCAACTAAGCCAATTACCCACTCCATGATCAATCCCAAGTGCATGAGAATAATCAAGTGATAATGCTTTAACTGACTGAGTTTTATAGATATATTCTGCCCACAACTTACCGTTTTGAGGAACAATCCTTACTTCTGCTATATCTTCAGATTGAAAATTAACACCACTGGGAATAGCTATTGATGGTGTTTCTAATTCTTTTTTTTGAGAATTAGCAATAGGTAAATAACAACATCCAAAGAGTGCTTCATATCGAATATTTTGAGAAGTAAAAGCGACTTGATATAATCCTTTTTTACGATAATTAGGAATTAATGGTTTGTTCTTCAGTTCCCCATTAAACCACATTGGTAAAAGCTGGTTATACCCTTTTATTGCCTCTACCACTGATTTAATGGTTTGTTGCCCTTGTTGACCTCCTATAGCTTGGTAATGAATATTATCCTTGAAATCCTTGCATAACTGAGCGTAACTGATTTTAATCCGTCTTAAACGAGGACTCCTTCTGTAATTATTATGCTGGTCAAACCAAGTTTTGTAATTACAATTTTCAAAGTAATCTTGACGAATTGAAAATAAAACAGAGTTATACAACTTATTAGATTGTTCACAACACCATAAAAGGTAAGCATGAATTTCATCATCTACATTCCCTGTTAATAATATTTTCTGCGTTTGGTAGTTCATGCTATTATTATAAGGTTTTGCCATGATATTGCTAATATAATTAAGCAGAACTTTACAATTAGATTAAGCGATAAAAGACTAGCTAAACTAAGACTTTATGTACAACAGAAAGACAAAACTATGACTCAAGTTTTGGAGGAATGTATTGATAAATTTAAAATAGATACGGGGGGTTAAAACAAGGTGGCGTGTGCGGAATCGAATTCCGCACCTTGTGACCGCCGTCCCAGTTCGTTCCACTGCCACCCCTTAAAAGGAGGTGGCTATTTCTCGCTCACAGTTTTTTAGGTATTGATAGCTGTTTTCAGATCAATAGACTAACCAGGAAAATAAAAATTCCCCCCACACTTCCCACACCTCCCACACTCCCCACACTCAACTAACTGAAATTTTGATACACCCAATTGAAAACCGCTATGAG
>JAAUYD010253091.1_pt1 | contig 13008 bp, 9 predicted proteins | sample 7278101 | NCBI WGS metagenome assembly JAAUYD01 (sample SAMN14350128, study PRJNA611818) | marine sediment metagenome | isolation source: surface marine sediment (0.6m) | place: French Polynesia: Moorea | collected 2018-08 | reverse complement strand
TGGCTCGCGGCGTGCAACGCTTCTTCGGCGATCCCACGCCGATTCAGAAGAACTACCTGCCGGCAGATCTGCTCAGCGACGCCGGCGCCTACGCGCTGCGTGGTTCCGTCCATATCCAGGTGGGCGTGGCCGAGGGCTACGAGCTGCGCGAGACCGCCTGGGTCCAGTCGCAGGCCGACGCAACCGGTCTGCCTAATGCCATCATTGCTTTCTGCGCGCTGGAAAGCGCCGACGCCCTGGACATGTTGAGCGCGCATCAGGCGCACCCGTGTGTACGCGGCGTGCGGCAGATGTGCGCTCAGCATGTCCAGGGCGTCGGCGCTTTCCAGCGCACAAAAAGCAATGATGGCGTTAGGCAGCCCCGTCGCATCGGCCTGCGACTGGACCCAGGCGGTCTCGCGCAGCTCGTAGCCCTGCGCCACGCCCACCTGGATGTGGACGGATCCACGCAGCTCGTAGGACCTGGCGTCGCTGAGCAGATCGGCCGGCAGGTAGTTCTTCTGAATCGGCGTGGGATCGCCGAAGAAGCGTTGCACGCCGCGAGCCACTAACCACGGGTAGTGGCAGGCCTCGAGGTCCCACAGGTGATGGTGGGCGTCGATGATGGCGCGGCGCATCACACAGCCTGGCTCAGCAAGGCCAGCTCGTCGAACACGGTGCTCTCACCGGCGATGCGGCCGGCGATGCAGTGCCAATGGGTGACGCCGAGCAGGAAGAGGGGTCGCTGGGTGGGATCGACGCCGTGCAGCGGTGCCGCGTGCGTGCCGGCGGCCGTCCAGCGTACGGCGATGTCGTAGTGCTCGCCGGCCGGTTGCACGGCGATGTGATCGATGCTGATCGCCGGATCGCCCAGGACCCGGCTGATCTCGGCGTAGTGAGCGAAGATCGCGTCGCGGCCGGCAAAGTGGGTGAGCGGGTTTCTGCGCAGCATCGCGTAGGGGGCGTAGCAGGCTTCGAACTCGGCGCGGTTGCCGGAGAAAGCGGCGCCCAGGGCTCGGGCGGCGAAGTTCACCGTGTCGTTGGCGGCGGCTGCGCCCGCACCGGCCTGCACGCGCTCATGTTCTGCGCGCAGCCATTGCGCGTGTTCCGCCGTGCGCGCCGTCGCCATCTGTTCGCCCACCCGTCGCAGATCGGCGCCGAGCTGGCGGGCCAGCGTTAGCGAGTCCCGTACCAGCCATTCGCGCGTGATCACGCCGTTCTCCACCACGCAATCGGCGATGTTGGTCATGCGGATACGCTCGCCGGTGGCGGGTCCGAACTGCGTAGGGCCCCGGTTGGTCCCGGTGCTGAGCAAACGGTGGGAGGTGTAACAGGCTCCGTCTCCCTCCTTGGACCAGAGCACCTGTTCGGCCACCAGGTTGCGATCGGGGAAGGCGGCTAGTGTCGCCCACGTTGCATCGACCACCGCTGAGGCGCCCCGCGTGATGCCGTCCAGGCCGTAGACCACGCAGTCCTCGCCGTAGTACTGGTGGATCAGCTCAACGCCGCGCGATTCCCAGATCTCGAAGGTGATGCCCAGGATGTAGTCGACGATATCGTTGTCCGCGCCGTAGGCGCCGGTAGGCTGACTCATGGGGTGAGTTCCTGCAGGAATTTCAGCACCAGTGTACTTCGAATGCATGAGGGGATCCCGCATTGTTTCCGAAAGAATGGTGGAAATCTACAGGCCTGAGGGTGAGTTTGTTGAATTCGAATTGCATGCGAAGTACATTCGCCTGAAGTGGCGATCTGCACTTACTGACACACCGGGACTTCCACGATGGGCCACGCTGCCTCCGCTGCCGAACGGCACCGCGCTTTGCTCGATGAGCGACTGGTGAAGTATGAGGATCTGCGTCCCTGTACCACAGCGTTCATCGATACGCGCACGCCCGGCAGCCAGGCCAAGGAGAACTTCACCATCATCGGCCCGGGCGTTGCCGAGAGTCCCGATCAGCACGTGCATGTCAGCCTGCCCCATGGCTTCAATATCGGTGGTGCCCGTCAGCCGCCCGGTTGCGTCAACTCGCAGCACAGTCACGAGACCGCCGAGGTCTTCATCGTGCACTCGGGTACCTGGTCATTCGTACTCGGTGCACAACGTGAGGACGGCGAGGTGCGCCTCGGGCCCGGCGACACGATCTCCATCCCCACGCGGGTGTTCCGCGGTTTCGAGAACGTCGGCGACGATGTCGGCTTCATGTTTGCCGTGCTGGGCGGGGACGATCCCGGGCGCGTGACATGGGCGCCCTACGTGTTCGACCAGGCCCGCGAGCACGGTCTGGTGTTGCTGGAGAACGGGCAACTCATCGACACGACCCGCGGTGAACAGGTACCGCCGGACGCTCACGTCATGCCCCCCACCACGGCCGCCGACGTGGCCGCACTCGATCGGCTGAGTGCCGATGACCTGGCCGCGTGCGTGGTGCGCGCCGGGGAGTTGGGCGCTGCCTGCGAAGGGCTGGTGCGCGGCCTGCGCGAGTATCCGCTCATCGGTGCTGCTCTGGCCGCGCAGGCGGTCGACGCGGGCCGCATGAGCTGGCCCCATGGCTTTCAGGTGCGTGCCGTCAGCGTTGCACCCGGTGCGCGTACGCCGGTGCATCGTCGCCACGAGGAGGAGGTGTTGTTGATGCATGAGGGGCGGTTGATCGTCTCCCTGCCGGACGGCGAGCTGGAACTTCGCGGCGGCGACGTGTTCACGGTGCCGATAGGCCTCGAGCGTCGCTTCGAAAACCGACACGAAAGCGACGCCCTGGCCTTCGTGGTACGCGGCGGCGATACGCCGCAGTCCCCTGAGATTCTCGCCGAGTCATAAACTCAAGCTGTAGAGGAAGTAACGTGATCAAGGTGATCAAGGCTGGCATCAGTCAGGAAGCTGCGGCCGAGTTCGAGAGCCGCGTGAAGCACACGGTGGAAGACATCCTGGCTGACATCGGTGCACGAGGCGATGCGGCCGTGCGCGATCTCTCGGCGCAGTTCGACAAGTGGGCGCCGGCAAGCTTTCGCCTGTCGGACGAGGAGATCCGCGCCGCGGTCGAGCGCCTGCCGGAGCAGACCCTTGATGACATCCGCTTTGCCCAGACGCAGATCCGCAAATTCGCGGAGATCCAGAAGGCGGCGCTGGTAGACGTGGAGGAGGAGACCTTCCCGGGCGTCACCCTCGGCCATCGCAACATCCCCGTGAACAGCGTCGGCTGCTACGTGCCCGGCGGTAAGTACCCCATGGTGGCCAGCGCTCACATGAGCGTGCTCACGGCCAAGGTGGCGGGCGTGCAGCGGGTCATCGCCTGCGCCCCGCCCTACGAGGGCAAGCCGAACGACGCCATCGTCACCGCCATGCACTTCGCTGGCGCCGACGAGATCTATTGCCTTGGAGGCGTACAAGCCGTGGGTGCGATGGCGCTTGGTACGGACACGATCGCCCCGGTGGACATGCTGGTGGGGCCGGGCAATGCCTACGTGGCCGAAGCCAAGCGTCAGCTCTACGGTCGCGTGGGCATCGATCTGTTCGCCGGACCTACGGAGACGCTGGTGATCGCCGACGACACCTGTGACGGTGAGATGGCCGCCTGCGACCTTCTCGGACAGGCAGAGCACGGCCCGAACTCGCCGGCGATCCTGCTGACCAACTCACCGAAGCTGGTCGAGGACACGCTACGGGAGATCGAGCGGCAACTCGAGACGCTGGAGACCGCCGAGATCGCCGGCGCTGCCTGGCGCGATTACGGCCAGATCATCCTCTGCGACACGGAGCAGGAGATGGTGGCCGAAGCGGATCGGATCGCCAGTGAGCACGTGCAGGTGATGACGCGTGATCCCGATTACTTCCTCCAGAACATGACCAACTACGGCGCCTTGTTCCTCGGTCAGGAGACCAACGTTGCTTACGGTGACAAGGTGATCGGCACCAACCATACGCTGCCGACCAAACTTGCCGCGCGCTACACGGGCGGCCTGTGGGTGGGCAAGTTCATCAAGACCTGCACCTACCAACGGGTGACGCCGCAGGCGACGGCGACTATCGGCGAATACTGCTCGCGCTTGTGCGCGCTGGAGGGATTCGCCGGCCACAAGGCGCAGGCTGACCTGCGCGTGGCCCGCTACGGGAAAGACGCGTAAGCGATGGCTGCTCACCATGCAGCCAACAAGCGAGGGATCGCAGGGCGCCTTCAGCAGCTGTTAACGTGTCCGGTCGACGAACTGGCGAGCGCCGCGGCCGAGGCATACGCAACCGATGCCAGGTTGTTTGCCTTTCATCCCGTGAACGAAGCCTTCGGCCCTGCCGCCATCGAGGCCAGCCTGTGGGCACCCCTGCGCCGAGCCTTTCCCGATCTGGAGCGCCGCGAGCAGATCGTGGCGGCGGGCGAGTTCCAGGGTGGGAATTTCGTCTGTTGCATGAGCTACCTGCAGGGCACCTTCCATGCACCGCTGTTCGAGATCCCGCCCACGGGCGACATCGCCATGCTGCGATGTTGCGAGATCAACAAACTGGGTGATGACGGCCGCATCGTCGAGGCGTACGTGCTGATCGATATGCTGGACCTGATGCGTCAGGCGCGCGTCTGGCCCATCGCACCCAGCACGGGTCTGGAGGCCCCATGGCTGTCGCCCGATGGCGCGGGCGGAGTGGTGTTGGACACGGTGGATACGGCGCGGGGGGCAGTGGCTCTGCGCATCGTGAAGGCCATGCATGCTGCGCTCGGCGACTTCGATGGCACGAACCTTCGCAGCATGAAGCATGCGCACTTCTGGACCGATCACTTCATGTGGTACGGCCCATCGGGCATCGGCACTACGCGCGGTTTGGCCGGTTTCGAGGCTCACCACCAGATTCCCTTTTTGCGCGCGTTTCCCGATCGCCGGGGCGGCCAGCATGTGGCCAATGTCGGCGATGGTGATTTCGTCGTCACCGGCGGCTGGCCGTCGGTGACTGCCACCCATGCCGGCTCGGACTGGTTGGGCACCACCTCCACGGGTAAACAGATCCGTATGCGGGTGATGGACTTCTATCGTCTCGAGGGCGACCTGATCGCTGAGAATTGGGTGCCCATCGACATCATCGATATCCTGGGGCAGATGGGGTTCGATGTGTTCGACCGCATGCGTCACCTGGCAGGAAACCCGCGACGGCAGCTGTGATGGCCTGACCGTTCCGCACCCAGAGCGCTGACAAAAAAGGGGCCTTTCGGCCCCTTTTCCCTGCTTACCCTCCGGCAGGCCTGCGATCAGTTGAAGCGGATCTTGAAGCGCACGCCGTAGTTGCGCGGGAACAGGTACGAGGTCTGCACGATGTCGTCGCTGTTGTTGTTGCCGCGCGCGAGGACTGCCTCGTCCTCGATGTTCTCCACGAAGGCTTCGATCGAGTAGTTCTGGTTGGCCGAGTCCCAGATCAGGCGGAAGTCCGTCTTGGTGAAGGAGTCCTGGTCCTGAGCGGGATCGGAGGCCAGCAGATTCGAGGTGTTGTAGCCATCCGAGTAGTAGAACTGCAGGTACGGACGCAGGGCGCTGCCGTTGCTGAACAGGTGCGTGTAGCCCGCGCTGGCGCCGATCGTAAGGTCCGGAGACCACGGCGTGGTGCGACCCGCCTGATCGACGAAGTTCGGGTCCAGTGCCACGCCGCCCAGGAGCTGGTACGGGTTCTGCTGGCCGAAGGTACCGAACTCGGAGTCCAGCCAGGCCATGTTGGCACTCAGGGTCCAGTTGTCGGTCGGCAACCAGATGGCATCCAGCTCCACACCGTAGGCTTCGATGTCACCACCGTTGCTTGGCTCGGTGATGGCGATACCGCCCTCGATACGCTGCACCTGCGTGAGCAGGTTGGTGTACTCGGTGTAGTGGAAGGCGCCGTTGAACTGCAGCGTGTTGTCGAACAGCACGCTGCGGAAGCCGACCTCGATGACCTGCGATTCCTGTTCGTCCGTGGAGGCGACGCCGCTGCCGGAAGTGGTCACGGAGCCTGACAGGTAACCGGTGGACGCGGAGATGTAAGTCATGACGTTGTCGGTCACGTCGAACTCGATGCCGGCGCGCCAGGTGACGTTGTCGAACTCACCGAAGCCGTCCACGCCGGCACTGGTGATCGCATCGCTGGCGTCGCAGTTGTAGACGAACACGTCCTGAGCGCTGTCGGGCAGGACCGTGGGTGACGAACCCTCCACGCCCTCTGCCACGGTCACCACGATGTCCGTGGTGCCGTCCTCGTTGATGTCGCCTGTGAAGTTGCTGCCGCCGCAGGAGAGGTCCTTGTCCTCGTCGTTGTAGCGGATGCCGGCGATGATTCGGGCCCGGTCCGTGATGTCGAATTCGGCCTGGCCGTAGATGCCGAAGTAGGTGGTGTCGATGATGCGCGAGTCGGCGAAGAAGCCGCCGATGTTCGTGTCCTGGGACACGATATCGGTGCCTTCCAGGACGGTGAACTCCATGCCGCCCGGGCCGATGACCGTGGGGCGTGTGCTGTCATCGCGTACGGTCTGCTGATAGATGTAGAAGGTGCTGAAGTCCTCGATCTCCGAGTAGTAGCCGCCTGTGGTCCAGCGGAAGCGGCCGTCGCCACTGGAGCTCAGCTGGAACTCCTGGCTGAAGCCCTCGGAGGTCTCCTCGTAGCCGCCGTTGGAGTTGGGCGTCGGTCTGAAGTCGAAGTCGAAGTTGAGGTCGTTGGTGTAGTCGTAGACCGACGAGATCGAGCGGAAGCTGACCGCATCGAAGTCGTAGGTGATCGACACGTTGAACTCTTCGTCCGTGAGGTCCACGGGGCGCACGTAGTCCTGGGAGATCACCCAGGGGTCGCCGCCGGGGCCGTTGGAGGCCGGGCCTTCACCGCCGGATCCGCGGACGGGGTTGGCGCAGTTGGTGACGCTGCCCAGCGAGTCGGTCAGGCCCTGCTCGGTCTCGTTGCGGCAGAGGAAGGTGTAACCGAACAGTCCTGCTTCGTTGCCGTCCTCTTCCACCCGCGTGTAGCGGGCGACCACGTCCAGTCGGTCGGTGGCGTAGCGGGCCGACGCGCGAATGCCCCGGTCGTCTTGGGCGCCGATGTCCGGACCGGCGAGGTTTTCGATGTAGCCGTCGCTGACGTCGGCGAAGCCGGCAACGCGGATGGCGAAGTTGTCGTTGACCGGAACGTTGATGTTGCCTTCGGCGCGGGTACGGTTGAAGCGCTGAAAGCCCACAGCCACATCACCGCTGAACTCCTCCAGATCCGGTGCGTTCGTGTAGACGTTGAGCGCACCGGCGAAGGTGTTGCGGCCGTACAGCGTGCCCTGCGGGCCGCGCAGGAACTCCACCGACGCGATGTCGAAGAAGGCGCGGGTCTGCATGGAGGCGCGGGGCTTGTACACGCCGTCCACGAAGGCGCCCACGATTGAGCTGTTGTCACCGAAGGTGTTGCTCGAGTTGGCGCCGCGAACGTTGAACTTCGCGTCGTTACCGGTGAAGGCGTAGTTCAGTCCCGGCACCAGCAGTTCCAGGCGGGAGACATCTTCGATGCCGCCGAGCGCCAGACCCTCCTCGTTGAAGGCGGTCACGGAAACGCTGACGTCCTGCAGGCTTTCCGCCCGCCGCTCAGCGGTGACGACGACTTCTTCCAGCTGCGCCCTGGCGACCGGTGCCAGTAACGCAAGTGCGACGGCGCAGGCGAGTGCCGCCCGGCCCTTCTGAATGGTGACGACCATGAATGAACCCCCTGGATGCGAACGACCGTGTTTCCCACACGCTCCAAGCCCCGTGACACCCCTGCGTACACGGAGAGAGCGATTTCGGTAGCGCAATAATGCTAGTGTGCAGTTGCCTGACTTCGAATGCAACTGAGTTGTGGAAAAGCAACGCCTACGAGGCCGGGAACCTGGGTTTTCGCCGGGGGTGGGGCAACAACAGTCGCTGCATTCGCAGTTAAGTCAGGGCCCGTTCAAGGCCCTGACCTGCATCCACGACCCGTTGCCGACCTGAGGCCAGCCGTGAACAGCACCGGAGGACAGATGAGCGAGTTGCAACTGAACCAACAGAACAAGGCCCTGGTGCGTGACAGCTGGGACGACCTGCAGCGAGCGATGCCGGGTGGCCACACAGCGTGCCTGGAGGCGGTCTGTGCGCCGGACCACTGCTGGCGCGGCTTCGACCCGGTTGGTGATCTGGCGGGGTGCGCCGCTCTGGCCGAGGGGTTCTGGACGCCGTTCACCAGGGCCTTCCCGGATGCCGAACGGCACACCTGGCTGTTCTTCGGTGGTCGATCGAACGGGCGCATCGATGGCCTGGGCGATGGCCACACGTGGGTCACGGGCACCGGCGTGTTCCGCGCCACCTTCGCGGCAGACTACCTGGGGATCCCCGCGACCGGCGATGAGGTGCAGATCCGCTGGGGCGAGTTCTGCCGGGTCGACGAGGGGCGCATCGCCGAGACCTTCTTTCTCATCGACATGGTGGATCTGCTGCGCCAGGCTGGTATCAACGTGCTACCGCCGGCGCGCGGCCGTGACGGCATCTATCCGCCGCCCGCTGCCGGCGACGGTGTGCTGGAGCAGCCACAGCCCGCCGAGGTCACGGCCTACAGCCTCGACCACATCCGACGCTTCATCTTCCAGGGTCTGAACGCCTACGACGCGGAAGACCTGTCGAGCATGGGCATGGGCGACTACTTCCATCCCGACGTTCAGTGGTTCGGCCCGGGAGGCATCGGTGCTTGCGCCGGTCTGCAGGAGTTCCAGGAACTGCACCAGGCCGTCTGGTTACACGCCTTCCCCGACCGTCGCGTACAGGACCTGGATGCCTTGTTCGCCGAAGGCGCCTACAGCGGCGGACCGGGCTGGGCCGGCGTGCTCGCCACGCACGCAGGTGAGTATCTCGGCACGCCCGCGAGCGGGCGGCGCCTGGCTGTTAACGGATTGGATTGGTGGAAGCGGGAAGGGGAGCAGTACATCGAGAACTGGGTGTTCGTCGACATGCTGCACCTGTTCCGGCAGATGGGGGTGGATCTGTGGCCCAGGCAGAGTGTTTGACTGTCGGCCCTGACCCCACTCAACGAGAGAGATCACCCGGCACTGGCAGCATCAGGCGATGAATGAGTTCGATTATGTGGTTGTCGGCGGTGGCTCGGCCGGCTGCGCCGTGGCCGGCCGGCTCAGCGAAACTCCCGGGGTCACGGTCTGCCTGCTGGAGGCCGGACCGCCGGACAAGGATCTGCGCATCAAGGTGCCGCTTGGCGTGATGACGCTGATGGGCAATGCGACCTTCGACTGGGGCTTCAAATCGGCGCCACACGCGCATCTCGGGGGGCGCAGGGTCTCCGTGCCGCGTGGCAAGACCCTGGGCGGGTCGGGGTCGATCAACAGCATGGTCTACATCCGCGGCCGCGCCAGCGACTACGATCGCTGGGCCGAGTTGGGGTGTCAGGGCTGGGATTGGCAGCGTGTGCTCGAACGCTACAAGCAGGCCGAGCGCAACTCGCGTGGTGCCAACGCGTACCACGGCGATGCGGGGCCGCTCTGGGTGGAAGACCTGCCATCGCCGCATCCGATGGTGCACAGGCTCGTACGCGCCGGGCAGGACGAGGGCATCCCGGCGAATGACGACTTCAACGGCGCCACGCAGGAAGGCCTCGGGAACTACCAGACCACGATGCATCGGAGCCGGCGCTTCAGCCCGGCTGATGCCTACCTGCGGCCAGCCCTGTCGCGAGGCAATCTCACGGTGTTGACCGGCGCCCTGGTCGACCGCCTGGTCATCGAGCGGAGGCGTGCCACCGCCGTGCGCGTACGTACAGGCGATGGCGAGCGCACGATCACGGCACGCGCAGAGGTGATCCTGAGTGCCGGGGCCGTGGCCTCGCCGGCGATCCTGATGCGGTCGGGCGTGGGGCCGGGCGAGCACCTGGCTGAGCAGGGCGTTGGGGTCGTGCTGGATCGCATCGGCGTCGGCGAAAACCTGCACGATCATCCTGCCGTCGGCATGCACTATGGCGGCGGCCGCCACGGCTATGCTCTGAGTCTTGCGACCCTGGCGAGCAACGCGTTGGCGCCCACACGGTACCTGTTCTCCGGCAAGGGCCTGTTCGCGAGCAATACGGTCGAGGCTGGAGGCTTCGCGCGGACCACGGAGACGCTCAGCGAACCGGACGTACAGTTCCACTTCATTCCGGCGCGCCTTGGACATGAGGGGAGTGCAGTGGTGTGGGGGCGTGGTTACTACTGCGACGTCTGTGTGCTGAAGCCCCGTTCCCGCGGTCGCCTGCGTCTGGCGTCGGCGGATCCAGCGTCAGCGCCGGTGATCGACCTGAACTTGCTCGCCGAACCGGACGATGAGGCAACGCTGATGCGGGGTGCGAAGTTGCTGCGTCGGATCCTCGCCAACCCGGCACTGAAGACGGGGAATGCGCAGGAACTGGTGCCGGGGCCGGATGTGCAGACCGACGACCACCTGCGCGCCATGATCCACGCGCGCCTCGGCACGGCCTACCATCCCGTGGGTACCTGTCGTATGGGCCCAACCGATGATGAACGCTCGGTGGTTGATCCAGCACTCAAGGTGATCGGCCTCGACAACGTACGCGTAGCCGATGCATCCGTCATGCCGGAGATCATCGCCGGCAATACGAACGCGGCGTCGATGATGATCGGCAGCACGGCGGCCGACCTGATAAACGCCGGCGGCTAGGCGCAGCGCTCAGCCGGCAGCGCGCGCGACGGGTGCCTGCTCCGCTGCCAGCCGCTGATCCAGGATCGCGCGCGCGATGCGCAGGGTGCGCTCGTTGTCCACGTCGATGCAGGCTTCGGAGAACGGCATGCGTACGAAGCCGATCCTGGCCTTGAAGGTGCGCGACAGCCTCAGGCCCACGTCGTCCAGGGACAGGCGCCCGAGGAAGTAGAGCAGGAAGTTGAACAGGCCGAAGGCGCGCAGGATACGCACGGCCTTCTTGCGGAACTGGCCCCCTTCACGAAACATCGACGCGGCCGCCACGGCCTTCGCGCGGTTGATCGCGTAGAGGTTGCAGTTGGAGTACTCGCCGTCCGTGAAAGCGTAGAAGCGACGCTGGCCTTCCGGATGCTCGGCGCGCAGCAGATCCGCGGGCGTCATGGCGATCGCCGCATCCACATCCGCGCGTTCCAGTTCGGTGCAGAAGTGGGCGACCATCTCTTTGGTGAGGAGCGGGTTGTCGGCCGTGGTGATGATGGCGGGAAAGCGCGCATCGACCGGGCCGTCCAGTGCTCGCTCGACGCTGACGAACAGGTTGCTGCCCGACTCGACCAGGGCGATGCGCCCATCGGCGATGGCGTTGGCGAAATCGGGAAGCGCATCGAGCAGGCGATCATCGTCGGTCGAGATCAGCACGCGGGCGATCTGCGGTGCGTTCAGCAGCGTCTCGAGCACCCACTCGATCATCGGCCGGCCGGCCATGTCGATCAGGCACTTGTTGCCGTTGTCACAGAAGGGTGCCAGCGGATCACCGGTGCGGTAGCGCTGGGCTGCCAGCACGATCGCCGTGTAGCGGCCGTTGTTACCGCTCATGCTGCGCGTACCGCGCTGTCGGGGATCAGGCCCTGGCGGTCAAGGCTGTTGCAGATGATGGTCTCGATGAGCTCGCGGTGGGAAACGCCGATCTGCCGCCCGACGGAGGCGATGGTCTTGCGTGACCACAGGTTGCAGTTGACGTTCATTTCGATGAAGTAGACCTTGTCGGTGCCCGCTTCGACACGGTACTCGAGGCGTCCGTGATCGAAGGGCCAGATCTCTTCCACGATGCGCTGGCTCGTGCTCATCACCTCGTCGTTGAGCGAGCCCTCGGGCAGCAGCACGTGTTGCGTAGACGAGGGCACGAGATCCCGCTTCTGCTCATAGGTGCGGATGGGGCCGCTGTCACCGCTGTAACGGATGACCGGGAAGCACCACGGATCACGCGCACCGATGACCGGCGCCGCCAGGTCCGTGCCGTCGACGTAGCGCTCGACGATCGCGTCGTGACCCTGTTCGGCCAGCAGGGCGATATGTCGCTCAGCTGCCATCCAGCTCGAGGTCACATGGATGCCCCACGAGGCCGAGCTGGCGTTGGGCTTGATGATCAGCGAGTTCCAGTCGAAGGCCGGCGCCGTACGATCCAGGCCGCCGATGGCGTAGTACTTCCATTCCGGGGTGGCGATGCCGAGATTGGCAACTACGTGTTTCAGTAGGCGCTTATCGTCCGTCAGTCCGCGCAGGATGGGAGACCCGCCCAGGTAGGGAAGGCCATGGTACTCGGCCAGCAGGGGCGCAAGCATCTCGCTGTTGCGGAACCCGGCCCGGTTCAGCAGGGAGACGACAAAGTCGAACTCGGGCGCCCCGCCCAGCGCTTCGAAGGTATTCGCCGGCGTGACCCTGAGGCCGATCTCGAGGAGCGTGTCGAGCAGTTCCCGGTGGTAAGTCGCGTGGGTGCCGTCTACGGGGTCAGGCGAACCGTCGCTGAGCGCGTGCTTGGCAAGAAAGAGTATGCGCAGCGAGTGCTTGGCAGACTCGGGTATTTGCAGGCAGCGCGGGTGGGGCGCAGTTGGGGTGTCGATTTCCACGTCCTCGATTTTGCGTACAGCCGATTACGGAACGGTGAAGCTTTGGCGATAGTTACGCGTCAGCTCCTTGATCGATCAGGGCCCGTCGGCGGCGCGGTCGCCGGACGCCAGGCGCGTCACCCGCTGTGGTGCGGGCCGGCCGCTGCACGCCCGTGTGGGCAGCCGCGGCGCAGGATACCGGGTTTTTCGTTGCATTCAACAACAAGCGACGCCAGTGGCGTGACTTCAATGCCCGCTATTGCTCTGGCGACGGCGCCAAGCATGCTGCGTATCCCGTCGGTGCTCACCGTGTCTGCATACGATGACAAGGTTTACCGGCCGGCGGCGGGAACCGTAGGATGCGCCCTCGCTCGCCGGCGCACCCGGACCAAAGTCCGGTTTCTGGCGTTGGGGGCGTCATCAACAGGGGCATGACATCGCGGGTCGACAGGGAGCGGAGATGAAGGGCGATGGCCGAGGGGCCGCCGATGCGCGGCAGCCCGCCACGCTGACGCCGGATCCTGCG
>JAAUYD010103269.1_pt1 | contig 13009 bp, 10 predicted proteins | sample 7278101 | NCBI WGS metagenome assembly JAAUYD01 (sample SAMN14350128, study PRJNA611818) | marine sediment metagenome | isolation source: surface marine sediment (0.6m) | place: French Polynesia: Moorea | collected 2018-08 | reverse complement strand
ACTGAAGTGGCTTTGGTTTGGGAGTCTCACTTATTTTTGATGTGGACTTTGCCTTCGCCACAGCCTTGGCTTTAGGTGCCGACTTCGCCTTGGATGCCGTTTTAGACTTCACTTTAGACTTAGGTTTAGGCTTGGCTTTAGCTTTTGATTTTGCTTTTGCTTTTGTTTTGGGCGCCGTTTTAACCTTGGTCGAGGTCGCTTTGGGTTCTCCCTTTTTGGCAGCCGTTGACGCAGAAGATGCCGCTTTTTTGGAGAGCTTCAGCTCTTCTTCCAAATCGAGCTGAAATCGGACAGGTCCGATCCCGGCCTCTTTATCGAACCGTTGATGCAATGCGAACGCTGACTCCGGTGAACTCCATGAGGTGGCGATGGCCACGTGGCCCTTGGGAAAAGCCGTCACTTGTGCATCAATATAATCCAACGGCGCCAGTGCCGTTTGCGGCTCCACCAAATCATCCTGAAGGCCGTAACAGATCAGCCACTTGATCTTCTTGGCCTCTAAATGCTTGAGATTCAACTTACGTCCGAACAATTTGACCGGCAAGGTACCATCGTCAGAGATGGGTGAATTATAGGATTTAAAACTCATCCGGGTAATTTCCATTGGAAGATCGTTGCGCTCATACATCAACCAATGATTCAATGCGGCTGCGGTCTTGCTGATGGCATCGGGATCACCGTTGGTGTGGGCCACTAACATCATGTCGCGCCACATGGCCAGCAGCGGTGTCTCCATTTCGATGCTCTTTAGTTTGTAAATCCATCCCATCAGCGTACCGTCGGCGACCCGGTTACCGTTGGGTAGAACCTTGGTCCCATAGGACAGGTCATTGAAGATGGTAGGCAGATCTTTAAGAAATTGGGAGAGCCCCTTACTGCGGGTGCCGTCCATTGGAGCAACACAGGTGATGAAGGCGTCCACCAATCCATCCAATTTACCGCTAAGCAAGTTGCACAGGGCTGCATAACCCCCCTGACAATAACCGTTGAGGGTTACCGGGGCCTGGTGTCGTTTCATCAGCACCTTACAGAATCTCAGGGTATCTTCGGCGTCATCTTCAGGGGTCATCACCTGAACATCTTCGCTGGTCTGTATATTTTTAAGCACGCGTATGTATGTTGGTACGCCTTGGTTGGCGAAGGCGTGGGCATAGCTGCGCTGTTCTCCCGGCAGAAATGCGAGGATATTGGCCCCCAGCACAAAGGGCGGAATGATCAGCAACGGCTTGCCGTCTTCCCGCACCTTTACCTTGGGATCAGTGGGTAAGACCTGAAACAGCTCGAAGCGACCTGTCTCATCAACTTTGCTACTCGCCGGCTGCCGCTCAAAATGGAACCCGAACTCAGACGCTATGGAGTCGATGGCCTCAGGGTAAATGTATGCCACACCTTTCACAAGACTATCCATCCGTTGTGCGAATTGAGAGTACACTTCGGGGTCACACGCCGCGAGCGATGGGAGCACATCCTGGAGCTCTTTCTGGATGAATTGCCCGGATGCTTCAAAACTTCCGCTCATGGCTCGGGCCGTCAATTCCAGGTTCATCTGACCCAACTTAATGTAGGCCAGAAGATTCTCCAGCGGAGAGCGCGTCCAAAAGCGTTGCGCCTCTTCGCGGTTGAAATAGTTCATGGATATCAGGAATGGTATATAAAACGCATTGGCATATTTGGTCAGCGTCGCTGTACCGGTCTGAATCGCATTAAACATATCTGCCGCGGCGGCAGCACCTTGACACGAACTGGGGTATTCTGATTGGGCCATCGGTCGTAAGCCTTTGTGATTGACGAGATGCGTAAACGCATCGTTTCGGAAATTCAAGGCGTGGCGAGATTCCGGTCACTTGAGCCGGCGTCTCGCCGCCACGCCATGACAAACTGCCTTATCCCATTGTTTTAGCGAAATACTTCTCGACCTTTTTGTAGCTGTCGTCGATATAACTTTTGTAGTTATCGCGACCCGTTTTGTAAGCTTCAACCCAATCTTCAATGGTTTTGCGACCCTCAGCAGGCAGCCAGTTGGCCTGCTCTACGGTGGTTTGGGCAATTCGCTCGAATTGATCTTGCAGCAATACCATGGCCTGAAAGGTATTGTTAAAAGTTGCTTGATTAAATTCGATCATTTGCTTGAGTATTTGATTTTGGTTCATCATGGTGACTCCTCTTACATCAGCTTTGTTAGGATGGTTACTTAGCCTTGGCAGGCGCAGCTTTTTTTCCTTTAACGATGAGTTTTTCCATGCTGGAAAAACCTTCATCCACATAGGATTTGAAGCGATCACGCTCGCTCTGACAGGCGTTCAGCCAGCTTTGAACAGCCTTGCGGCCATCTTCCGGTACCCAGGTACTCTGATCCAGCACCATATCCATTGCCGACGTCGTCTGGTCTTGAACCATAGCGACGGCATTGTACCAGCTTGAAAAAGACATTTTTTGAAAATCAATCACTTGTTTTGTAATTTCAGAGTATTCCAGTTTATTGAAATCCATTGTTTGTTTACCTCCCATTAAAAGTTAATATTGCACTGCATCAAAAATCACAATCTTCGTTTACACACAAATATAGACAGATGGGAGGAAGTGTCAATATATTTTTTGTGCATTGCAACATTTTTTTCACGATTCGCAGCCCAAAACTATCCTTGCACACATATAAAACATTAATATATTTACTTAAGTGTCGATTGTCAGTATGATAAAAAGAATTGTTGCATCACAAAATGTTGCCATCTTGAAAATGGACGGACCACAAGGAGACACCCATGCCCGACCCGGTAATTTTAAAAAAATATGCAAACCGCCGGCTCTACGACACTGAAAAAAGCCGCTACGTTACCCTAAGCCAGGTATCTGAGTATATTCATGAAGGTCGTCAGGTCAGCATATTCGACGCCAAAACCGAAGAGGACGTCACCGCATTTATACTCACCCAGATCGTTCTGGAAGAGGCTAAAAATAAGAACGCCCTACTTCCGGCCCCGCTGCTGCACATTATCATTCGATATGGAGATAATTTATTGAGTGAATTTTTTGAGAAATACTTTCAACAGATATTTGAAAATTTTGTCTCGCACAAAAAGGCCATGGACGGTCAATTTCAACAATGGGTTGAGATGGGCCTCAATATGTCCAAAACAGCTCAAAAAGGTTTTGCGAGCATCAACCCCTTCCAAAACCTGTTCGAAACTTTCAACCCATCCAGCAAAAAGGACACTAAGGAGGATAACTCGGAATAAATAATCAGAGCTTGACTCATTAAACTTCGCAATTTAATTCCGTGACGATATATTGAGAGAGTAAATCCTTACACATTCACAGATTATGCATTTTTACCTTGCCCAATGGCCGGCCTCATATTATAATCTCCCTCATACTGTGGAGGAACTTACCTGCAACCGCTAAGATGGATCTTCTGTCCAAAGTCCCTCAGCCCATATCGAAACGCCTTGAGACAACACAAACCCGAATGAACACGAAATATCGGGGCACTATATATTTTGAGGTGAATTATGGAAGACAAAGAATTAACCCACGAGACTCACAACTCAATACAGCAAAACATGGTGGATTGCCGAAAGAGCGATGCGGATCGTCGCCAAAGTGAATGCGAAGGTTACACCTACGTCAGTACGGTGGGCTGGATTTGCCGCCGGGAACATTGCAGGCGTAAAAATGGGGATGGTTCAGAATGATCGATCCAAGGGCATGAAATTCATATAAAGCGAATGTTTAAATCCATCATTGATCAAGCCAAACCTGGGCAATCGTCCTATTGCCCGTAACATTCAACGATGTCTGAATGACCTGGTTCCAAATCCAGGATCTAATTTGAATTGGGATCGCGTTTTCTACGTTTTCTTTCACGGCGGTCTATCCATCCCACCATGCTGACATAAGTATATCCACGACTGGGAGCACTGCGTCGGTCCCCACGGCTCCGGCTATTAGCATGCAGACCTTGATCACCATCGGCCTGAGCATCATTGGCGTTGTGTTTTTTTTTATTTTCCATCAGATTCACCTTTAGGCAATAGCGTATCCTATCTATATGCCTGTCCAACCATTTATGAAATAAAATAAAAAAGTGGATATAGTACCTAATAGATTAAAAGAACATTAGACGATATTCACTGTCCGTCACCGAGGCTGCGTCAGGAGGAGGTGGGAGAGCAGCAATGCATTTATGGATTTTCGAACATTTCATACCACATTCGATGTAGAATTTGATGATAGTCATCTTTTGAGGTTTGGCCACACAAAAGAAAAAATAGTTTTACAATGGATTCATAAATAGCCCGATTTCGATTATCTGACCCTGACTCGCGTCACAGTATATCCACTAAGCCAGCTATTGGATCGCCAGGGCCAAACCTCCTCATCCTAACGCTATCCTATTGGACGGCGTGAGGTCCACCACACCGCCCCACATCACAACAACAGCTAAAGGGCTTTAACTAATAGTTAAAATAAGCTATGGCTATGGGGTCACAGGGATGATGAGGAAGAAGCTATCGATAAAGAGAGGCGAATCATGAAAAAGCGGATCGTAGTTGCCATATCCGGCGCAAGCGGCGCGATATACGGTATAAAAACATTACAATACCTTCAAGATACGAATATCGAAACCCATCTAATTATCTCCGAAGCCGGTAAATTGAACATATCAATAGAGACGGACCATGGCCCCGAAGCAGTCCTGGCCATGGCTGATCATGTCTATGACAATCGGGATGTGGGTGCCGCCCCAGCCAGTGGATCCTTCATTACCGACGGCATGTTGGTCGTGCCCTGCAGCATCAAAACATTGTCCGGGATCGCCAACTGCTATAGCGAGAACCTCATTGTTAGAGCAGCGGATGTGACCTTAAAGGAAAAGCGCCGCCTGGTCCTCATGGTTCGAGAAACTCCCCTTCACCAGGGCCATCTCAAGCTCATGCTGAGGGCGACCCAAAACGGCGCCCACATTTTGCCCCCGATGCCCGCATTCTACCACCACCCCAAAACAATCGATGACATCATCAACCAAACCATTGGAAAAGTATTCGACGCCATGGGCATCAAACACGATCTTTTCCAGAGGTGGGGCGCAAACTCCGAATAGATCGAAATCCAGCTCAGATCTCCGACCATATTCGGCGGCTTTGGAGAATTTCCTGCGAGTTTTCCGGTGACACTATAACCGTCATATATTGGATTGAAGAAATCCGATAATTACAACAACTGATTTAACGAACGAGGATTAGCTTGGTAGGGTGATTAATTTATGATAATTTTTTGAATTTGTGAACTAAGCGATTGGTGCAACTGCAAAACTGAAATGGCGACATACGAATCATGAATGATGAAAGTAGAATAACCCGGAAAAAATTGATCGCAGATTGGCATACCCTCAACCGAATCTTTATCCAACCGGAAGATGATGCCTCACGCAAAGCACTTGTGAAGTATATGCAGCAGATCCTCTTTGGTCTCCATGATTTTCTCAAAAAGCATGTCGGAATTACAGAGGAGGTGAGCCTTAAAATTCTTTCAGATCAATTTACCGACACCACCATCAGATCACATCCTGAAAAGAAACTGAACGAAGTGATCTCGGATCTGGTCCACAAGATCGCGCCGCATGCCGTAAACGTTGCCTCACCCTATTTCATCGGACACATGACCTCGGCGATCCCCTACTTCATGGTCCATTTAAAAACCATCACGGCTGCCCTGAACCAAAATGTGGTTAAGGCGGAAACCTCCAAAGTGGTGTCAGTTGTAGAAAAACAGGTGCTGGCAAAAATCCACCGACTGATCTTTAACAAGGATGACGCCTTTTATGCCCAACACGTCCAACACCCCCATACCCATTTGGGCAACTTCACTGAAAACGGCACATTGGCCAATATTACCGCCTTGTGGGTGGCGCGCAACCGTCTCCTCCATCCGAAGGACGATTTCAGAGGTTGTGAACAAGACGGAATCATGGCCGCCTACAAGTCCCACGGCATCGAACGCTGCGTCATATTGGTCTCGCGCATCGCGCATTACTCTCTAAGCAAGGCGGCTGGTGTATTAGGCATCGGCAATCAAAATGTCATGGGAATCGACGTGGATGAGGACAACCGAATCGATCTCCCGGCATTAAAAAGAGCCATCCGTGAAATCGAAGCAACTGAGGGGCGCACACGCATCATAGCCGTTATCGGTATTGCCGGCGCGACGGAAACCGGTACTGTAGATCCACTGAACGAGATGGCGGATCTGTGTGCCGAACATAATATTTTTTTTCATGTGGACGCCGCCTGGGGCGGCCCGACCCTGATGAGTGAAAAATACAGCCATTTTCTAAATGGCATCGAACGTGCCGATTCTGTCACCATCGACGGCCATAAGCAGTTGTACATGCCCATGGGGTGCGGAATGGTCTATTTCCAAAACCCCAAGATTCTCGACACCATTGCTTACCACTCCCGCTACATCGTGCGGGAAGGCAGTGTTGATTTGGGAATCACCTCCATTGCCGGGTCCCGCGAGGCCAACTCGCTGATTTTGGCCAGCGCCTTGCAAATAATGGGATCCCGGGGTTACGGCCTGCTCATTGAGCACGGTATCGACACTGCCCGAAATTTTGCCTTCGAAGTCATTCGGCGCCCGATGTTCGAACTGATTTCGGCTCCCCAACTCAACATATTGACGTACCGAGTCTGCCCTCCGGAGCACCAATCCGCACTCAAAACAGCGGGTGTAAGAGCCCGAAGGGAGATCAACAGTGCGTTAAACGCAATTAATCACCGCATCCAGGTCCAGCAACGGGAAGCCGGCAATAGTTTTGTCTCACGAACAACCTTGTATGAATGCAATTCAAAAGATGATCCGGTGGTGGTCTTACGTGCCGTCATCATGAATCCATTGACGAACATGAATATTTTAATGGAGATCCTTGACGAGCAGGAAGCGTGCTATCACGATCTTTATGCATGAATGGGATCCCGAGGCGAGTTATGAGCTAATGCAGCTGACCGATCAAAACGCCAAGGTTGATGGCGGCTCCCGTCCAAAACAACGCCTTGATACTGCCCCGGAAGCTGCCGAGATACGGGGTGATATGCGCCGTTTGATCTCCTGAGGAGTCTTCGGTTGACAGTAAAAACAGCAAAGCTTTCCGGCATCGATTTTGAACTGCAAAAAGTAGAGCTGATATGTCACTGAAACGAAACAGAGAATGGTTTGATCGCTGACGTGTTGCTATCATTTTAACCTCCCGACGGCCTTTTTGATTTATAATTTCTATTGCCATCCTATGAGAGGTTGGTTAATAAGTAAAATTAAACGTTTTTATCCATAGGTTAAGAATAACTTATGATTCAAAACCTGGATCGTTTACAAGTATTTTACCATGTGTATGCTGCTGAGAGTGTCATGGCAGCTGCAAAGATTCTGCACGTCTCACAGTCTGCGGTAAGCCAGAGCCTCAAAAAACTTGAAGGTGAGATCAACACCCAGCTATTCACACGCTTGCATAAACGACTGGTACCTACGTCCGCAGGCACGCGATTATATGAAATTGTCCAGCCCTTTATGAAGGAGTTGGAGTTCTGCCTCAAATCACTGGCCCACGCCAAAGACCAACCTTTTGGTGAGCTGCGCGTGGGCGCTCCCGTGGAATTTGGAAAAGCGTATTTACCTGGAATTGTGGCAGCCTTCAGGGAGTTATACCCGGATGTCGTCTTCTATCTGAAATTTGGAGATCCAGGTACATTACTACCATTGGTTGAAAAAGGCCAAATCGATGTTGCACTGGTGGACGTATTTCTGACCCAAAACCCATTTGCCGGAAACCTTGATATCTACCAGTTCGATCCAGTCGTAGATGAGGCGGTCATACTTGCATGCTCCCGGGAATACTATGAAAAATCAATCAACAAAGATCACTCCATCGACAACCTGGCGCAACAGAAATTCATAGCTTACCGACATGATGCCCAGACGATAAAAAACTGGTTCAGACACCATTTTGGGAAATACAATCTCCAAGTCCAAGTCGTATTGACGGTTGACAGTCACCAGTCCGTTATTTCAGCGATTAACCATCATATCGGCATGGGAATCATTGCTTCCCATTTGGTCTCGAAGGAGATCCAAAGTGGCCGGATTATCCCCATAAATACCTCTGAACCGGAGATCATCAACCAAATTTCGATAGTCCAGCTTAAAGAGAAGATTCCTACTCCGGCAGAGAAAATCTTCCAATCGTTTTTGCTCAAAAGAATTCAATTAATGCAGTGCCATTAAGCCGCACATGATACAATCATTGAGGTGCCAGATGTTATGTACACCCATAGATGCGTACCGGCCCCCATGACCATAGCCCAACCCGATTATCCAATTTTAGTGTTGGAGTCTTTACAAACAGTCGTGGTTTTCACCCGATGGTGGGAAAGAACGGAGGATCCGGCATCGGATCACAATTGCGGTCGATCCTTCTTGGGTCGTTTTCAAAGCAAATCCACACCACATTTTATATGAGGGTACCTGGTTCAATTGGTCAAAGGTTCATCAACTCTTTTGCCATCTCTTTTGACGATTCTGCCGGGAACCCCAACAACAGTACAGTTGGGCGGCATAGAAACGGAGCATTTTTAGAATTGATTTCATCCACCTCACCATAAATATTCGAGTTGGGAGCTGACTGTTCTGTCAAGCCTCATCACGCCATACATTTTAAATTTCCTATATATTTTAGCCAATTACAAGACTACAAATTTAATTTGAAGGTGTCAACAGTGAAAATTCGATGGTACGATGCTATCAAGTCGGTTGAGGCCATTTGCTTACGCCTGAAAATTCAATAATCCACGAGGATTTCCATGCAATCCTCACGAGATAACAATCCACCATTGAATCGATATCTATCCGATATGAAAGGCGTGATGACAATTCCTCAAAGTTCAGCAAAAGAATTTGCTGATACGTATTGTTTTGTCGGCAGGCAAAAAAAAAGTGAGGCAACCCTGCTACCTTGCCCCTGCTGGAAATGTGGTTTAGGCCAGTGGCTTTGCGTCCCGCCCTTTCGAACGGTTTGCTTTTCTCATATAAAAATGATCATCACTTGTTAACCGCGTGTCAAGTCCCCGCCCACCAGTTCTTCATTCAAAATTTTCTCGTTTTTTTTTGATGAGCGCTTCAAGGGAAAACGGCTTACCGGTAAATATCCTCTATCCCCCAGGATTTAATTCGCTGTCAACTAACTCTACCGGAAAAGTCGTTCCATCTTTTCTACGGCCCGTAATTTCCCGACCGAAACCGATAATCTCTCGCCGGCCGGTTTTTCAATATGATTTTATAATAGGTCATGGAAGCTGCGATGGGGTTCGGGCATAAGTAGATTGTTTTAGTGGCTCCAGACCACTTTGCTGTGCGGGATTTGTTTTCATTTGCAAGTTAGGGTATATACCCCCTCAAGTGCTCGACAACCAGCGCAACGAAAATCCGTTGACCATAAGCTGAGACATTTGCTCTGGCGTTTGCAGCGGCACCCCATCTCAGAATTGTCGACCGGCACCACAATGTACATAAACCGACCTTAACCCCTTAACCTGTAGTGATGTTTTGCGCCTTATCAAGGGCGTTAGTACCTCCAAAAGCCTGACAAGGAGTAGTGTCATGACCATGAAAAAGTGGGTGTATCAATTTGAGGATCTGGATATTGCCGAACAGTATGTCGGAGGAGAATGGGAGGCGGTACGCGGCCTGTTCGGAGGCAAGGGCGCCAACCTTGCTGAGATGTGTCGTCTAGGCGTGCCGGTACCGCCAGGATTTACAGTCACCACCGAAGCGTGCAACGCTTATCTGGACGATGGCGGCGTCTTTCCCGAGACGATGTGGGAACAGGTCATGGATGGAATGGATGCCCTCCAGAAATCTACCGGCAAGCATTTCGGAGACCGCGACAATCCTCTTTTGGTATCCTGCCGCTCCGGCGCAAAATTCTCGATGCCTGGAATGATGGACACAGTGCTCAACATCGGCCTAAATGACACAACGGTTGAGGGCATGATTGAATTGACCGGTGATGCGCGTTTCGTCCACGACTCCTATCGCCGGCTAATTCAGATGTTCGGTGGGGTGGTCATGGGAATCGACGACGATGTATTTGAAGAGGTCATCGAAAAAACAAAACAGATGCGAGGTATCGAAACCGATACCGATCTGACCGCCGAAGATTGGCAGGCGGTGGCGAAACAATTCAAAAAGATCTTTCGGAGCCATACCCAGGTAAACTTTCCACAGGACCCTGAAGAACAGCTTAAAATGGCCACCGAGGCTGTGTTCAAGAGTTGGAACGGAAAACGGGCGGTGGACTATCGTAACGCCGCCGGGATCGCCCATGACCTGGGTACGGCTGTGAATATCGTCACCATGGTCTTCGGCAACATGGGTGATGACTGCGCCACTGGAGTTGCCATGACCCGTCATGGATCCACCGGGGAACCTGAAATAGAAGGCGACTACCTGATCAATGCACAAGGTGAAGACGTGGTTGCCGGTATTCGTATGACTCATGACATTGCCCAGATGAAACAGGAGATCCCGGCAGCCTATGATGAACTAAAGGAGATCGCAGCTAAATTAGAGCAGCACTACCGTGAGATGCAGGACGTGGAATTCACCATCGAAAAGGGTAAGTTGTGGATGCTTCAGACCCGGGACGGCAAGCGCACGGCACAGGCCGCGGTCCGCATCGCCGTAGAGATGGCTCAGGAGGGGCTTATCTCTAAAAAGGAAGCTGTGCTGCGGGTGACGCCGGAGCAGGTGGACTTTTTTCTCCATCCCCAGTTCGACCCAGCCGCCATTGCCCAAGCCCATGGTAGAGGCGATATGGTGGCTAAAGGGCTTAATGTTTCACCGGGGGCGGCTTGCGGTGTTGTGGCTTTTGACGCCGACCTGGCAGAGGCATGGGCAAAACAGGACCAAAAGCCGGTCATCATGGTACGGCCGGAAACCAAACCGGATGATGTTCACGGTATGCTGGCGGCACAGGGAATTTTGACCAGCCGTGGTGGCCGAACCAGCCATGCCGCCCTGGTGGCACGCCAATTTGGTAAACCGGCTGTGGTGGGCGTGGCGGCGCTCAACATCGACATGGTCAAACGAGAGATGACGGTGGGTGATCTACTGATTCAAGAAGGAGACGAGATCTCCATCGATGGTAATACCGGTGAAGTATTTGTCGGCCGGCTGGAGACCATGGTGCCGGATATCCAAGATCCCTGGTTGATCCAACTGCTCTCATGGGCGGATGAATTTCGCACACTGGGAGTATGGGCCAACGCCGACTACCCTGAAGATGCACAACGGGCCAGGGAGTACGGTGCCCAGGGCATCGGGCTCTGCCGATCCGAACATATGTTTTTCGAGACCGAACGGCTGCCCCTTTTCCAAAAAATGATTATGGCCGACCTTTCCGTGGACCGGCGGGAAGCCCTGGCCGGACTATTGCCGTTTCAGCGGGAGGACTTCGCGGGATTGTTCCGGGTCATGGACGGCTTGCCGGTGATCATCCGGCTTATCGACCCGCCGCTGCATGAATTTCTTCCCGACCTGATAGAACTCATGCAGGAGCTGACCGACCTGAAGCTTCGTATCCGCAAGGCCGCCACATTGACGGAAATCGATGGTCTATTGCAACAGCTGAGGATCAAAGAGCGTATCCGCGAGAGGGCGTTGGCGCTCAGAGAGCAAAATCCCATGCTGGGATTGCGCGGGGTGCGGCTGGGAATTCATATTCCCGATCTGACCCGTATGCAGGTGCGCGCCATCTTCGAAGCGGCCTGTAAGGTTTCAAAGGAAGGCATCACCGTACTGCCCAAGATCATGATTCCCTTAACAGGTCACCACAATGAGCTTAAAGTTCAACGCGAGGCCTTGGAAGAGGAGGCCAAACGGGTGATGGCAGAGCAAAAATCCGAGATCGATTATAAATTCGGCACTATGATCGAATTGCCACGGGCCGCATTAACAGCAGACCAAATCGCTGTCCACGCCGAGTTCTTCTCCTACGGCACCAATGATTTGACCCAGACAACTTACGGAATATCCAGGGATGACGCCGAAGCCGGCTTTCTCATCGAATATATGGAGTTGGGCATTTTACCCGATAATCCCTTTGCAACCTTAGACAAGGACGGCGTGGCCCAGCTCATGCAGATAGGGATTACCAAGGGTCGTGAGGTCAAACCGGACCTGGAGTGCGGCATCTGCGGCGAACATGGCGGGGATCCCCAGTCCGTCGCCCTGTGCCACACCATGGGATTGAACTATGTGTCGTGCTCTCCCTTCAGGGTGCCCATCGCCAGGTTGGCAGCCGCCCATGCCGCGTTGAAAAGTGATTTGAAGTAATTGGAATGGATCAGTAACATTAAAATGGGCGAGGATTAACATCCTCGCCCGGGGCATATGGCGATTCACTAACTCATCTATTTAATATAAATACCACAACCAAGCCAGAGGTCATCATTGACTTTGACAACATATGATGCCTTGTCTTCGATTTTATTGGTCGTTGGGTTCTCCCATTTATATTGATGCCAGCCACCACCGCTCTCAGCCACAGTAATCAAATCTTTGATTACAAATTTTCCATCGGCATCTTTCAAATCCATAAGGTTTTTGCCGACCAGCTCCGGTTTGGTAGGCAATGCCCTATTGGTGCCTTGGAAATCATAAGCAAACACATAGAGTTCGCCATCGCAGAATTGCCCCTTCGGATCGTTGAATTCGGCCAGTGCATTCTCAACGCCCTTTTCTTCTACAAAGGCTACTGCCTTTTTGACCATGGCCTCGGCATCTTCTTTGGCGGGTTGTTTTCCTGCTATAACATTTCCAGCAACGGTCAGTACAAACATACTCATCATTAAGGCTATAATTTTTTTCATTGGGCGATTCCTTTTTTCTTCTGTTTATTATTATACCTTCTTTGCATTCCGTTCCCGTAGGGGAATAAACCACATCCGACTGATTACTT